>Ga0209189_1002517_pt1 | contig 12817 bp, 13 predicted proteins | sample C_130820_EF_Meta_FD_187308 | JGI IMG/M metagenome (GOLD analysis project Ga0209189, IMG submission 187308) | Freshwater microbial communities from Lake Croche, Canada to study carbon cycling - C_130820_EF_MetaG (SPAdes) (version 3) | ecosystem: Environmental > Aquatic > Freshwater > Lake...
AGTTGTTTGGTGCCGTCAGGTGTCTGCTGCCACTTTTGCTCAGTTATTTTTAGTTCTGGATTGGCGAACAGGTCAATCTGTAGTTGCAACCGCTCCATCAGCTTGGCGCGGCGGCGCACCACTGGGTCATTGATGGTTTTGGGTGCGGGGATGAAGTTCAGTGCTTTCAATTTGCTCATATCAGCCTCCTGTTTGTTCGAGCTGATATCAGTCTGGAGCCTTCAATCGCAGGTGCGAGCAAAATCAGACAGGTTCATGCTGATTGTTTGATGATTTATCTGGGCGCGGAACTTGGCGCAGACTTGCCGATTATAGCACTGCTATTTGCAGTCCTTGTAGCATCTGTCTATTTGATGTCGACCTGTGTGAAATGCAGGCTCGACTTTATCAGTTCAGATGTCAAAATAAGTTTAACGCATTTGTTATGCTACAATCAGAAGTCTGAGCAAAATTCAGCGGACCCTTTTAGATTAGCATCATTGCTGCAAATGATTGGCAACGACGAATGCTTTTTCAATATCCTGTTTGCTGACCTTTCTGGCGGCCTGATTTCTTTGCCTTTGTTGTAACTGTGCGACCAATTTACGCAGCTTGTCTTGTTGAATATTTGCCAGCCATTGATTTTGATAATTGGTTGGCACAGCATCAGCTTGTTCAGGTTTAACAGCATCCATCAGTTTCTGTCTGATATCGCTGGGATCAGCAATAAACATACGGATCAATACTGACAAAAGTTCGATGTCTTCTGCCATGTCATCTAATCGTCTGTTGATGCTACGCTGTGATAAGTTTAAGTTCTTGTAGTCGGCATTTCTCATCTATGGTTTTCCTTATTTCTTCGATGGCCAGTCTGTAATTGATACATTTGAATCCGTCGGGCTCAGTAGCTGCCATGCGTGATAGTCGATTGCACAAAAAGGTCAGGCTGCCGATTTTCAGGCCAAAGCCTTTGTATCTCATGCAGGTGTAATAGCTTTCTGTCTTGCCACACAGGCGGCCCAGTTCGCTCTGGCTCTGTATGATATCTAATTCAAATAATGTCTCTAATAATTGGCGATCCAGTTCCAGGTTTGCCAATGTCAGTGCGCTATATGTTTTCTTCATGCAGTTATTTAGCAATTTGCTGTCACTTATGATTATTTCTGGTTCTGATACTCAAAATTCCCAACCAGATTATTTTGGCACTTTGAACCAAATGCTAAATAACAAGTCACGCGATGTCCTGGATACATCGGGGGCTTTACCCACAAGATGGGCTGTGATCGAGGCTGCTGGCGGTTAAAGACGCCATTGCCGTCAGAAGGAGAGCAGGGGAGCAGAGGTTGCGAGGACAACGAGACCAACAGCAGGCACAAATCTGTCTGTTGGTTGTGCGTGGGCTCTGCTGAACAATTGTAACCCACAAGGTAGCCAGTGTCGGCTGTATGCACTGGCAGTCACCTGCGTTTATAAGTCTGCACACAAAAGGCGATAGCAAAACCACCCTTTCCTCACAAAGGTTGTGCACACAGCGTTGGCTTCACCAAATGGCGAGCCTGAACACTTTGCCTGCATCGGCAAAGTGTTGGGTGCTTTCCAAATGGCCTGTATCCAATATGACCCAAACATAATTCTCCAAAATATCACCATTAGGACCCAGAACAGGTCACAGGCACCTGAAAGACATCACAGATATTCGCCTGGCTTGGATAAATTCTGACTGAAAAAAGGCACCAGAGCTCAGCCCAGCGAATGAAATGAGCGGGGAAGAGCGACAGGTGCAGCCTAAGCGTAGCTTGGGCTCTGATAGGGATGAGATCGATATAATTCAGAAACACTATGTTCAGAAATGAACAACTGAACAAATAAATCAAAGATATCAGAGGAATTAACTACCTGAGCTCTTTATGTCAGCTATATCCTAACACCTTGATTGAATAAAAATCTGTTAAATCAATAGGATCAAAGAGATTAAAGCCTATCTGGTTGGCCTCGGCGACCATTATCAGGGAAACGACCCAAAGCCACATTTGCAATTATAGTCTTTGCCTGAGTGAGATAACGGTTGATATTTCTCTCTATATTCAAATCCAGGCCTGTTTCATCGCTATTGATGAGGGCTCCCTTGGACAATGCGATTTGAGCCAATTCCATTTTGCTGGATCTGGGAAATTGCTTTTGCGCCTGATAAACCATCAGATGGTTATGTAGAGATGTCAGAACTGGTTTGCTGAATACCTGGTATTTGGCATGGCTTATATTGCCGCTGTGTAATCTGGATTTACGATAAATTGGACTTAATAATTTACGGATTTCTGCTAAAGTCCGATCCAGGTCACCAGTAATTGGCACAGATAAATTCACATTATCAAAATATTGAGGACCTATCTGATCGCCTGATATAATTTCGATCTTTCTATCGATAGGTTCGCAGAATAGATTGCGCCCTGTATCAGCCCACCATCTCATGAAGTTATCGTCGCGTATATCTCCAAAATCTCTATAAAGAGTGGCAAGGGGACCAACTCCATTGGCCTCGCAGCAATCGATATAATTTTGGTTTTCACGCAGAAAAGCCCACCAGTAATAATAGACACTTCGCTGATAGGGCGCGGCCCCTTTGAAAGGCGGATTAGGTAATTCATCACTGCTGGTATCATCCAGATTTGTCAGTGGAGGGGCATATTTAAAATATAGAATACGCCTGCCATATAATTGTTTTTCATACATATTTTCTGCCCTTAATTTTTACCGCCACAGGGGCTGGACAACATCGCTCTGCGAGTAATGTGGTCTTGGAAGTCAGGCCCCAAAATCTGGCATAAAATTGTGTATCAGCGATAGACCAACGCTGTAACAATTAACAATCATGTTATTTGTTTAACATTAGAGTATACATCATGAATATCCAAAACAAAGACAAAGTTACCGTATCTTTAGCTGCCGATAAGAGCCAAGATGCTCATGCTAATACGGAGATTAGAAATACAGAAGGTTTAGTAGGCAGCCAAGATAAAAGCCCCGCTGCATCTCCTGCCAATCCTAAGGCTCCAGCAAATAGTCCAGCGTCACAGTTACAGTATACCCCTATTACAACAATTGAATCTGCGACATTACATTCAGAAAATATTGTTGCAGTAAGCCGCGATGAATATGTGGGGCAGTTCAAAAGAGCAGTAGAGAAAACAGCTCGTGCCACTTTAGACATGTGCCGTGTTGTCTATGAAGCAAGCCGTGTACTTAAAGAGGCTGATTTTGATGCATTTTGTAAGGCAATCGGCTATCGTGATAGTAGCAGTACTATCCGCAAGTTCATCGCAATCGGCAAATTACAGCCTCGAATGATACAGTATGCAGACCAGTTACCACATAGTTGGAGCAGCATTTATATGCTCACACAAATTCCAGCAAAAGAATTTGAATATATGTTGGAAAAGGGCGTATCTTTGTCCAGCTTAAAAGGCTCTGCTTTAACTGAGTTGGTTAAAAGCACTAAAGATGTGAGCAGTATTGATCGTTATTTGCCTAAGAATCAAGAGGTTAAGAAATTAATTTTAGGCCATTTGTGTTTCACAAAGTCTCCCATCGATGACACTGACTGGAGGGCTATGGCAAAGGCGATTAATGAATTGGAAGCGCGGCTGCCTATTAAGTTTGTTATTAATAAGGATGCTGAATATGTCTGGGAACAACGAAAAAACCAGCGCTATGAAATGACTAAGAAGAGCTATGAGAATGTAGAGCTTAAGCCAGAGCTTTGGGATCTGGGGCGTGATGCAAACGCTGTTGATGAAGAGGCAATAAAAGTGGCCAATATCAAAGCAGCAATAATAAAAGCAAAAAAGACTGACGCTTCTGTCAAGACCAAAGAGCTATCACAAGCTGCATAATTAGTAATTGTCCCAATGAAAGCCGCCCCTAGGGGCGGCTTTTGCTTGTTCAAAATTGAACAAGTTTATAGTGCAAATGATAATAGAATACAGATTACCTTATCAGCCGCGCTAAAATACTGATATAAATTGATAAATTATCCGTCCTGATTTCCATCGCGACCGGAAAAATAAGACTTTATTACTGACGGCACTGTAACCTTATCAAGCAGGTGCTGACATGAAACAAGCCGCCACATTGACCGAACGACAGCTCAAGCAAGTGCTGGCGCATTGTGCTGCAAGACATCATGCTGCCAGAGACCGCGCCATCGTTATGGTCAGCTTTCTGGCTGGATTGCGAGCTAAGGAGATTGCAGCGCTCATGCTGTCAGATGTCATAGACGCCGAAGGTCATGTTCGTTCCGAATTTATACTCTCTCCAGAGCAGACAAAGGGGCGAAAAGCACGCCGTGTATTTGTCAGTCAGCGATTACAAAAGGAGTTGGCAGCATATATCAAGAAGCGCAAGCTGAAACCCAAATGTTCAGCGCTTTTTCCCTCACAAAAAGACCAGGCATTTAGTGCCAACAGCCTGTGCCAGTTATTTCTGAAGATATATGCTGAAAGCGGCATCACAGGTGCCAGCAGTCATAGTGGCCGCAGGTCGCTTCTGACATCTCTGGCTGCCAAAGGTGTCAGTGTCAGGGTCTTGCAAGAAATAGCTGGCCACAGCAGCATGGCCATCACCCAACGCTATATCGATGTTAATGACCTGCAGATGCGAGCTGCAATCGAGCTGGTGTGATTGGGGTTTTGTGTTTGCAAAATTGCAGGGCTCGTCAATCAACCCCGCAGCTCCTCACGATAATCTTCGATACTGTCGTGCCCGTAATGCGCTCTGATCATACGCTCGCTGGTGCCCATCTGCAGCGACAACACATGCGTGCTGATTTTGTTGGTGCCTTTGCGTGTGAGTGCACGGGTGGCATAGGTGTGGCGCAGGCTGGTCAGTGCATGTTTGTTGATGGCTTCTGTGTAGCGGAACCCACAGGCTTTAAGGAGCAAATCAAACCCTGTGTCCAGCTGCCTTACCGCTCGACCAGATGGCAGTGCGATAATCTTCTCGTCGCTATGCAACATCACAGGTTCTGAATTTATTTGCTGCCAATTTTGCCTGCGCTTAGCCAATCGTAACAGTGCACGAATTGCAGGTCGCATCAGCACCAGACGGCGATTGCTACGACGCTTGCCAGCCCGCTCCAATATGATGTCGCCGTTAGCCCAGTCCACACAGCGCCAAGAGACACTTCTCAGCTCATCCACCCGTAAGCCACTGTTGGCCAGCAATTGGATCACATCATAAAGTAGCTGCCTTTGATGTTTAATATGGCGCTGTTCAGCCATAGACTTGTCAGCAGGCAGGTGCCTGATGCGTTTGATGGCTGTCTGGCGTAACAGCAGATATTCCTCAGCGGTAAAATCCCTGCGCCTGCGTCTGGTCAATGCTTCGGCCAGGAACGGCACCACAGGCAGCTTATCAATCCACTCATGTGCCTGAGCGAACTTCAGCATTTGCCGCAACACGGTGTTTTCGCGGTTCAGTGTTTGTGGCAGCGGCTCTGGATTGCTCTTTTTACGGCGCAGAACCATATAATCCAGTATCTGGCCTGATGTTATTTGCCTGATATCTGCATGGACTTGGAACACAGGTGTGAAATGTCGCGCCAAAGTCTCAGCATGGTAATCCCGCTTGGCACCTTCAGGCAAAGTCAGCAGATATCTATCGGCCAATTGAGCCCAGCTGATGAAGCCTGCAGGCTTGGCCGCAGGATTGGTTTTCAGGTCACTCAGCCATTTCAGTGCCCGTTGTTCAGCGATTTTGATATCTGATGTGCCAGTGCTGCGGCGCTGCACTTTCCCCTTTATACAGGCATGCGCCTGCCAGTTGGGGCTATCGCGCTGGGGCTTCAGCACAAGTCCAGGTGCCACGCGGCGGCTGGTTTTTGCGAGCGGGATTGGCATTTTTTTGTTTTAGCGTCTGGTTTTTGGCTGGGCGACCAATAATCTCAGCGAACGATCATAGTTTTAGGGATTTTTTTGGTGCTTTAAATGGCGCTATTTGAAATTGAAAATTATAGGGAAATAAAAATTAAGCATAGAAATTTTCTTAAAAAATATATTCACAGGAAGTATCAGAAAAGCTCAAATATTTAATATTTATAACATTGTTTTTTAAATAAAATCATATATTTGAAAAAAATATAACAATTTTATAACATATATTTTATGAATTAATCAAAAATTTATCAGCAAGAAAAACTATTAATTTTCAAGTAATTGTCATTAATTTGTAAAATTTTTTTTCAATATGTCCGATAGTATTAATCGGACTTTAAGAATGCGTAATTGGCCATCACGACCTGAAAGACATGCTCGCATCGAAATCATTCCAATGATTGATGTGATGATGTTTTTGTTGGTTTTTTTTGTGATGATCAGTACGAACGTCTTGCCCGCTTTAGGCTTGAAAATTACCCCACCTTCGACAAGCAATGCTGACAAAATTATCGATAAAACAAAAGTGACAGTGGGTATTGATAAAGAAGGGAATACGTTTCTTGATGGTTCGCCTACTGAAATTAATAAGATTGCATCCGAATTAAAATTATTGGCAGCAGATAAATTATTGTCAGTGGTTATTGCTGGGGATGAAGGAACATCCCTTCAATCTCTTGTGAATGTCCTAGAGATCCTCAAACAGGCCGGTGTTGATAGTGCCAAAATTGTTACAAAGGCACGCTGACATGCGAATGGATCATGAAATCAGACAAATCATACCATCTTTCAAATATAGCCTCGTTGATTGCTACTGCAATTCTTGTGGCAACACTTCTGAATTCACTGCCGGATTCACAACCGGAAATGGAGTCGACGGAGCTGTCTCTGTCAGCTTCAGAGGAGAATTCCTCAGAACTGCTTCAAGAGAACGTTTCGCAAGATACTCCGCAGGATGTTCAGGAAGAAGTGAACGATCCACCTCAAGAAACTCCACAAGAGCAGCAAGAAACTCAACAAGAGCAGACTGTGTCCGAGCAAGTTCAAGTTGCCGAACCGACGGAAACAGTATCCCCAATAGATCCTCAGAGCGATTTGCCTCCAGAGAAACCGCAGAGTGTGGAGCCAAAGCCGACTGTTCCAGAGAACCCAAAAAAAGAAACCAAACAACCCGAGCGGCCCAAACAAGAACAACGCACCGTTTCGGCAGTACCGAGCGCCAAGTCGGCATCTGCCGCAGCTCTCTTCAACGCATGTTTGCAAGCAAAAGCCAAATATCCAACTTCAAAAGAAGCGCGTCTTCAAAACCCTCATGGAACAGTGGGGGTGCAAATCACGTTATCAGGATCAACAATCACGTCAGTAACGATTGTCTCATCATCGGGTTCTCCTCTTCTCGATCAAGCAGCAAAAGCAGGAATTCTATCGTCGGATTGCGGAGCATTAGCCTCTGGAATGCCGTCACTGACAGGACGTATCGTTTACTAAATTCACATCATACTTTCCATTGATCAGAAAAGATCAAGTTTTGTAACAGGAGACTGGACATGAAATTACGTATCTTAACCGCTGCTCTTTTGAGTACAGTTGTTATTTCAGGGCCAGTTCTGGCTCAATCACAGCCGTCGCAAGATAAAACAGCTGAAGCAAAACCTGTTAAACAAAAAAAGGATAAGGCAGCTAAGCAAGCAGCCCAACCTGCTAAGGCAACACAACAGACAACAGCGACGCGTGATGGTCGTGCGATGGGTGGATTAACGGCTTCACCAACAGACTTTGGCAATGTGTTTGCTGGCTCGGGTGCAAATAAATCTGCGGGTGGTGTATCTGGCAAAGATCTCGGTGGTGGTTACATGATCGAGGAGGAGACACCCAAAAGCCGGTCAACAGTAACACGCGATGCGATTGATAAATTGCCTCCGTCATCTAACCCTTACCAAATGATACAAATGTTACCTGGTGCTAATGCAACGTCTACAGATGCAGCGGGCCTCAACGGTGGCAATATTACTATGCGTGGATTAAATTCTGATCAGCTGGGTTTAACCATTGAAGGCGCTCCGGTTAATGACTCGGGCAATTATGCCCTTTACCCGCAAGAATATGTTGATGCTGAAAATACTGAACAAGTCTCAATCGCTCAAGGTTCCGCAGATTTGGATAGTCCGCATATTGGTTCCACTGGCGGTGTGATCAATGTTTATATGCGTGACCCTTCTAAAACTGCAGGTGGATATATCTCCACTTCAATAGGTTCTCATGATTACAAGCGTATTTTTGTGAGAGCTGAATCAGGTCAGATTGGTAATATTCGTGGCTATGCAAGCTATTCACATTATGAAAGAAATCATTGGTCAGGTGTTGGTAAAGATGAGCGTGATCATGTTGATGCTAAGGTTGTCATCGATACGGAAGGTGGCAACCACATGCGTGCATCCTTAATTTTCAATAACGCAAATAATAATTTTTATGTTCAACCAACCAAGGCTCAATTTGCTAGTCCCGGTAATGCAAACTATAATCGTGCGCTAACTGGTACAGCGACAACCGATACAAGTTATTATGATTATCGTATAAATCCATTCCGTAATTTAATCCTGAGCTTGCCATCAGACTTTAAATTAACCGATAAGCTTACTTATGATGTCATACCCTATATGTGGTATGGCTTTGGAAGCGGTGGTGGCGTTTCTACAATGAATGAAGACAATGGCACAGGGACCAATAAAGTTTATTATGGTAATGTGCGCTTAACAAACATTGATTGGAATAAAGATGGTGTTATCAATAACTCGACCAGAGTAAATTATTATAACCCATCAATTACAGAAACATATCGTCCAGGTGTCGTAAATAAACTCACCTATACAATTGATGATCATAAAATTGTTGGGGGTTATTGGTTTGAATTAGCTAGCCACAAACAAACGGCACCATATGCTGCGCTTACATCAAACAGCACCATTAGTGAGCCATTTTTAACGAATTCAGATGGCTTTGTTATTCCAAACGGTGCATATGCCGGCTCGACTTTACAGAGACGTGATTGGCAGACAGAAACAATGACAAATGTTGTTTTTGCTGGCGATACATGGACAATGATGAATGAAAAATTGAAGCTTGAATACGGAGTTAAGCAGGCTTTCGTTAACCGTACTTTGGATAATCATTTGCCTGGTGCAACACCATCAGTAAAAACTGATGATACAGCCACTTTGCCGCAAGCTGGTATCAGCTATAAGCTTACAAAAGAGCATCAAGTTTTTGCAAGTGTAGGGACTTCGTTCCGTGTCACCCCTAATTATGCTCTCGCAGACCAGTTTTCTACTTCAAGCGGGGCAAAAACAACTCTTTCAACAAATAGCCTGAAACCAGAGCGTGGCATTTCTCTTGAAGGGGGCCATCGCTTCCAAGGTGAATTAATTGCGACCTCCGTTTCTCTGTTTGGAATGCAGTTCTCTAATCGACAAGTGACATCAACCATTGTAGATCCCACAAATCCATCGACGACAACAAGTTTAAATATCAATGCTGGTAAAGTAAGCATGTATGGCGTCGATGCTGAAGTTGGGACACGGCCATTGTGGGGTGGGTTCAGACCTTATATCTCTGGTGAATTATTAAAGACAAAACTCGAAGATAACTTGCAAACAACTAATAGTTCTAAGTTGCTTGATTATTTGCCAACCAAAGGTAAAGAATTGCCACGGGCGCCAAACTATACAACCGGTATTGGGCTTGATTATGATGATAATCACATCATAGCCAATATTGCTTATAAGTTTATTGGTCCCCAATACTCAACTTTCATGAATGATGAAAAAATGAAAGGTTTCGGTATTGTCAATGCAGCTATTGGCTACCGTTTTTCTGATGTTAAAATAACTAGCACCACTGGTTTAAAAACACCCGAAATCAAACTTAATTTGTACAATATCTTTGATAAGCGAGTGTTGACCGGCGTGAGTGGTGTACAAACCAACGCCTTAGCTACTAAAGGTACCAATGGCGGTACAATATCGGCTTCGAGTTCACCTTCTTATTATGCAGGTGAAGGTTTTGCAGCTATGTTAACATTTCAATCGGGTTTCTAATGCTTAAAATTGACACAAACTATTTCCATGAGGTTTGCATCTACGTTCTCTATGCTTTCCTTGTTTTGTTATTGTTTGTGTTTATTGAGAGGATTATTTACTTTACGATTATGCGAGTGCGCCTCACGCGCGCTCGCCAATGTATTGGGTCTCATGGTCAAGTAATCGCCCCATTAAAATTAGGCTATGGTGGTATCCATGATGAAATTGCTCATTATGTCTCCATGCAATCAGAGCCTATTGCTAGAAGCAGAATTGAAGATCTTTCTGCTGCTCTTTATATTGAAATGGATAGTTTAATATCTTCACGGCTTTGGGTTCTCGATACAATTGTCACAGCTGCACCACTGCTAGGTTTGCTTGGTACAATCCTTGGTATCATGGACACGTTTGCAGCTTTATCTGCAGGCGGTATATCAGATCCAGGTGCAGTCAGTCGTGGTATTTCTGCTGCTCTCCTCGCTACAGCCATAGGAATTGGAACAGCTCTAATTGGCTTGTTGGGGCATAATGTATTACATAGAATAGCAGATGTTATATTAGAAGAATTTAAAAGTTTTTTACTTTTATCAACCAGAACATAATTTACTTTTTCTGGTTATGTCATGATAATGTTAGTGTGGTAATTTAGTATGGTATAAGTTTTTATTCTTATAGGAAGTAGAGTATGTATTATTTGCGTTTTATGATATTCATTTTTTTATTTTTATGCAGTGATAGCGGTGTTGTAAGAGCGCAGCTTGTTAATCCAAAACCATTGACACTTCTCATCAGCATAGATGGTTTTAAGCCAGACTATTTACGTCGTGGTATTACGCCCAATCTATTAAAATTAGCTGATCAGGGAACGATCTCAAAAGGATTGGTTCCTGTGACTCCAACGGTTACTTTTCCTAATCATGTGAGCATTGTGACAGGTCAGTATCCGGATCAGCATGGTATTGTTAATAATGTCATGAATGATCCCAACATACCTAACACCCGTTTCCGGTTATCAGACAGAAATGTTGTTACAAACCCGAACTGGTGGTCCGAAGTGAAACCGATTTGGGTGAGCGCCATTCGGCAACAAAAAATTGTATCAACGTTATTTTGGCCAGGAACAGAGGTTGTTATTGACGGTATTCAACCCAATGATTGGCTTAATTATAAAAGTATTCCTTCAAAAGAACGTGTCGATATTTTACTGGATTGGCTAAATCGGCATAATGAAACAAGAGCTGATTTTGCTACTTTATATTTTTCAGAGGTAGATTCTTCTGGCCACATTTCTGGGACAGACAGTATCATGACCAATACATCCATTGAAAACGTTGATAAAGAAATTGGTCATTTGATTGATGGTCTATCGCAACTAAATTTGCTGTATGTTACTCATTTTGTCATTGTATCAGACCATGGAATGGCTAATACAAATCCAGAAAAAATCATTGCCTTTTCTGATTTGTTGCCAGAAGTTTCACCTTCTAAATTCATTTGGACGGGGGCATTTGGCGGCATTGAAGCTGAACCTGAGAATTCAAATACTATTCTTGAACTCCTGAGCAAAAATCAAAATATGCAATGCTGGCATAAAACAAAAATTCCTTCAGAATATCATTTTGGTTCACATCGTAGAATTCCAGAAATTTTTTGCATAGCCAATATAGGTTGGACAATCGTATCAAAGAGAAGCGACGAAATCATAAAGGGACATCACGGTTATAAATCAAATGAAAAGGATATGTGGGGGCTGTTTATTGCATCAGGGCCCACTATCAAAAGAACAATGATTGACCCTTTTGAAAATATTGATGTCTATTTGCTCCTTTGCCACTTGTTAAATATTAAGCCAGAAATCACGAGCGCAAATGATCACTTATTCAAAGAAATTGTTAATCAATAACAACATGTTTCTGTGCATCTTATTAAATCACTTATAAAATGTGCTTTTCCATGGCGGCAGAGATAAGCCCATTTTTCTTATTGACTAATTTAGGATATTTATCGCGCCACCAGGTTATCGCACTGTGACCGACCACAGCAGCTTAACCATTCAACACTGAAGAAGAAATGGTGGGCGCGAGAGGCGAAGACTGAGCGCCCGAACGATGCGCGATAGTTGCGACACGCTTGCGATATTGTCGCAGCGGGTTGCGTTAAAAGCTGATCTGGCGTCGTAATGCCACATAATATTGTGTCGCTTCTGATGGTATTATATGCTCGAATCCTAATATAGGTATTAAAGTTATGGATAGTGAGTGAGTTTTATGAGCACCAAACAGCGAGATAGCCATATATTAGGTCTGACGACAGATATCGTCTCTAGCTATGTTAGCAATAACTCAATCCCTAGAGATCAACTAGGTCAGTTCATCGAAGTTGTTTATAACTCACTGAGCGATTTGGGTAAATCTCAAGAACATTCAGCTCAAGCAGTGACACCTGCCATATCCATAAAGAAAAGCGTTACTTACGATCACATAATCTGCTTAGAGGATGGCAAGAAGTTCAAATCGCTCAAGCGCCACCTAAAGTCTGTATACAACATGAGCCCCGCAGAATATCGCGCAAAGTGGAACTTGCCGAGTGATTATCCAATGGTTGCTCCCAGCTATTCAGAGAAGCGCAGCAGCTTGGCAAACAAAATGGGTTTAGGACGGAATACAGCTGCTTCAAAATATAAAGATAGCCTCCATTAAGTTCAGCTGATCTGTTGTGCTTTAATGACGGTTGAGTGCGGTTCGACAGGCTGTCTAAGCGTTGCCATTACACCAAAGAGGTTGGCGCTATGTCCGCTAACCACAGCACCTTAACCATTTAACACTGAAGAAGAAA
>Ga0209189_1002521_pt1 | contig 12797 bp, 12 predicted proteins | sample C_130820_EF_Meta_FD_187308 | JGI IMG/M metagenome (GOLD analysis project Ga0209189, IMG submission 187308) | Freshwater microbial communities from Lake Croche, Canada to study carbon cycling - C_130820_EF_MetaG (SPAdes) (version 3) | ecosystem: Environmental > Aquatic > Freshwater > Lake...
GCGCTCAATTTCGTTGATCAAATCAGACGATTCGCTATAGCCCTTCATTACTTCGGCATAAGTTGGCGCTTGTCTGCCAATTTCAGATTTGACCGAATCGTAAACCTGTTTTCCAGCACTAAATGCGGTTTTTTCTTCCGGCCCTAATTTGCCAAAAGATTCCCAAAGTGTTTGTTTTAAAGCATCCATGCCTTCCGGTGTGTGGTAATCAGCGGCATTGGAATTTTTCCAATCATCCACTTTTTTTCTCATGTCTTCTAAAACATTGGCGGCGGTCTGATCTTTGATTTTGCCCTTGTAATACGCCATGCTTTCTGCATTTTTTAGTGCCTTGTCAATGCCGGTGAAATCAAGAACAGTTTTGTCGTTTTTGATGTTGACCATGCCCGACCGATATTCTTTCATCTTGTCGGCATTCATTTGAGCCAAGTTTGATTTGGCATCGTCCAAGACTTGCAGAGACGGCACTTTGTCTCGCATATTTTCCAAAAAAGTTTGATTGCCTTCTTTGCCCGCTTTAATGGCTTGATTGATTGGCTCCGTTCCAACGCCTGACTTTGCAGCTAAATAGCCTTTGCCAAGTACTTCAGCGCCTTGACCTAGCTTGCCAGCGGCATAAGTAGCTTGGCTTATCGGATTGAGAACGTCCGATGCTTTGGTCAATATGTTGCCAGCTTGCGCTGTTTTTGCGCCAATATTGGCGGCTTTTAATCCTGCGCCAGCGCCACCGGCAAGCATTGAGACATCGCCCAAAATTCGAAATGGGTCTTCTTGTACAGTTTGTTTAAAACCTTGGGTTGAACTGTAAGGTTTTACCAATTCTTGACCAACCACATTGGCGGTTTGGATAGCACGCTGTTGCGCTTCGGGATTGACTTCAATGGCGTTGATGCCACGCTGAACGGCGGCTGGCATGGCGTTGTAAAACCCACCAGCGGCAACATCAGCAATGCCTCTTGCGGTCTGTACGGGGCTAGATAAGGCTTCCACCAACCCGCCAATTGTGTTTTTGTAAAAGCTGCCAGGCGCATTGCCTAGCATCTTCATGGTGCTGAATGGGATTGGCTCAACAGACGCGACATTCCACTCCGGCGGTGGTGCAGGCGCTACGGATACAACTTGCCAAGGTTCAGCCATTACTTAACCCTTTCTGCTTTGCCGTTTCGCATCGACCATTGTTGTCCATTGGCAAATGTCGTGATATGGCCTTCTTTCAGCATAGATGCAGGCGGCGCAGCAACAGCAGCAGGCGCAAAATTAGTCGGTGCGGTTTGGAAATTTTCCACGTTGTAATTTGCTTTTCCAAGATTTTCAATGCTTGTTTTGCGTTTGGCATCAATCAATGCCGCACGTTCTCTCATGCGGTTTTCAACCATTGATGGATTCATTCCAGGGCTTATTGATGTTTTTTCCCAAGCTGCTTTTTCTCCAGCGGTCAATGATGCCCCAAACAATGCATTACGGGCCACATTGTCATTGGCTTCATGTGCAGCCCACCATTCAGCTTGAGATTGCTTATCCCCGCCAAATGTGCTTCCAATTGTGTTGGCAATGTCACCGGCAAATTTGATCCCGTAGCCAGCATACTCGGGCTTAAAGGTTTCCATAAGGCGCATTTGAGTGCCCAATGAATTATCCAATCCAGTTATTTTTTCTACTTCGCCGGAAGTTAAATCACGTTTTTTAGCAGGCGCTGCCGCTTCTCGTGCTGTTTTTTCTGCCTCTTTAACGGCATCAATTTTCATTTGATCAATGCGCTGGTAATACTCAGATAAACGGCGTTTGTAATTTACTGGTGCTTCATTGACTTCTTGTTTTGGCGGTGGCGGTAAAGCAGGCATTGCGGGCGCTGCGGGCGCAGCAGCAGCAGGCGCTGCACCACTTCGCATTGTTTGCATAGCGGCAACCAATGGATCAGGCGCAACCGCAGCGGCAGGCGGCGACATCACAACCGGCTGAACGGGGCGCGGTTTAAGCGCTGGCGTTGCTTCTGTTTGGTAATTTTCTTCCCAAGGTAAAGCCATTATTTCACCTCCACCCAATTAGATTGTTGATTGGGATCACCACCTTTAAATCTGAATTTTTTATCGCCATTGACTACAACATCGTTAATTTTTGGTGGGGCTTTTGCAATTGCTGGCGCTGCTGATACAGGCGCTGCATTTGAGGATTGTGAGCCGCCAAGTACACCTTGCGTTGCTGATAGGCTCAATCCTTTTATGTTGGCGGGAATAGCTATACCAAGTTCGCCCAACCTTGCAACCACTTCAGCTTTTCTCAATTCAAAGCCTGCCGCCTCTTCGGGAGCCACGCCGCCCGCAGTTTTAACAAAATAACGGTCAACCAAATCCCTAATTTTGGGGTCGCTTCGTATCGTGCCCATTGGCACGCCAGCTTGTTGCAATTGACCCAAAAAGCCATCCAATGGCTTAACATAGCCTGTTGCAAGAATTGGATCGTCTTTTTTAACTTGCCGCACAACAGTTTCACCTTGTGCATTTACTGTTGTAATGCTTGCATATTCCGGCCCTTTTGTCGCAAAACCTTCTACAAATTTTGGATCAGATTCATCCATTAATACCATTTTTGTTGATCCATCTGCGTTTGTAACTTCTACGCGAACTTTCTTAGATGGCGCTGCGCTTACTACAGCTTCACCAGCCATATCAATCAATGGCGTTACGCGACCTTCACGATCCATTTTCATTAATGCTTTGCTTCCATCTTTCATATCTACCGTGACTTGTTTATAGTCAGGATTTTTTTGTTCCCATGCCAATCTTTCAGCGGCAACATTTCGCACTTCGTTTGCAATTGCGTTGTCATATGTTGCAAGCCGTGGATCATTTGGGTTTGATGCAAATATGGCAGCGCGTTCTGATTGCAATTTGCCCAAAGGACTAAGCGCCGTTGCTTCTGTTTTTGCGGCTGCTGTAGCCAACAAATTGCCGGTTGGCCCACGCAATTCTTGACCTGGGCTAAGAGCAATTGGACGTTGTGGTGCTGCCGCAGCTGTAGCCACCGGTTTAAGCTGACCATTTGGCCCTTGTTGACGATATAAAACATCTCCAGCGCCAAGTTTTACATCTTTTGGCTCAAATTGCGCCAAATATTTTGCCATTGCCAATTGCTTGACTTCGGGAATGTCAATTCCTTGTAACGTCTCAGGGCTAATGTAGCCAGCAGGCACGGCGGGACGTGCAGGAATTGCGGCTTGGCCTGGCACAGCTTCTTTGCCTGCCACAGCGGGAGAAACTTCGTATTGCCCAACTTCTCGCGGCATTCCATAACCGCCAAAACTTTTTTCAATTTGAGGAGCCATTACCGCTGGTTGGGCTGGAATAGCTTCTTGGCCTGGCACGGCTTCTTGTCCGGCAAAGGCTTCTTGTGCAGGCGCAGACAATGCTCGCGCAAAATTTTCCAATTGGGTGTTGTATTTGTCGCGGTATTCGGTTTGCAGTTTGGCGTAATCTTTTCTTGCTTGCTTGTCTTGATAAGCGCCAAACATTTGTTGAAAAACTTTTGCTAATCCAGCATAAGGGCTAATTGCTACGCCGGGGGTTGTGGGCATATCCAAAACTTGCGACCCTGATTCTTGCAAGGCTTGTGCCATGCGTTGTCGCCGCGCAATTTCTTCCGCTTGCTGCGAATAGGGATCAATTAGGCTAACTGATGGCATTTAAAATCTCCCGTAATCAACCGTATTTGTACATTGCAGCACCAGCAACCGAGCCGCCCAAATTGTATAACCCTGCGGTGTTTGCGTTTGATGCTGCCATTTGCTGGTTGTAAAGATTTTGTTCAGCTTGGCCTTTTGCTTGGGTAGCTGCAAAAATTGGCGCAGCTTGTATGTTTGTGCCTTGGTAAGCGCCAAATTGCGGGTTTTGAATTTGACTTCCCGACATCAATGCGGTAATTTCATTTAGCGGCATTTGGCGTTGCTGGATGGCTTCTGCAAGTGCCTGCTGCTGTGCGGTGTTGGCAAAGGTTGCGCCGGTTGCAGCTTGGTTAAAGCCTTGAGCATTTGCGCCTATGTCCACATTGATGCCTTGCAATGCCGCTTGTGTGCGGGCATCGTTTTCCTGCTGTCCCAATAGCTGAATGGCGTTGTCGTAAGCCTCTGTGCCAGGCCGCAAGCCTTGGTTTATCAAGTTGGTTTCGGTGGATGTACGTTGCTTTGCCAATGACGGCTCTAAACGCGACATGATAGCTTCTTGCGCCGTTGTTCCGGCGTTAACCGGCATCTTGGCAATGTTGCTTAAATCTAGAGAGGTTTGAACATTTGGCCCGCCAAAATTAAAACGCTTGTCAAGCACATCGCTTGCAAGGGTAGCGCCTTTTCCACCAAGCGAGGCAAGCTGATACTGGACTTTTTGCTGTTCTTCTAACGTCTTTTGAGCTTCGGGCGTTAGCGTTTGGGTGATCGTTGGTTGATCGCCTTCATAGGACACCAATTGAGTACCATAAGGCGTGTATGTGTTGGGATTGTTCAGTTTGGATTGAACACGCGCCGTTTCAACGTTTGCCGCGCCTTGCTCTTTTGCAGCGCCTACATAGTCAGGTGCTGGCGGTGCTGCTGGTGCACTTTTTCCCATATCGATTCTCCAAATATTTGCATCGTTCCTTTGGCATGGTGAGGATTACCATGTCCCCATCTGCCATCGCATCCTTGATCCGTGCTTCCTCTTGGAAACCCATTTTTTCAACAAATTTGATGCTTGTGATGTTTGCGCTACTGACCGGCACAATGATCTTGCCGACCTTGCAAACATTGAACGGGTAGTCAAAAATGGCTGCTAAGTAGGCCGGAGTCATTCTGCCGGTAACCGCAATGTGGCAAGTGATTGACTTGTCATGCCAGTTTTCGTAGATGACACCGGCGACAAATTCGCCGTCTTTCTTCAACCCGATAGACTGGCTGCGCTCTTGAAAGTAGCCACCATCAACCTTTTTTGCAGTCCAATGTCCTGCTGAATGGTCTGAAGTGATTTCAAAGGACACCACCAGCCTCAAACACCAAGTCGGTTGCGACCCATTGCAATTGTAGCTCTTGCGTTGCCGTTTTGAACAACGGGGCAAAGGTATATCCAATATTTGTAGCGCCTTGCCAGTTAGCAGATGGGACAAGGCCCGATCCCCAAATAGCGGCATCCCAAAGCCCTGAGTCCCAAATTCCAAAGTTGGAAATGGAAAAATTAAGCTGCGCCGATTCGTCGGCAAGGTTGTAATCGACGTTCACATTGCCAAAGACCGATGGCGTTCCATCAGTTAAAACATGATAGCGAATCATCTTGCATTGCTTTTGCAAGGCTGTGCCGTAGGTTTGAAAACTCTGCAACGCAAATCCTGGAATGTTAGAATCATGGTCTTTGTTGCCATTCCACGCTTTGCCTACATAGCCATTGCCGCCAAAGTAGGGATCGTCGTTAAAGATTTCCCATGCGTTAGCTTCCCATCCGGTAAAGTTGCACCAACTTTTGGTGATGTTGTTCATCACATATTGTTGTTGTTGACCTTCTTCAATAGGCACATTCAGAATCAATTGATTTTCTTTGGGGTAATACAGCAATTGCCAGCCAAAATTTGCGCCATAGGTTGATATGGCAACGCTCATGGCATATTGGATTTTGTTGGTGATAGACACCCGAGGATCAAGCCGCGACGATTGCAACGAACCGGACATTGGAACCACGCCGTCTTGTGTGATGATCAAAAGATCGCCGCCAAACTTGACATAACAACGCCTGCCAATAGGCGCTCCAACCGTATACACGCCAATCAAAGAAATGCCGGATGGTGTTGTTGGGTCGGTCAATCGCCAAACAGCCACTTCGCCGTAGGACGTAATAAACGCAAGGTAATCGTCCATGCCATAACCAGCGTCTAGCGTCCAAGTCATACCAGCCATGAGGTAGCCGCCCTTTTGGAATACGCTGGTCATGTCTAGCGCCACCGCTGCGCCGCCAATGCTGTTGACGGGCAGATACCATGCTTTTAGCGACCCGTTTTCCACCAGCCACACGCGATTCTTAAACAACGTAATGTTGGAGCAATTGGCGGTATCCACGCCGGTGATGTTGTAGGGCGAACCATCGCCATCAATGTGCCAATTTGTGCCATCGTATGTCCGCGCCTTGTCCGCGCCATTGACCGCCATCAAATATGAACCGCCTGAGGTTGTGATGTTGATGTATTGAAACTTGACATTGGTCAAACTGGTGACCACCGCCGATCCAACCGCGCCGCTGCTTGTTGCGTCATAAATGCCGCTGCCGGACGCTGCAAACAGCTTGTTCGCCGTGCCTGAGTTGTAGGCCATGACGCTTTGCACTTGCCCTGGAAATCCTGTTGAATGCTTGGTGTACCCGTTCCGCAAAATAACCGAGTTTGTGCCAGGCCAAAAGTTTGTCAGAGTGACCGCATCTAGCGGATCCATTGCGCCCAATGCATCACGGGCATTCCATCCACCAATAGGCGCGGCTACAGATACCGTTTGGCTACGCTGATTTGGTGGCACTCTGCCAAATGATGCAAGCATTAGTTTTTGTTTCTTTGTGATATGGCCTTAGATTTGGCCCTTGCATCTTCTTTTGAACTGGCTCCCCATGCTTTCAATGACAAAGCCAATCGAGTCGGCTCACCGTTCTTTTCCATTGGGCCAGGCATATTGCCCATCCGCGCCAAAAATGATGCCCTGCGCGGGTTGTCGCCTGATTTAACAGGCGGCTTCAAATCCATGCCTTCTGCTTTTGCCGAGGCTCTACCCTTGGCGTTCAAGCCGCCTTCGGAATTCTTGCCTTCTTTGCGTTGCCAAGCTGCTGTCATTTCTTTTTCTCAGGTTTTGCAGTCTTAGCGGCTTCTTTGAAAGCCTTGGCGGTAGGTGCGCCTTCTGTGCCAGGCTTACGCATCTTCTCGCCTGATCCTGCGGCTATCCTTGCCCTCTTTGCTTGGATGTTGGCATAAAGTCCATCTAGTTTCATATGATCTCCTATTGTGCAGGCCAATTCCCGTCTTGAACACTCCAAGGGCCAACCAGCGGATTCATGCCAATTGGGGCAAGGGATTGCGCGGGAACAGGCACATCCTGCGCTTTTGTGTAACTCAATGCCCGCATGAATTCGCCCAATTCAACAGAATAATCTAGCTTTTTGGCTTTGAGGAAATAAAACTTCAGACCCGCCAGCATGAGGTCATCAGGGAAAATTGTCGTGTCGGTGTCGGCGGTAAAAGCGCCTTTGTCGCCCGCCGTTGCACCACTAGACATCACCCAATAATTGCTGACGTACTCAAACGCAAAAGTGTAGATGCTTGTTAAGGCTTGAAAAATCCGCAGGCGGTTGTTGTATATACGATAGCGTTCCCGCGGGCCAACCGAGATGATGCCGCCTTGCAGCCATTGCCATTCTTGGCTGGTTTTTGTTCCAAGGTTGCGCCAATGGTTTGTGCGATCCCAATTTGTGTCCGAGATCATGCGATCAAAGTCGGTCGGCATCGCATAGTCTTGCTTCGCAAACGTCATGGAAACCGCTGCCGTGGAAGTTGCCACAGGCGTGTTCAGCGTGACTTGGGTTGCCGAATCAACACTCAAAATCTCAGCGTATGGCGCTTGGCCTGTACCGGTGACCACATTTCCGGCCTCTAAGCCGGTGGTCGTTCCCATGCTGGTGATGACCTTTGACCCTGCCGTAATTGTGCCGGTGGTGCTGATTCCGGCGGTTGTTTGCAAAACATAAGCCTTGACCAGCCGTTGCCACTCAAATTCACGCACCAAGTCTTTGCCCAATCGCTGAGACAAAGCCAGCAATTGGACGGTTTGATTGTTAGTGGAACCAATTACTGCCGCTGGTTGGGACAAGCCCAGTTCGCCCGAAACTTGGTCAACCAGTTGCAGTAATGTGTATGCCATTTATTCCACCAGTTCTTTGCGAGGTCTGCCAGCCTTCTTGGTTGTCAATTCCTCAATCATGGCACGAAGTGCTGCCATTTCAACCTCTTGGGCCTTCAATTTTTCATCAGTCTCAGCGCGGATTTTGTCCATCATTTGACTATCTTGCGCCGCACCAATGAATGCTTGAGCCTTGGCCCGCAATTCGTTGAAACCCATGATTTTGTTGCCTGCGGAATCCGGCAGCTTGGCAAACTGGTCAATCGTGAAGATGTTGAGCGCCCGAAATTCAGCCTTTTGCGTGTCGCTGATTGCTGCCCATGCTTCAATCGGAGTGCCATCGGATTTTTGCTCTTTCTTTTGCTCAAACCGTGCCCACTCAATTGGGAATTCTTCCATGTCGGTTTCGCGCATTGGGCGATCAACCACTAGTGTGGAATCGCCTGGAACCAGCTTTTTCAAGTAGATGCGTTCCTCAAAAATTGGGCGTTTTTCCAAGTCCGATTTATAATTGTTCTTGATTTGCACAGCATGGAAAAACACCGCCATCTTGCCTCGGTTGTCTTCCATGAAACTTTCATTTGTCCATCCAGCCGTTTCGTTCTTCATGCCATTTCCTTTAGTTGAAGTGCCGTTTCTTGCATAAGCCCGTCACCGAAAAATGCGATCTCCGCATCCTGAGTTGTGATGAATTGTTCCATCTCAATCGCTGCCTGTAGCATTTGCTTGGTGGTCTGAAACACTCGGTTTCCAGCTTTCACCATAATTTTAGCTTGTTCCTTGCCCAAATGTGCCCCAGCGTGCCGGTCGGTCGTAAATGAGCAATCCATGCCGTGAATGTTAAACCGCCGGTAGCCAAGCGCCGCCATGACATTCATCGCCCGTTGCCCGACCGAACTGCCGCCGCCAATCATGCTGTTTGCGCCTTCCGGATGGTTTTGCATCACCCATGCAACGGTTTCTAAGTCATCGCCGTTGATCAGATGCCACAACCGCACTTGGCGGCCCTTCAGCACTTCCCAATATTTTGGGTGGCACACGGTCGCCATCAGGTAAGTTGTTTTGGCTTGCGGGTTTTGCAGCATCCGCGCCTTGTGCTCCCTTGGGTCGCAGTCCACATGGAAATCCGGCACGATTCCTCGCCTGACAAGGTAGTCATGTGCGCCTGATACCGTGACAATGGGCCGCTTTATGAGCCGCCAAGTGTCTGCAAGGCTTGGGCCATAGCAGACAATGGATGCCCATTTATCATTGAATTTAAGCCTTTTTTTGAGCATTTGCCCATGTGCCTGCGACATTTGGGCATGGCGCTCATCATTGCTTAGGACACCTTGTAGCATTCAACCCTCATATCTCGAAATGGGAAGTGATAGCGTGGGTCAAAGAATTCGATGCGCTCCATGCCCACCGATTGCAACATATCGCGCAGCGGGTTTTGAAACCAGCCCCACCGGTGGCACATGGCAGGGTCTTTGTATTTGGGATCGCCCCATAGCGCATAGGTGACCATAAATGGTTGCAAAGGCTCTTTATGCACCACGCAATTGTGGATGTAGGCAAACACCTTGTCCATGCATGGTAGTTCAAGGATCATCTTGCCGCCTGGCTTGAGAACACGCATCCATTCGGTCAGCAAGGCGTGGACTTCCCATTCGTAAAAATGTTCCAGCACATGAATGGCGGCAACCGCATCGGCTGAGTTGCTGGCAAGTTCCAGCTTCCGCAAGTCGCATTTGATGTCCGATGTTTCGGAATACAGGTCTACGTTTACCCAGCCGTTCCAATGTTTTTTTCCGCATCCAAGGTTGTAGGCCGTTTCGTAATCGTCTTCCATGCATCGATCACTATTTGCGGCGAGTATTTTTCCATCACGAATTGTTGCGCCGCCAAGATATTGCTTGACACGTTCCTCTGTGTTGTCCATTCGATGCCCTCTTTGATGTTGCCAATCCAAATGCCAGGGAAACCCTCCAATGCTGGATGCGGCTCTGCGACTACAAAACACCCTTGACGGGTTGCCTCAATTGCCCGATTTGGGCTTTTGTAAGTATCGGTGGCGGGGATCACCACAATGTCAGCGCGGGCAAATTCTTCCAACATGGTTTCATGTGACCAAGGGATTGCGCCGCCAAAGTTAGACACCACCCGCAGCGGGTAATGCTCAATGTCCGGCAAGATGCGCTGTAGGCTTTGCTTATTGACGGCGTGCCCATACCACAACAGATTCACGCCGTTGCAATGTGGCGGCATCTGATCGTACTCAAACGGGTCGGGAATGACCACGGCATTTTTGCCCAATGCCTTGATGCGCCTTGCCATTTCTTGGGTTGGGCAAGTCACCACATCAGCAATTCGCAACGCCTCGGCATAGTGCGTCCAATCAAAATGGTCATCGCAGAAATCCACAATGACCCGTGCGCCACGCGCTTTGGCCCGCGCCATTTCCATCAGTTCATGCGCTTGGGGCTTGGCAAACACCAATGTGCCCGCGGTCAAGTCATTGAGGCTTGCCCATGTGCCTGCCGGTATCTTTGCGCGATAACGCCAACTTGCCGACCAAACATCACCAAAATGGATGAACGAAACCCGATCATTTTGCTGCGCTTGGGTATTGATGATGCCGCCTAGTTCCATCATGTTTTCTGCTCTTTTGCGGATGATGGCCTGGATCAGCCCATGCCCGTGACCGTTGAACACCGCATCCGGTAAGTAGTCGTAATATGTTTGGAAATGCTCGGCCTGCAAAGCCATTGCCGTGTTGCAATAGAAAGTCTCGCCATCAGGATCGATTCTGACTTCAATCAAGCTGTCGCCGTCTTTTAAGCCATCACCATTGACCCGCAGCATTTCGCCATCGTTGCAGGAATCGTAGCCAAACAGTTCAAATTGCCGCCAACCAAGAACATAAAACAACGACATGGCCCGCAGGCCGGAAGTTGTACCGCCGCCAATCAACATTGAGTTTTTTGGGCGGTTTTGGCCTTTGGTAAGGTATGGATGCCAAAGGGTCACATCGCAGCCTGCAAGGTTATCAAACATCGCCGGATGGCATTGTGAGGCAATCATGTACTTCACGGCCTTGTGAGGCTTGTAAAACGCGATCCGATGTTCTTGTGGGTCAATGGCTAGGGCGTAATCAGGAATCACGCCGTTGTCAATTAGCCAATCGTGTGCGCCCTTGATGGCAACAACCGGCGCACCGGCTGCTTGCATCTTTTTGATGAGTTCTATTTGCCCTCGAACGCTTGGGGCGCTTGCCACCAGCAAGATTGATCCGGTTTTTTCCGCTTCAGCTTGCTTGACTTGTGCAAAGCCTCTAGCTATTGCCGCATCCATGTGCGCGAATAACGTCTCGTCATCCGCGACACATTGACCGTTAACTTTGAGGGGTAAAAAACTCATCAAAAAGACACCCCGCTTCTTTGGCGGGGCATCAGTTTGCTTTAGACAGGGTTAGATGTCAGTAAGCCAGCATTATTGACCATGCAATATGGCGCAGATGCCGAGGTTGCCGAGGTGTTAGCCACGATACCTTGGATATAACCGGCAGACACGGTAGTGTCGTCCAATTTACCAGCGGTCGCTGTGGTGTACAACGGCACTTTGGGATTGCAAGCAATCAACAAGTTGACGCGCAACATACCGTTAATGCCGATCCAGCCATAGTAGCTGGAAGCAATTGCGGTTTGTGCAAAGCCAACCATGTTGTAACCCAACGCAGCAGCATTTGTGGTGGTCACGGGCACAGCACGCATTACGGGAGTCAAACTCGCCGAATCAGAGTATGTGGACATGATCACCGCATCAAACTGAGCAATGTCGGATTCGGCGCGGGCAAAAATGTACACGCCGTTGTTGGAAGTGTTGACCCGAGTACCAGGGGTAACGGGGAACAGGGTAGTGGAACCGGCAGACGTAGACGCATAGGTTGCGGTTAGGTCAATACCAATTTTTCCATCGGTGACGTAATCAGCCATGATGATTCTCCTTATTCAGTCATAACGCCTTGGAACTGAAGTCCCGAGGCAGTCATATTACCGGCCCATCCAATCAAGCGCACGATTGCGTCTTGGTTGGTACTCATGCGCTCATCGCCAATTGGGACGAAATTGCGATTGGTGTGTGGTCGGAAGAAGATGTACTTGCTATTCAAGAAATAGCCCGTAGAGGTGGGGATATTGCCACCGATACCACCGTCCAACACCACATCAGCGTTCATAAACTTCGATGCAACAAAACCGAGTTCAGCCATCTTGCTAGAGCCAGGGAAACGCTGGATGTTTTGCAGGGAAGACATAAAGAATCCCCACAGGTTGTTGTCCAACAGAATCAAGTCAACCACATCGCTACCGCGCGAGGTCTTGGCATACAGGCGGTTGAAACCGGTCTGAATGTTGGAAGACGATGCGGACACGCCGAGGTCGCTTGAAAAGTCAAACGTCTGATTGCGCCAAAAAGACCATGTGCTGCGATCAATACCGCCGACCACGCCGGTTGCCGGATTAGCAACCACCATAGCTTGCAGACCGGTGATCTGCTTGCCGTTGTTGGCTGTGCCGTCCGAATAGATACCGGTCGAAATCAAGTTTTCAATCGATGCCTCGGCAACGTCCAAACGTGCGTCAAACAAATCGATGATCTGTTCTTCGCCGCTGTTTTGGAGCATTTCCAAGCCATTGATGGTCACAGCGACTGCGGCCTGCTTGATGGGGAACTGAGCCGCGCTAATAACGTCCGCAGGGCTGATGTCCAAGACTTCAGCGCCCGAGTAGTACATTGCGGTACTGTTTGCTTGGAACGACAATTCTTGCAGAATGGTCGAACCGCCGGTGAACGGCTTGTACCGTCCTTTTTCACGCAAACGGGTCAGCAAAGCATTGTTTTTGGTCACGTTATCGGCGACTGTGCCGGA
>Ga0209189_1002522_pt1 | contig 12795 bp, 18 predicted proteins | sample C_130820_EF_Meta_FD_187308 | JGI IMG/M metagenome (GOLD analysis project Ga0209189, IMG submission 187308) | Freshwater microbial communities from Lake Croche, Canada to study carbon cycling - C_130820_EF_MetaG (SPAdes) (version 3) | ecosystem: Environmental > Aquatic > Freshwater > Lake...
TGTGCAGTTGCCGTATCCACAGTCACAATTCCTTTACAAGCTTTAATATGTGATGCTGATTTCATCCAATTTTTCTGCCATCCATCTTCAGGAAGTGCGTTAAATATGCCTTCTGTATTAGGATTTAGGCTATAACAGTCAGAACCTGTTAATTGTTCCATATGTCGCATATCAATTGACTTGATATAGTACAAAATTTGTTTAGATGCTTCCCAATTTACACCTATTTTGCTAGGAATATTGCTAGGTTCAGCATGAAGATAACCTTCAGAACCTACAATTTTATGTTTTGTAACAGGAAATAATGATTTTATGGCAGGATGTGCCAAGCTAATGTAATAAGGCAATGAAATAGAACCTATCCAGTAATCAGATATGGTAGCTTCTTCATCGTTTAGTTTATTAGTAAAGCGATCAACACATTCAAACTGACCCAAAAGATAATGAAGCGTAGATTCTTGTAAAACGATGACTTGTTTTGCACCCAGAGCTTTAAGGGCAGGTAAAAATCTAGCAAACATAATAATGTCACCAAATCCTTGCTCCATTTGGACAGTAATTGTTTTGCCAATTAAAGACTCGCCTCGCCATACAGGAACAGTCAATGTAGGTGCGTAAGGTTTATCTTGTTTTGAGGTTATCTCAGGATGCCATCGATATTCAAATAGCTTAAATCCTTGCTCGTAACGGCCAGCATGAAGATGTTCATAAGCTAATTTGTATTGGTTATCTACATAAGTATTAATAAGGCTTCCTCATCATCTAGTTCCGCTAGACGTTTGGCTTCCAGTACCCTTAAGTGTGCTTGTAATCGTGCAAACTCTTGTCTGTTAGCCACCGCCTGTTGGATGTTATCCAATTGTCTTTCAAGGTAGCTAATAGACTGCCGTAATTCTTCTGTATCTACTGACGGTATATCAGCTTTAACCTGTAATGATTGTACTTTAGATTTCTTAACCTGTATAGGTTTAGGATCAACTAAATTGCGTATTGCTTTCTTGCGATTTTCGTTAGCATCTTTGACAGATTGCTCAAGCTTACGCTGACGTTCTGCTATTTTTTTATTTAGCTTTTGTAATCTTTTTAATTCTTCTTTGGTATACCATGCGTCATCGCCACCGACACGATTAGTAATTACAGATACAATTTGAAACGCATTATTTTGAAATGCATTTGCCTGAAATGCTGATGCAAACATTAGGCTACTACCCAGCGACTCCCTGATGGGACTGTCACAACCACACCACTATTTAATGTTATTGGCCCTACAGACGATGCAGAATAGCCTGTCGGTATCGTGATAGATACAGTAACAGTATTGTTGTTAACCACAAGCCCATTATTGGCTAGAACTTGTGGCAGGCTCTTTATAATTGACATATTAGATTACAAATAAATTTGTTAATTATAAACTTTTAAGTTTTTCAAGCGTTGCAGTAACTTCTATAATGTCTAAATCTATTTGACCTAATGGCTCTATTTGACCAGCGTTAAAATACGCTGTTCTTGAATTTTGTAATAAAGTTAATTTATTTTGTAAGACTGTAATGATTTCGTCAATCGTCATAAAAACTCCTTAAAGGGGGCTACTGCCCCCATACCACATTAGACTGGAACTTCTTCCCACATTAAACGTGAAGTAACTGACATAGTAGTTGTTGAAGTTGTATTCAACAATGCCAATACACCACCTGGAGGAACAATTAAGTTACCGTCAAAGTTTTCAATACCACCGAATGAAGTCAAGGTAGTACCTGTTGTTGGAGCAGTAATAGTACCGTATGTCTGACCAGTTGGGTTAGTAAAGTCTGCACCTTCAAAAATAACTAATGAGTTAGTTAAACCAGTTAATGCCACACCGCCGTTAAATGCCTTAGCTTGTGAACCAGCAGAAGCCAAAGTTTTACGGTTAAATGGTGAAGCACCAGTAGATACGGCAGCGTTACCAATTGAAGATGCCCATACAAACGCACCAGCACCAACAGGAGTTGATAATGTGTTAATAAAAGCTTGTAATGAAGCTTGTAAAATCACACAGTTGACTGTTGATGTAGATGGGTTGTAAACGCCTACGATTGGTGTAGTAGTTGCAGTTAAAGTAATCGTGTTAGCGGATAATGCAGTTGTAGTAGAACCAGCTGAATATACGTTGTTACGATAAACTTGTTCATAAAAACGACCATGAAGTTCGGAAACAATCATATCGCCGAGTTGTCCAGACCGCACAGTTGGAGTTGTGCCTGCCTGAATTGATGATGTGGACGGCTGTCCAACGATGCCTTGAATTAACATTTTACTGTCCTTTGGTTAAGTTAAATAAAGTTGTGTCTGAAAAGAACTGCTCTTGCTCGTCTGCCATTGACCCAAGTGTTGCTGAGTAAATAGAAGATTGTTGAAGCATTAAATTAATACTGTTGGGAATTTCCCTAGTGTAATAGTTTAATGTCTTCAATTCAACCAAAATCTGTTGTAACAAATCTTGGAGTGAATCTTGTCCTCTGTCGCTGTGTATTTGTTCCACACGCAGAGGTTTATATTGTTCTGGGTATATCGTGCTACTAGAATATTGATTGGAAACATTTAATAATTGATTAGTGGGTAGAGTTACGTTTAATACACCAGTTGTATCGGTTGATAACCTACGAGTTAAACCACCAGAGTCAACACCACCAGCAAGCAATGGATTTGATGTAGGTACAGCACCAACCGCAGCAGCACTACCAACTGCCAAAGTGCCAACAAGACCACCAGTTTGAACACTACTACCACCAATTTGTGTTAAATTGACAAAATTGTTAGTAATTGGTTGGTTTCTTAAATAATATGTAAACGAACCAACTGTAGAACAAGATATTCTTATGTAACGAGCCGAACACGGAAACAGATAGTTACCACTACCAGATATTGATGCAGCCGATGCTATACTTGCTAAATTATAACCTTGTACACTACTAAAAGTTACTCCATCATTTGTTCCTGTTATAAGACCAACAAAAGTAGCATTTGTTGTAATTTGTAAACTTTGATAACCTGTTGTATCTATAAGCGTAAAATCACCGATTCTTGCTGTAACTGTTACAGCTTGTGGAGCATCACTTAATATAGTTGCATTGTTTATGTCAGTTTTTACAGGGTTTTGTGTACGGGTATTAATTGCTAAACCTGTACCGTCTGTAACGACTTGTTCAAGAATGTTTACACCAGCAAAATCACCGTTAGGATCACCAGAAATAAATACACTAAGTGAGCCGTCTGTAGTTTGTGCTGCTGCTACTGCTTGGTCTTGAGTGGGTAGCGGGGTGCTTTGTGATACTTGCTGAGTACCAGCTTGGTTGTTATTAAAACCTTCTACGTTACTTGATGATGGTGCAACTTGACCGTTAACACCTACTGAACTTGGTGGGTTAATTAAAGCCATTATGACACCTCAATTGAAGAAATAGTCACATCCACTAAACCTGTTGAACTTACTTTCACCGTGTAGTTTGCTGGTATAACAACTTTTGCCGTACTCAGCACATCTAAAGCATTACCACTTGGAATCGTTGTATTTGGCGCTAAAGTAGTTGTAACAGTTGATGCCGCATTAGTTAATGTTACAGAAGCATTGACTGAGTTACCGCCTGTATTAGCAATCAAACAACCAATTAAGGTTGCTTGAACTCCAGACGTAGTTGGATTGTATACCGTAGTTGATGACGATACGTTTGCTACTTGTGCGGATACATAGTTTATAGCCATATTAAGCAATCATAGAAAGAGCTAATGCTATTTTAGCACTAGATGTTGCAGAATTAGAAGTTCCAAATGGTATATTAAGGTCATTTCCTGTAAATGTAAACCCTGAATTACCTGCTAAACTTCCGCTTGAATTGTACTGAACTTGTGTATTAGAACCACCAGCGACTGCGATAGAAGTGCCGTTATACGCTATAAACTCTAATATATCACCAGTTGATGCACCTATTGCTAAGACTACAGTTGTACCGTTTGTAGCCGTATAGTCTGATGCATTTAGCATCGTACCGTTTTGGAATACTTGAATATATGGCGCAACATAAGTTACGCTAAATGTAGTCTGTCCTACTGTAGCTGTTACAGAAGTTCTTGCATATGATGCAGTTGCAGTTGATGGTGCTTGTGATACCCAAGTTGAACCATTAGAAGTCAATACATTACCTGCTGTGCCGACTGCTGTTAAACCTGTACCACCATTAGCAACAGGTAAAGCTGTACCTGAATATGTTATAGCCAATGTACCACTTGAAGTTATTGGGCTACCTGTAATACTTAAAAATGATGGCACAGTTGCTGCTACAGAACTTACACTACCTTTATTATTAAACGTAGTCCAATCAGTAGATGATAATACACCACGATTTGTAGCCGATGCAGTAGGTACGTTTAAAGTAATGACAGGAGTTGTTGTACTTGTTGCTACCGTAGAACTAAGATCAGTTCCTGTAGTCCCCAATGTCAATGCTGCAACGCTTGTGACAGTACCGTTTGTATTAGACTTATTATTAAATGTTGTCCAATCAGTAGAACTCAAATAACCGTTAACAGATGATGTAGCAACAGGCATACTAATTACAGGAGTTGTACCACCTGTAGATGCTACTGGAGCAGTTGCCGTAACGCTTGTAACTGTACCTACGTTAATTGAACCACCAAGACTTGTACTTGTGCCGTTAATTGTTATGGCAGAATTGGCTAGTTGTGCGTTAGTAATTGTTCCTGATAAATCTGTAGTAGGAATCGTGGCATTTGCAGTTAATGCACTTGTACCACTTCCTTTGACGTAACCAGTTAATGTTGTTGCACCTGTACCGCCACGATTGACGGCTACTGTTGTACCGTTCCATGTCGCAGAAATAATTGAACCAGGATAATCTAATGTATTTGTTGACCAACTTGTATTTGATGGTGTTAAATCGTGCCTATCCCAAGAACCTGCTGCTGAAGCATTACTTAATAAATCAACTCTGACTATTCCACCACTAGGAACTGAAACAACTAACGTATTAGAGTTGTTATTAACAGTTATTGCACCACTTGATTGATTGTTATCAAATTCAAATATTGCACCATTGACTAATGTCGTAGCATCAGGAAGTTTAAATACTTGACCACCTGATCCTGTAATTGTATATCTACGAGCAGAACCTACTGTTAATGTAATTGTAGTGCCTGAAGCTGCAGTATTTACATAGTTATCATCTATTGCATTTACTGCAAAGTTTTGATTTGCATCTCTTAACACTACAGAATTTGCACCACTTGAAGATGTAACCCCTGTACCACCATTTGCGACTGGCACAACTCCTGTTGTTATATCGCCATAACCTAAAACGACTGTACCTGTATAACCGTTAACAGAAGTTACTGCATCTGTATTGTCTACCTTTTGCCACGCAGTACCGTTATATACTGCCCAATCGCCCACTTTCCAATCAGTAATACCGTTGAGATTAGTAGAACCAGCGACATTAACAACATAATAATAACCTTTAGTACCAACAGAGGAAGTAAGAGTAGGAGTGTTAGAAGATGCATCCCATGTTCCTTGATAACTTAATGCACCTAGAACCGCACTAGGTAACTGACTAATTGGTACAGTACCACTACCGTCTAAAGTAGCAACACCTAATGCTACACCTGCATCTTTAGTTGATGCAGTTCCAAGTCCTGTAATGTCTGTATTAGGTATGGTTGTAGATGCTGTTAAATTAGCAGTTCCACTACCTTTTACATAGCCTGTTAGCGTTGCAACACCTGTACCACCGTTAGCAACAGGAACTGTTCCTGTTAATTGATGGTCATCATTCCAATTTGACGGCTGAACAATCGTAGGATCGCCAGCATCAGGTATTGCACTAACAAACTTGTGCTTGACTGTTATAGCCATTACTGGACTCCAACAATCTTACCGTCAGGCCCACGCAATACTGTTTTAGGTTGGTTCATTTTATCAATCAACATAGCAAGCATTTGCGTTAACTGTTCATTGCTCTGATGCATTTGATCGAGTGCTGGTTTTAAAGGATGGTCTGCCATTTGTGAATACCCCATTTGATCTTGTAAAATTTTAGCCTGTTCAATACTTTCAATATATGCTGCTGAACCGTCATCAAGTCCTGCACTAATACGAGCAGTTTCTACTTTGGTTGCATTATCTAAATATGAAATCAAAATAGCCTTATTGTTTTCTGCTGTTTGTTTAATCTTATTAAGTTGCATTTCCATTTCAGCATCTTTAGCATTTCTAGCATCTTCCAATTGGAATTTAAGCTGATTTTCTTGTGCCTGGTATGTTTGTTTAGCCTTTTCAAGCTCCATCTGCATTTGAATTTTCTGTTGTTCAAGTTGTGCATCAAGTTGTGCTTGTTGTTGCTCTGCCTGCATCTTGGCTTGGGCTAATTGCATCTCCATCTGCATCTTTTGTTGTTCAGGTGATGGTGGTTTAGGTTGACCTTCCATTGCTTTTGCCTGTTCTCTGAATTTATCAGCAGTTTCATCAATCAATCCTTCCATACCTTTGCCTGCCTTAAACGCAGTTACACCAAATTTAAGCATTTCCATCAATAATGGTGTTAATTCAGGGGCTTGCATCGCAGTTGGTAGGGCAGTTTGCATAAATGAGCTGACTGCACCCAAAAATTCTACTCTATCTTGCTTTTCTTGCTGTTCATCTTGATAAATCATGCTATCAGATGTCACTTCAATACGGAAATTCTTAGCAGGTTCGTTCTTTAATAACTCCAAAGCCTGCGGAATCATCATTTGATCTTGTGGCGATAACTGCATTGCGCCTGAAATCTTGATAATGGTATCTTCAGTAAAATGATTACAGATAATTTGTGCTTTAATTTGCAATAATGACGTAGCAAAGTTAACGACATCGTGTTGCATGGTCTTTAAACGACCTGATGCATTGTTAGATTTTATTATTTGTGCGCCAAGCGTTTCATTGGGGTCTGTTTGACCTCTCTGAATATCAGCAATACCCATAATCTCGTAGATTTGGTTCTTGACCTGATCCATTGCTTGATAAGACATCTGCAACGCTGAAGCAATTGGTGCAATATCAACTAAATTAATCGCACCAGCCATACCTTGCTTCTCAGCAAATGCTCCCCAGTTTTTAATTGGAAGCAATGTATTGTTTTCGCCTTCAGTAAATAACCTTTGTAAACTAGGTTCTGATGCATCGTATACACCACGCACCTTTAATGCCTGTATAAAGCCATCAATTCTGTCTGCAAGTGTGTCTAACTGTCTAGCCTGGTCTTGATATAAAGCAAAATCAGGTACAGGTTCAAGCTTATCTGTTGTTAATGTAGCGTAAAGTGGTTTAGGGCATGGCCAAAAGTTTTCCAACTTAAGTGGGTCAGGTCTTGTATCAAGAATCTTGCCGAGTGACTTAGAAATCCAAATGACTTCACCACTTGTTTTATCCCAAATCTCATATACACAAGCTTCATATGCACCTTCGCCCATCTTTTCATTAAATGATTTAGATGTTTCAGGTTTTGTATCCAATGGGATACGACCGCCTAGTTCTTCGCCAAAGCGTTCAACTAATGCAGGTCTGCCCATATATACTTTGCGCCATACTGCCGTTACTTCTTCCCAAGTTCTAGCAATAGTATGCCCAAAATCTCGCCAGTAAACATAATCTACAGGCGCACATTCATATTCAATACGTTCCTGATCTTCACGATGCATACCGCCTTCAGTCTCGGCTTCATCAATATCTTCTGTGATTTGATAGCCATCATCAGGTTCATCTTCAGTCTTACCGCCTGTAATGTGTGGTTCATAACGCACCCAAGATGTACCACGACCACCAAGAAGTCTATCTTGTACAGATGCTTTCATGGCTGAACCATAGTCATTGTAATGCTCGATTTCGTACTCTAAGGCACGTTCAAGAATCATAGATGCTACACGACCAACTGGGTCATTATCTCTGAACCTACGGCTTACATCAGGTCTAGGAAGTCTTGCAAAGATTGCAGGAGTAATGGTTTGAACATTTGACCAAAGAATGTTGAACTTTGCTGCGGTATTGTTACGACTACGACTGTCATCACGATAGCGTTTTACAATTCTATCGGTACGAGTTTCCCAATCTTTAAATGCTCGTTCGTAACCAGCAATGGTTTTGTACCAATCTTCGTATGTATGTTCCATTACAAAACCTTAAGTAAAGTTGCCTGTAGCAAGTACAGATGCACCAGCACCTGTTGTAATTTTCCATGCACCTGATGTTGATTGAGCATCAAAACTGAGCATATATACACCAATTGGAGTGTTAGCAGGTACTAAAGCATAAGATGTTGCACCATCTAACAAAGTTACAGTTGATGTAGCAGTTGCAGATACGGTAATAATAAGATTAGTAAGAATATCACCTTTAGCACCTGTCGCTCCTAATACTTGAGTAGTTTGGCTAGGTGCTACTGTTTCATAAAATACTGCATAAGGTAGGGCTACGGCTGACATTAAAATCTCCTAAAAGTTTGCTTGGGTGTTTCTTTCCATAAATCGTCTAAAGTGACTTCAGTTTGACCAACATGAACTCCAACAATTCTATCGTCTTTGTGCGCAGGCGGATCTTCATCTTTCCATACAATGCTGAGATAGCGGAACGCATCTGCTGAGTGGCTTGTCCAATCGTGTTTTGGGCGATCCCTAAATACTTTTTTATCATCATCCCACTCTCGTTGATATTGACGTAAACATTCTATTCCTTCTTCACATCTATTATCAAACCAAGTACGATTTAATGCAAGTCTTGATGCTTGTATTCCGTCCTGTAATGACAGGTTTGGTACAATTTTTAACTGTTTTATGTCAATTTTTGTCGTTAATTGTTCGATTATGCTCTTACCACCGCTTGCAAGTGTTTTTGCTCTAGCGTCATGGGGTAGCCAATGTATGCCATATCTGTACCCAAATTCTTCTTCTTTTTGTTTAAGTAAGCCTGTGTAATACGGTATTGCCTGGCCATTAGAACTATGATGATCTAGCACTCTAATCTCGCCATGCACGACCTGATACCACCAAATACTTGTACTATCGTTAAATCCTAAGTCCCATGCAGTATGACATGGAAACATAGAATCATACTCAATATCTGTAATTCTGCCTAAATCTGTAATCCTACGCATCTCTTGACCATAATATGCACCTAAAATGGCAGCTTCAAATGAGCATAAAAACTCTTGTTCATACTGGTTAGCAGACATGGTAGCCTGTGCATCTAATAATTCACTTGCAGGCAATAAATTGGACTGGTCTGCTCTTAATGTCTTTACATACCAATTAGAATTCTTTTGTGCTTCGTTATAAATACTATAAAAAGCATTATGACCTTTAGGAGTACCGATAAATGTCGCCCATCCTTGTCGATCAGTAAGCAATGGCCTAACAATTTCACCCCATAATCTAGGTTTCATATCGGCATATTCATCTAGCACTACACCATCAAGGTATAAACCTCGTAAAGAATCAGGATTGTCAGCACCAAATAATCGGATTTTCGCACCATTAACTAATTCAATCCACAATTCAGATTGATTGGCTTTAACTATAGCAGGAGCAGCAAACTTTAAAAGGTAATCCCATGCAATGTTTTTAGCCTGTGCGTAAAAAGGTGCAATATAAGCATACCTAGCATCTTCTTTATTTTCTGTGACTGCCCTACGAATAATGTCACAAATCGTTGCTACGGTCTTTCCTGCTCGTCTATGGCAGACTAATACTGCCCAGCGTTCTTTACGTTTATGAAAGTCTTTAAAAGCATCCCTAGCCTTGTATGGATACTCATATGTTTTGGTTATTACAGTCAATCTAAAAACTTATGCTCGTGAATAACTTTAATTGGGGCATCTTCAGCACTTGTATGTTCTGTCCTAGCCAATTTAGGCACATGATATTCAGCTACTTGCATAAAGCAATCAAAAGCAACTTTAGGGCCATGTTTCTCACTCATAGCAATCTCGTCAAGCCATTGTTGTAATTTGTGTGAGTTACCATCAACAAAGCGAGCAATAGCTTCTCTAGCTAATGCTGTTGACTTATTAGGTACTCCAGGCGGTCTACCCTTAGGATTATTAGTTTGTTGTTTATTTGCCATATCTTTTCCAAGTAGTTAGTTAAGATATATTAATTATAGCTTATTTTAATTCTTTATCCAACTCTTTAACTTTGTTAGCAATCATTTTACGTCTTGCTATTCTGTCAGCTTGATTCTTTTCTAATGTAGATTCTTTATGTGGGCGCAATAAAGCATCTTCTTTCTTATATTTTCTGTCCATATGTTTCATTTGTATTTCTCCATTGCTTTTTCTATGTGATGTCTAGGTTTAGCAGTCTTAGCAGATTCTTTAAAGTCTTTAGCAGTTGGTGCATTCTTACTACCAACTTTGTTCATATGCTCGCCTGAACCGTTTTTAATTCGTTCTTGTTTAGCATGAATATTTGCATACAATCCATTTTTAGCCACAATGCCACCTTGCTCTAGCTGCTTTACCACGTTCACCAGTCCATCCACTTGACCTAGCACAGAAACTATCATGTCTTGAACCTGAAGCTTGTGGTGCTTGTAAATGGCTGCCGTTCTTTGCGTTGTATGCTTTTCTACCTGCCTCAGTCATGCCAGCACCTTCTTCTACTGATTGATAATGACGACCTTTGCCTTTAGTTGTTTTGGCAATAGGCTTATCGTGCTTATTCATAGCTGCACGAATGTCATCTCTGCGACTCATTAATACTCTGCCATTTCTTGCTTTTTGGATTCTTTTTTCGTTTCGCCCATTTCTTCGCTAGAATTCATATGCTTTTTGTAGGCAGCTTCAATCGTATTTTTGCGATCTTTAGCTTTATCTTGCACACTTAATGCAATTGCTAATGCTTGCTTTTTAGGCTTGCCAGCAGCTTCTTCAGTCTTAATGTTTTCACCAACGGCTTTTTTGCTTGCAGATTTAATTAGTGGCATGATTAACCTTTAAATTTAAGTAGGTAAATTGTAGTATCAATTTCTTGGGCAATATTGTCAATTAATTGCACAATCTCAGATTCTGTTGGTAAATCAGGTCTAGCCGTCTTAACAAACTCTTTTAATGATTCTAAATACATTAAAGGTGTGCCTTTGGGCTGATGATATTTGTCAGGAAATGTTGTTATTTGTTCGTAGCATCCAAAGTATGCTTCTGCTAACTGGTCTGTAAGATCAATGATGTTCTCGTAAAACTTACCCAATGTCTTATGTTGAGCGTATGACCGAGTTGCCCAATGCATAAAATGGGTATTAGTCCCTGAATGTAACAGGGTAGCAAGAAACAAAGCCATATTCTTTTCCATGCTTTATTTTATCAGAGTTTCATAATATTGATAAGTCTTTCTGCGCCACCAATGTCATTAATCCTAGCGACTGCTGAACCTTTCCATTCTTCCATAAATTTAAGTTGGGCTTCTGTAAACTTCTTTTTTTCTCCTGATTTAATTTCAACTAACGTAGTATTACCGTTAAATCCTACAAGAATATCTGGAAATCCTCGACCAATTCCACTTGAATCAAAAACACTTGCACCAAGTTCTCTAAACTTTTTAACTATTTCTTGATGGTTTAAATCAACTCGTTTAGCGTATGTCATTGTAAATTAATATAATTGTGTTATAAATTAGTAAACTTCAAAAGGACTTGTATGCCATCACCAATAGTGACAGATGAATACTTTATTCAATTATGGCATGAATACAAGTCACCTTCCAAATTAGCTAAAGTAATTGATACAGATGTAACAAATGTATATAAAAGACGTAGAACTTTAGAAAAAAAATATAACATCACATTAGATGCAATACAACCTTCAATTAAATATGAATTTAGGCCTGAACAAGAAAAAGCAAAATTACAGGCAAAATTAGATGAAACAAGAGCAAATGTAAGACGTGGCATCAATATTGAAAATGGTAGAGTGTTGGTTTTTAGTGATGCCCATTTTTACCCTGACACAGAAACAACGGCCTATCTTGCTTTATTAGAAGCAATCAAAGAATACAAACCTGAAATTATTATTGCCAATGGTGACATATTTGATGGTTCTTTAATAAGCCGTCACCCAAGAATTATGTTTAATGATGCACCTAGCGTACTAGAAGAACTAGAAGCCGTAACTTATTACATGGGTGAAATAGAAAAAGTATCTAAGTTTAAAAAGAATCTTATACATACTTTTGGCAATCACGATGCTAGATTTGAATCGTTTTTATCAGCCCAAGTACCTCAATATCAAAACATTAAAGGATTTAGCCTTAAAGATCACTTACCTGCTTGGCAGCCATGTTGGTCATTTTGGCTTAATGATGAAACCATTGTCAAACACAGATTAAAAGGTGGTGCATATGCTGGTTATAACAATGTTAAAGCAGCTCTTGGAGCTAATATTGTTACTGGCCATACTCATGTTTTAGCAGTCCAACCACTTACAGGTTATCAAAAAACTTTTTATGGTGTTCAAACAGGAACATTAGCCCATCCTAAAGGTAATCAATTTATAGATTACTGTGAAGATTCTCCTGTGGACTGGAGATCAGGGTTTGCTATGTTGACATTTCATAAAGGCAGATTACTTATGCCTGAGTTGTTTCAGGTTCATGATGAAAACGACCATACAATAGAATTTAGGGGTAAGGTTTATAGTGTATGACACCATCTGCCAAAATTTGTGAGATTATTTATTGTATGGTGTGTCAATTACCACCATTAGATAAATGGAAACTTCC
>Ga0209189_1002523_pt1 | contig 12793 bp, 16 predicted proteins | sample C_130820_EF_Meta_FD_187308 | JGI IMG/M metagenome (GOLD analysis project Ga0209189, IMG submission 187308) | Freshwater microbial communities from Lake Croche, Canada to study carbon cycling - C_130820_EF_MetaG (SPAdes) (version 3) | ecosystem: Environmental > Aquatic > Freshwater > Lake...
TGCATCACAAGGAGGAATCGTTACTGGAGTAACAGTTACCAATGGTGGTTCTGGATATACATCTGCACCAACCATAACTATAGCACCACCATCATCTGGAACGGTAGCCACAGCAAATGGAATCCTGTCAACTTCTTCAGCCCCATCTGGTCTTCGCCTAATTCGTCAGTTTACTAATCGCTTGTTTGCTATTGGAACTGGAGATAATCGCAACACTCTTTACGCATCCGACATTCTTGATGCAGAGATTTGGAAGGCAACCAACAGCATCATTGTTGGCGGTGATGATGGTGAGGACATTGTGGCCATCCAACCTTTCTACGACTATGAAATCCTTGTTTTCAAGCCAAACAAGATTTACCTAGTAACCGCAGATCCAACTGCAACCACGGCTGCTGGATGGACGGTGCGCCTACTTAACGACAAGATTGGGTGCGCTTCAGGAAGATCGGTTAACTTTGTTAATAAAGATGTGTTCTTCTTGGCTAATGACGGAATTAGGTCTGTAGCCAGATCGGTTGCGGACGACTTTTATATTGTTGGAACTCCGATCAGCGAACCTGTCAAGAATATCATTGCAAGGATCAATAAGAATTATGTTACCACCTGCAATGCCGCGTTCTACAATAATCGGTATTATCTAGCCATCCCGCTCGACACCGCAACCACTCCAAACTATATCCTTGTCTATAACGCCCTGTTCAATGCGTTTGAGGGGTTGTGGAGCATTGCGGCATCAAGAATGGTGATTACAAACTTCTCATCTGGATTTGCCACCAATTCCTTGAAGCTTGCAATTGGAAGTCCGACAAGCAAGGTTGGTCATTATCTTGGCTACAAAGATGCTGATTCTGCTGATGCAACATCAGATTATGTGGATTATGTATCTACAGGAAGTTATACAAGTTCTGTGACATCCAAGGCTTATGAGTTTGATGATAGGGTAGCGCAGAAGTTTGGCTCGCACTATGAGATTGAGTTTTACAACTCTGGATCAACCAACGCCAACATCAGCATGAGGCGCGATACGGATGGTGCATTTGTCTCGATTGGCACAAACATTGATACCAGGTCGTCCGGTGGCATAACCTTGCCATTTACTCTTCCAGCAACCCTATCCGCCCAGACAGTCAAGCGGGTAGCTGACAGCCTGCGATCCTACCAGAAATGGCGCAATATGAGGGTCAAGGTGTCAACTGATTCCAAGAAGCTTTCCATGCGTGGAATCCTTCTGGCCGCCAACCCAGACACTATCGAGGTTCAAAAGAACGTATGACGGCTATGGAATATGTGGAAGCTTCCGGCGTGCCTGAGACTAGGTGGCCAAATTTTAAGGAATGGTTTTCTTGGTACCAGAGCAATAACCTTGTAGGCGTGGTTAAGGATGGCGAAGAGATTGTCGGAGTAGCTGTTGCTAGGGCATTGGATTCAACGCAAAATATTGAGCATTATCAACATGACTATAATGCGCCAGATGCTTTTGTGGACTTGACTGTGACCTCTATTGATGGTAAACCTAATCCCCGTAGCCTATTGGCTATGAAACGCCTGCTGTCTATCCTTTGGGATGAATTTGGCTCCCGCAGGAGCCTAATCTTTAACCGCAACGGAGTTAGGAAACAATACGATTATATGAAGTTTATGCGAAAGGCTATGGCTTAACATGGGCGGCGGACCTTCCATTCCAGCACCTCCTCCTCCTCCCGATCCCAATGCGGTGGCACAGGCCAATGCGGAGGCGTATAAAAAGAACGTAGAGACATACATTCAGAAAGCTCCAGAGATGGCGGCCTTGGAGAACAAGCTTCGCATTCAGTACATGCCACAACAGCGTTCCTTGGAACGTCAGCTTTCGGCTCTCGACCAACAGGCAGCAGCCCTATCCAGCCTACAGATGGAACGTCAATACGGACCTCAACGTACCCTGGAAGGATTGCGCCGGTCCTACGAGACCAGTCCGCAGGCTTATGCCTTGAACCGAGGATTAGGAACGCAAATGACCCGCCAGTTCGAGCGGTTGTATGGGGCAAATCCATACGCCAGCGTTGAACCAAATGTGGCTTTCGCTCCTCGCAATGTGCCTACACAAGACATTTATGGTACGATTGGCACGAACATTGGTAGTCCAAATTTAACAGTTGGGACTAAATAAAATGGCGAAATTTACTAATATTTTTTCGCGGTATCCAACAAAATACAGGGTTAGTCCTAGTGGGGCAGTTGAAACTTTGACGCTTCATGGAGATGGGAATGAAAACGACCGAAGGGATTACGATAAGGCTAAAAAAGATTTCCCATACACAAATTTATTTGACGCTCAAAATGCGCTTGCAAAGCAACAACAAACCAACATTAAAAACCTCCAAGACACTTATGAAAAGCGTCTCGCCGATGTCACAAGCCAAGAAAATGCAAGAAATTCATTAGCGCAACAGATTGCCGCACTTACTGGTGGAGGCAGTAATCAACCGTCACAAACTCTTTATGCTGGCGGAACTCCAAATTTTAATGAAGCTACCGGTAAATACGTGAATCAAACAGCAGTTCCAGCAGCCCTCTCGTCCTCTGCTCTTGACGCAATAAGCGGTGGTATTTCACAGCTTGCCTTGGCACAAAATCCAGCCATCACCGCGCTTTCTGCTGGTAATAATTATGCAACATCACCGCTTGCAAATAAGCTAAACTTCCAAGTATCCGACCAGCAGATTCTTGACGATTACAATAACACAAAGCTTGGTCGCTTAAATAGTATTGTTCAACAAGGCAACACACAGGTTGCAGGTATTCAGCAAAGGCTAACTGCCGCACAGACATTGTTAGATCAGTTGCCAAAGAATGATCCTCGTTACACTTCGTCCAAGGTTTATGTTGACCAGCTTAACGCAGACCTAAAAAGCGTTACGGATGCCATTACTGGAGCCAACACGCAAATCAAGGAATTTAATCCTATTGCGGTTGGAACGCCAGAAGCCGCCAGCCAGATCACATCCTTCCGCGAATACCTCCAGTTGCCCGAAGAACGCGCTACCCAGCAGTTGCGCCAGATTGATCCTGACTCATATAAGACTGCTGTTGATTTAGGCCGAAGATATCGCGAAATGGCAAATGCTCCTATTGGTCAAACTCAAAACGCGCAAACTGAAGCGTTCAGAGCAGAGCTTGAAAAGGGTTATAGGGATTATTCGGCATCAGCCATTGGCGCAACAACCACTCCAGAAACTGAAGCATTGCGAAGGAGGATTGAGGATGAGGCGATGTCGCAACTCTCCCTTGGTGCACAACTTGGAGCAGAGGAGCAAAGACAGTATCAACAGGCTGCTCGCGCCGCCCAGACCGCCAGAGGCAACATTTTTGGAGTTGCCCCAGCGGTTGAGGAGGCGGTAACAACGGGGGCAGCCGGTGAACAACGCAAGCTTGCGCGTTACGGGGCTGCATCTCAATTCTTGTCCTCTGGTCAAACAACTGGAGATGCTTTGGCAAGAGACGTTCAATTAAGAAACGCGCTTCAACAGTCCAAGCTTGGTGCTGGAGCACAATTTATGGCTTCCGGTCAAACCGCGTCCGATGCGCTTAAAGCTGATTTGGCCTTCCGCGATGCGTTGTTGCAAAGCCGCCTTGGTGCAGCTTCCGGATTTATCGCTGGCGGACCATCGCTCTACAACCTCGGCCAAGCACGCACTGGCGCACAGCAATCGGCGTTCCAGAACTACATCCAAGCCAACCAAGCGTTGCCTGGTCAGTTTGGTCAGGCTCCAAGTACGGCACAGCCGTTTTACCAAGCGGTGGATCAGAGTATTCCAGTTAGCCTTACCAATACGTTTGCGAATCTTTATGGGTCACAGGCTAATTATCTTGCCAGCACATACGGAGCGCAGGTTGGGGCAATTTCTAGGCAGCCGACAGGCGCACAGCAATTTGCTGATATTGCTGGAGGTGTTGGAGGATTGCTTGGTAAAGTTGCTCCATTTGGTGTTATTTGTTGGGTTGCTAGAGAAGTTTATGGTAATGATAATCCAAAATGGTTGCAGTTTAGAGAGTGGATGCTGACCAAGGCATCGGACAATTTAAGAAACTTCTATATTAAACATGGAGAGAAGATTGCAGAATCTATTCGCAATAAGCCCAAAATTAAATCGATTATCAGAAAATGGATGGATGGTAAAATTACTGAACTTAACGGAGCAATCTAATGGCTGACGGAAGACCATTATTCCCACTTCCTTGGCAGTCCGCTCAATACGCTCAAGAAGACAGAATGCGCGCGCTTAATGAGAGGGTTGGCCAAATGCAGGAGCAACGCCTGCGTATGGAAATTGATCCGAGGGCCATGCTTGAGCAACAGACAAAGCAAGCTGAAGCAGCCGCAGCGCAGGGATTTAATCCTCAAGCAACACCAACAGCGCAAGCGGTTGGGCAGAGAATGCTTGGAGAAACTGTTGGATACCAGAAAGTGCCTGGAACTGAAATGCAAGTTCCTGCTGGTACCCCACCAGAGATGGTTCAGGCTCTTTTTGGAAATGCAGTAAACAATATCCAAGGTTTAAGGATGCTTGCAGATAATGAACAAGACCCAACCCGCAAGCGTATTCTTACCGGTGTAGCCGATTCAGCAGAGCAGGGATTAAAGTCCAAGGCCAAGGACTTATCCGCCGCTGATTTGGCATTTGAAAGCAACGCAAGTGCGGCATTAAGATATGCTGATGAGTTCGAGAATACCGTAAGAAAATATGGAACTTTTGAAGTTGGGAGTCCAGAAGGTTCTGCAAAGCTTGGACAACTTCCATATCAAATGGCTATTGCTTATGCCAAAATCGTTGATCCTTCCTCTGTCGCAAGAGAAGGAGAGGTTGCTGCTGCTCAAAAATATATTATTCCAACAGGTCTTTTGACAAGAAACGACACGGCACTAAACGCCATTTCAAACTTTAGAAATGATGTTCTTAATAGAACTTCTGAATACTCAAGAATTTCAGGAAGACAAGTAAACATTCCAAAGCCAATCGACTACACAAGGCCACAATATCAGCAACCATCGCAACAATCATATCAGCAACCCGCACAGCAAACGCCACAAGCTCGTCCAGTTATTAGATATGTAAGGGATGCTAGTGGTAATCTTGTTCCAGCACGATAATGCCTATTGTTGACATCGAAGGAATTGGTCAGATTGACCTTCCCGATGATACCACTCCAGCAGAAATAAATCAGATAGTTAAAGATTATTCCGAGGCAAAATCTGCCGTCAGTCCAGAAGGTATTGGTGATTATGCAACAAGGCAGGCTGGCCTAACCGCAAGAGCGGCAATCAATCCCATTACTGCTGGGGCTGCTACTGGCGCTGCTATTGGATCTATTGCGCCAGGCATTGGAACTGCTGCTGGTGCTGGTGCTGGTGCTGTTGCCGGTCTTGTCACAGACATTATTCCAAAGGTTTACAATGCTTTAATAGCTGAACCAACTCAGACCGGAAAGATTCCATCGTTGACTGAGGTGATGGACAGGATCAAGGATGAAATGGGATTGCCAAGGCCAGCTACGGATATTGAAAAAATGTCTGGTCGCGCTATTGAGGCCACTTCGGGTCTTATGGCTCCAGTTGGTGCTGGTAAAATGGCGATGCAAGCAGTTTCACCCATTGTTCGTGGAATTGGACAAACTTTAACATCCGAACCAGCCGCTCAAGCATTGTCAACAATGACGGGAGCGATTGGACAAAGCCTAGCTGAATCCGCTGGTGCAGGGCCAGCCGAACAGACGGCTGCCGGACTTGTCGGCGCACTTGTTCCCAGCGCGGCTGCCTTGCGATTTGCACCGATACCTGGAACCAGCGTAAAAGCTCCAGTTCCAATTATGGCAGAACGTGCCGCACAAGCTGTTGGAAGAATGGGCGCACCAAGAGAGCAAATTGCAAAAAATATTGAGGCATTTCAGCGTGCAGGGACAATGCCTTCCGCTGGTCAGGCAACTGAATCTGGAGTAATGCGAGGCATTGAATCAACACTTGGGCGCGTTCCTGGCTCAATCGACATCATGCGAGCTAAGTCAATAAGCCAGCAGGCAGAGATTGGTGGGAAGGTAAAACAAATTGCTGATGAGCTTTCTGCAATTCAAGAGCCAGTTATTGTCGGACAAAAAATACAAAAGGGAATTAAAGAAATATTTGAGCCAATGGTTCGCGCAAGAGAAGCGAATCTTTATAATAAACTTGATAAATATATTCCAGGTACAAATCCTGTATCTCCTCAAAATACATATAATGCGCTCAAGCAAATGATTAAACCCATTGAGGGTGCAGCAGAGTTATCACAAAGCCAGCTTTTAAGCAGTCCAGAGTTACAGGCATTAACGGCAGCACTTGAAAAGGACATGGCACCCATGCAGGGAAGGGTTCCATTTTCTGCGCTCAAGGGACTTAGAACAAAGATTGGGGAGAGGCTTGGGTCTGTTTCTCTTGGTGCAAATGTGACTCAAGGCCAATATAAACGAATTTATGCAGCGTTATCGGATGATTTAAGAAATGCCGCAGAAGAAAACGGACCTCAAGCTATTGCTTCATTGAAGAGAGCAAATCAATTTAGCAGAACAATGCACGAAAGATTTGATAAGCTTCAAGCTTTTATAGACAAAAATGAACCTGAGAAGGTATTTAACGCAGCGTTCCAGGGGGCTGAAGCAGGTCCATCAAGAGTATATGCTTTAATGCGTAGCATCCCGAAGGAAGATCAAAAAGCCGTTGTTTCTGCATTTGTTTCAAAAATGGGAAGAGCATTACCTGGGTCGCAAGATGCAGGTGGTGATATTTTTAGCACAGAAAGATTTCTTACAAATTGGAATAAATTAAGTCCTGGTGCAAAACAAGAATTATTTGGAAGATTTGGATCGAAGTTTGGTAGTGATATGAATAAGATTGCCAAAACAGCAGAACTTATTCGCGAGGGAAGCAGGGTTTTGGCTAACCCAAGCGGGACTGCTGGTGCTGTTGTTGGTCCGGCCACTTACGCCAGCGTTGCAGGATCTATTGCGGCAGGTAAATATGGATTTGCTACAGGAATATTATCTGTTGGATTGCTTTCAAATATTGGAAGTCGTCTTTTTACAAATCCAACTTATGTAAATTGGCTTGCAAAGAACATTGATGCTGTTCCAAATGCTGTTCCTGGTGCAATAGCTAATCTTATTGCTCTTTCAGAAGATACGAATGACAAGGATTTGGCAGATATAGCGAAAAAGCTGAAAGATGAAGAAATAGCCAGAAGGCTCGGAAGATAATGTCTAAATTTGACATACCTACCATTGAGAGAAGGATATCAACTGATGCCATCACGAATGATATTCAAAATAGTGTTCGTGATTCAGTAGGGCGTGATTATTTTGGATTTGCACCATCTTCATCCGGAAGATGGGCGGCTGGTGATAGGGGTCAACAGGCGGTTGACATTGCAGAAAGAATGCGTGCAGCGGCTAGATTATCTGATTTGGAGGGAAATATGATGAAAAACCAAGTTGAAAGATCATTGATTGAGTCTTCTCAAAATTTTGTTGGAGCTAAAGCTCCATCCGAACAGTTTTCTGGCAATGTCCTTGATGCAGCTAAACGCACTGTTGAATGGGAGGGAAGAAAAGACAAGCAGGGTAATCTCGCTGTCTATAGCTTGCCATCTGGTGATATGGGAGGATCTTATGAGGTAGCTGGAATCAATGATAAATACCATCCAGAGGCCGCCAAAGCATTGCGGGATATGGCACCAGAGCAACGCAAGAATTACGCAGCAAATTACATTGTACAATACACGGCTCCGCTTGTGTCAAAGGTTCCAGAAAAACTTCAGCCATTTGTACAGGATTTGGCGTTCAACAGAGGAATGGGTGGTGCCACAATCTATCTTCAACAAGCATTAAACAAACTTGGTCAGAATGTTGCGGTTGATGGAGGTATGGGACCAAAAACTCTTCAAGCAATCAACTCGGTAAATGCATCAGAACTTATGCGCGAGGCCAGTAAGGCTCAGTTGCTTGATGAACGCCGTAGAGCGGAACAAAATCCAGATAGGCGTAAATTCCTGAATGGTCTTGAAAATAGAATTACAAATCGTCTTGGGGCTTTTGGATCAGCTTGATTATTTGAATATAACAACGCTTGTAAATATTGTAACTCCGCCAGTACCTACATAAACATTTTCAGCTTTTGCAGTGAAATTGTTTCCAGATATAAATGAATTGCCAGTGCTTAAAACAATGTCTTTTTCATTAAAATAAAAGGAACCAGCTTTTCTGCAAATACCTTCATCAGTAAAAAATGTGTTGCCAGACCTAATCACAATACCATCACCAACTGCAACATTTGCTGTCTTTGCATAAATACCTGGCTTTTCGTATACGCCACCCATGAAGTCATCCATTCCTTCATCCGCCATCACCGGTGCCACTAGCACAGCCATTGCGATTAGTATTGCTTTCATGTAAAAAGTCTCTACCCAAAGAACCAATCCGTCAAGCATGAAATTATCCAACCGGCAAATAGGGGCCGTAGGCGTGTCCAGGGTGGCTGGCGTGTTGTTTAGGAATGGTTACAGCGTGCTTACCCCGATGGAAGATTTTGCCGGTTACGATTTGGTGGCTGAAAGGGATGGAGAGTTTCACCGCATCCAAGTCAAGACCAGCGAGAAACAGGACTTATCCAGAAATAGGTATGGATTTATGACATCGGTTGGAAGCGAGAATAAAAATCTGTACAGCAAGTCCATTGTTGATTACATTGTTTGTTATGCCATGGACGAGGATTTATTTTGGCTGTTCAAGCCGCACCAATGCAAGTCAAAGAATAAAAAGTGTAAGACCAGCACTGGGTCGTCATGGCGAATAATCAACGATCTCTAAAGGAATCCATCAGAGCTTGGCGCACCTTTGAGGATGCGCTCAAGAACCTAGAGTCATTTGAGGCTTGCGCCAAGTGGGTCATAGACAACCCGCAAATCTGTAAGAAATTGTCGGGCACCGGCCTTGTGGCCGTGATGAAAGAAGATTTAAAAAAGAAGCTTGACTGAGATTTGACACCGGCCCTAGCGTGGGGCATGGCGATCAATTCTAAGCGTAAGGGTGCAGCAGGCGAGCGCGAGCTTGCCAATTATCTACGAGAACAAGGCTGGCAGAAGGCCAGGCGCACGCAGCAGTACGCTGGGAATCCAGAGGGCGGTAGCGGGGATGTGGTTTGCGACAACTTCCCATTCCACATTGAAGGCAAGCGTTGCCAGCAAATTAAGCCGGAACAATGGATGGCACAGGCGAAAGCGGATTGTCCTGCAAGCAAGATTCCATCCGTATTCTTTAGGCGCAATGGCGAGAAGAAGTGGCTGGTCATTCTCCAAGCCGATGACGTTTGCGAGATTGCGCGTCACATCGCACCGCCAAACTTAAAGATTGACCTGGTTTACCCACCACCTTATGCCACCACGGTAGCCCAAGGAATTTCAATACTTTCACCTCAACTAAACCAACAACCAACCATAAATCAAGGAGACATGACATGAGCCTAACCATCAGCGCAACTGAATCAAAAGGCGGAGACCGCCAACTACCCGAAGCCGGAGCCACAACTGGAGTTTGTTTCTCCATCGTGGATCTTGGCACGCAGAAAACAAACTGGGACGGAGAAGAGAAGTGGACCCCCAAGGTTCGCCTTTCCTTCGAACTCCCAGAACAAACCATCGAAGGCGAAGTGACCGAGAACGGCAAGACCACCAAAGTCACCAAGCCTATGATCGTCAGCATGGAGTTGACCCGCTCTCTTGGCGAGCGTGCAACCCTACGCAAGCACCTTGAGACTTGGCGCGGTCAGGCATTCACCAGCAAAGAACTTGCCGCCTTCAACCTAAAGAATCTCTTAGGCAAGGCCGCTATGCTTACGCTTGTCAATAAGACCAGCCAAGCTGGGCGCGAGTATTGCTCCATCCAAGGCTTGGCCAAGTTGCCCAAGTCAGTCAAGGCTCCGACCACCACCGAGAACGATCAGGTGTTCTATGAGATCGAGGAAGGCAAAGGTGGTGCGTTTGCCAACATGCCAGAATGGTTGCAGAACAAGATTCTGGAAAGCAAGGAGTTGTCCGGTGCGGCCAGCGCACCGCAGGGTAAAGCTACCCCTGTTGATAACAAGGACGTGGACGGCAACACGATGCCATTCTAATGGCACTCACGATTACATCAAAAGAACCTGTTCAATCCAGGTTGGTGAAGAGCGAAGATGCTGGCCATTGGTATACAGAGGCAGGTTGTTCTGCTCATATCATGGTTGGCAAGAATGGAGTTGAGCGTAACACCACAGTTGCCGATGCGCGTAAGATGGGGTTGCTCCCATCGGTTACCAGCGTGCTTGGCATCATGGATAAGCCTCAACTAACCGCATGGAAGATCGAGCAGGCTATCATGGCATCGCTCACTCTTCCGAAGGAGGATGGTGAAACACTCGAAGATTACGCAAAGAGAGTTGTCAAAGATTCAAAGCAAGCTACGACAAAAGCGGCAGAGCATGGAACCAAAATGCACGAACAGATGGAGCATATCCTTCTTGGACGTGATTGCTCCAAGGACCCAGAACTCCAGCCCTACATTAAGACGTTCAAGGAATGGGCGGAGGATAACATCGAGAAAACCCATTGGTGCGAGAAAGCATTGGTCGGTCCTGGTTACGCTGGAAGGTGCGATGCCTACGTCCGGTTAAAAGGGATTGGGGACGCTATCATCGACCTGAAGAATAGGAAGGTGAATCCAAAATATGACCCGTTCTATGACTCCGATTGCGCGCAGTTATGGGCATATAAATACGCATCCGAGAATCCGAAATGCGCTTGCGTTTCGGTGGTCTTGGCTGCGAATGACCCAGAGACATTGGTGATCCATCGCTGGTCGGAAGATGAGTTGTACGAGTCCGGTATTGCCTTCCAAGCCATGCTCAAGGTTTGGGCATGGTCGAAGAAGTATAATCCGCCAGGGATGAAGTTGTAATGGATAACCCTCCCACAATCGAAGAGATGGGCAACGCTGCCTCCGAGATTGTGTGGAGGGTGATGGGCAATGGATCCGCCAAGTCTGCGTATGGCGAATGGTTCTGGAAGGATAAGCCGACCTATGATTACCACATAACCCGTTGCATCAAGCACGCAGTAACTGCCCAGCAGCAGATCCACCTTAATCACCCAAACCCAGACGAGGCCGGAGAGAATGCGCTTGACCATCTTGAGCGTGCGGTGGCAAGAGCTTTGTTCGCATGGATGCAATTAAAGAAAGGACTGCCAAGACTATGAGATGGATCAAGAAAGAATATGATGAAGACGGAAGGCCGTGGTGGAATATTTACATAGACGAAGTTGGGGAAGGAAACGAAGAAGATTTGGAACATTATGAAAGATACCCAACCAGAAAAGAAGCAATAGAAAATTGCGAGAATATCACTTGGGAAGATTACGATTGTAGCGACAAATGAAGATTGCGCTTTCTTGGTTGCTCTACCATATCGGCGACATTCTTAGCTATGGCGTGTCGCGTTATGGCTACGGTTATTCGCTGTATAATAAAATAATGCTTCTCAGCAGCAATCTGGACGATAAGGGAGTTATATGGAAGGACGTTAAATGAAGAAAGCATTGGTCACACAAGCATTCGGAGACAAGTGGCACAAGGTGCTAGAGCTAACCAAGCCGCGCATGGAGTCATACTGCCAGCGGCACAATATTGATCTTATTACTTTTGAGAAACCACTGGTCGAGCCAGTGCAGTACAGCAAGCTGGCCATAGGAAACATTATCGCAACGAAGGGATACGAGCAGGTTACGTTTCTGGATTGTGACGTTCTGGTGACAGAAGATTGCGATGACATTGGTGCATTGCTGGAACCAGACTGCACTTTCATGGCACTGGATGAGGGGTCGTATTTAGACCGCAAGCCTGGGTTGCGCGGATTGGCTGATGCCTTTGGATTCGTCCCAGGATGGCAACCTAGCTTCTACTACAACACAGGCGTATTTGTCATCACGCCAAAGGCCGTTGGCGCATTATCCCAGCCTCCTATCGGCCTATTCCCAAATCACTTCGCAGAGCAGACATGGATGAATCTCCAACTACACCTGTGGTCCACGGCCACATGCAGTATTGACCCATCCTATAACTGCATGACAAGCGTTGAGCAACACTTTGGGTTGGATCGCTACAAGGATGCAAACATCATCCATTACGCAGGGCAATCAAACGACATGGTTCAACTATTGACTAGCATCCAGTATGACGATGCCAAACTGAAGGGACTAGGTCGATGACTTCGGTGCGAGTCCAGCGGGAAGACGAAAAGTGGCGCGTGACCACAATGGCCGGAAACCCGATTGGACCGCGCTTATGGGGTGCTGTGCCTCCGAATGGGTTACCATCCATTGAGGATTTATTTGATGATAAAGGCAAGGCGCAAGACGCAGCCGATCTTTGGAACGCCTACGCCTTATGGTGCAAAGAACGCAGCGGGAAGCGTAAGCGCAGATGATTTCAGCACAATTCACCAGAGGAGATCAAGATGACAGAATCAAACAACTTGCAGGAGAAGTCGCAATCAGAGCCATGCAGGACATCAAGCTTTTACAGCGCAGAGGTGTGCTGGATGGACTCAGGCTCACCAAGAGCCAAATTGGTAAACTTTCGGATTGCAACTGCTATCGGGACATTAAGGAGGTCAGGTCACTTGTCAGGGATGTCAAGAATGGGACTGTATTATTCTGGTGCAAGGTCGCTGGAGTCAGAATTGACCAGTCCACGC
>Ga0209189_1002526_pt1 | contig 12792 bp, 11 predicted proteins | sample C_130820_EF_Meta_FD_187308 | JGI IMG/M metagenome (GOLD analysis project Ga0209189, IMG submission 187308) | Freshwater microbial communities from Lake Croche, Canada to study carbon cycling - C_130820_EF_MetaG (SPAdes) (version 3) | ecosystem: Environmental > Aquatic > Freshwater > Lake...
CCCGCATCCTCTCGATAGCGAACTGCTGATCTGGCTGAGCGGTGTCGCCGTACGTCGCGTTGTTGGTCTGAACCGTGAGGAAGTCTGCTCCCCCGTTGATCAAATCGTGCATGACATTCGTGTAAGCAACCTCGAAACAGATGGCATCTCCGAAGGTAAGCCCCCCGAGTGTGAAGATCCCCGGTGAATCTCCCGCGCGGAAGTCGCGAGGTATCCGATCAAATCGACCCACCACTCGCGAAATGAGTGAGCGCAGAGGGATGTATTCACCGAACGGAACGGGATGCGTCTTCACGTATCGCTGCCCAGGGCCACGCACAGGATCCCACAAGATGCCAGAGTTCCAGAGACCCTGTGGATCTGTGGGTGGGTACACGATTGCACCCACCAGAATGGGGGCAGAGATTGCACGAGCGGCGGCCCTTATCGCGGTCGCCGCTGATGCATCCTGAAAGGGGTCCAAGTCTGACGCGTTCTCGGGCCACACGACAAGGTCAGGCTGAGCTTCTTTGCCACTCTTGACCGCGGCGGCAAGGGCAAGTGTTTGCGAGACATGGTTGTCGAGCACGGCACGCCGCACATCCATGGCACCCATTCCCAGCTGAGGTGTTCCGCCCTGAATGACAGCGACCACAGCACCGGAACTTTTGCTCGCGGGAAGTGTCGGCAAAGTTAACCCACCCACGATTACGAGCAGCGCCCCCGCAATCCATGCAGCGTTTCGCCGCGGCCAGGGGCGTGGGATAACCGTAACCACCGCGGAGCCAGCGAACACTGCCAGCCAGGTCACCCCTGTGCTGCTGACCCAGGGAGACCACGCAAGTACGGGAGACCCAGTCGCGGCGAAGGAGACACTTCCCCAAGGAAAGCCACCCCAGGGCACGCTCCCCCGAAGCGCCTCTTGTAGGACCCAGACACATGGCACCCATACGGCAGCGCAGCGCAATCGCGTGACAAGCGAGATGCCCGCACCCATCAAAGCGAACCAGCAGGCGCAGAATGCAGAGAGCAGAAGCCACGCATCTGAACCGATGATGTGCAACCAGTTGAGCAGGGGAACAAAAAAGGCAAGGCCTGCGACGAATCCCGTGAGAAGACCCCTCCTGACACTCGCACGCCAGCACGACGCAGAGACAAGCGCCGCCCCAGGGATGACAAGAACACCGATGGAGGCAGGGGCAAAAGCCGCCCATAGGCACACACCGCCCCCGATGGCCGACAGAAGTGCGTACCAGCGTGGAAGCAATGGCGAGCCGGTCATAACGAGACAAGACCCGTGTCGTGGACAACTGTCCCGGAAACAACGGTTGTGACCGACGCGATGTCATCCAGATGTATTGCCTGATCCAAGCTTGAAACATCCCACACAGCGAAGTGGGCTTGGTAACCCGGATGCAAGACGCCAGCATCATCAACGCCGACGGATCGCCATCCAGCTTGGGTGTGAGATTCACATGCGCGCTGGAGACTGAGGCGCTGCGTGGGTTGATGATGGTTAACGGCAGCAGAAATTGCGCCCCATGGTCCCAACCGGGTAACAGGTGAGTCCGAGCCGAAGACCAATGGCACACCGGCCTGATCAATGTCGCGTAGCCGATTCATGTTGCCCGAGCGTGGCGCCCCCAGTCGCTGTTCGTACATGCCACCAGGATCTCCCCAGAGTGCATCGAAGACCGGTTGCATGCTCGCAGAGATGTTCAGTCGTTGCATCACGTCGATATCTCGATCAGACAGCATTTCAGCGTGTTCGAGACGATGACGCGCGTGCCGAATGGCATCCGTTCCGAGAGTCTTCTCGGCAACGAGATATCCGTCGATCACCGATGTGCACGCGGCATCTCCGATGACATGGAATCCAGCCTGCAGACCCGCCTGAGTGGCAGCTATGACGTGATCGGCCACATCGACATGGGTCAGGTATGTCGCTCCTGAGGTGAGCGGATCATCGACGTACGGCGAATGCAGGCAAGCAGTGTGGGAGCCGATAGCCCCATCAATAAACAGGTCACCAGCGACACCGCGCGCACCGATCTCGCGGGCCACCTGTATCCCACCCGAGCGGGCTAACTCACCCCAATAGCCGAAGACTTTGGGCGTCATGCCACGGGAGGCCAGGGTGAGCAGTGACTCCACGTCACTCTGGCTGGAAATGCCCGGCCCGGCCATTTCGTGAACCGAAACAATGCCGTTGTGGGCAGCCACTGTGAGAAACGCCATCTGCGCATCTGATCGTTGACGTGGGGTGATGCTGGCTAAAGCAACTTCCCGAACACGATGGTGGGCTGCACGTGTGAGCGCACCAGAGGGGTCGTAGCCCTCGCTCGTTATGGCCTGGGGTGCAACTCTGATGAGTGCGCTGCTGGCGAGAGCCGAATGGACGTCAATCCGCGAGAGGTACACCAACCGATGCCCTACAGCGTCGTCGATCTCTGTCCGGGTGGGGATCTCCTGACGAGCCCAGGTGGTCTCATCCCAACCATGCCCGATCAGCACGCTGTCCGAATCACGCGCAGCAGCGGACCTCAATGACGACAGAAGTTCTTCCCGGGAGCGTACGTCCGTGAGATCCAACCCAGCTAATGCGAGACCGGTACTGGTGGCGTGGACGTGAGCATCGACGAATCCCGGGGTCACGAGGTGTCCGTGAAGATCGCATGTGCGATTCGTTGAGGGAGCCTCATGTCGCGGCCCTGTCCATTGGATTGTCTCGCCTGTCACAAGCAGGGAATCCGAAAAGACAGGAGCTCCAGTTACGAATCCGGTCAAGAACCGTCCATTGACGTACAGGACAGACTCTGGCGTCATACGCAGGCGATGAGTTCGCGAGGCTGGTGATTTACCGATTCTGCGCCCGTCTCGGTCACGATGACGATGTCCTCAATTCGAGCCCCGTAGTGCCCCTCGAGGTAGAAGCCAGGTTCGATCGAGAACGCCATACCTGGCTCGAGAATCAGCGAATTGCCCGACACCATGTACGGCGCCTCATGGGTTTCCAAGCCGATACCGTGCCCGGTGCGATGGACGAACAGTTCCCCCAAACCATTGCGAGTCAGCACATCACGGGCGGCGGCATCGACGCTCTCGCACGACACCCCCGGACGCGCATGCAGGGATGCCGCCTTCTGAGATTCCTGGAGACGTGTGTAGGAATCAACGAAAGAATCGGGAGCCTTCCCCAGCACGTAGGTGCGAGTGCAGTCACTGCGATACCCACTTGGCATGGTGCCGCCAATGTCGACAACTACGCAATCGCCTAGCTGCATCACTCGATCTGACACCTCATGGTGCGGACTGGCACCATTGGGACCGCTGGCCACAATGATGAAGTCCACGCGCACATGACCGGCCTGCAGGATGGCGTCACCGATGAGCTGCCCTGCCTGTGCTTCCGTGATGCCGGGTCGCAAGATTTCCGGGACACGCGAGTGCACGTGGTCAATCGCCGCTCCAGCCTCGCGAAGAGCTGCCACCTCCCCCGCGTCCTTGCGCATCCGCATGGCTCCGACCACGGACTCCGCGAGTCGTTGTTCTGCATGGGGCATGGCAGCGCGGAGCGCCAGCACCTTCTCCGCCCACATGTGGTTGTCCAGACCCACAGTTGATGACGTCCCCAGGCTCTTGGCCACAAGCGCATAGGGATCGTCGGTCTCGTTCCACGTGCGAAGCGCGAGGCCTAGTGCTCCGGCAGGACTTGCCTGGGCAGCAAGTCGCTCGAGCTCCGGCACAACGAGGAAGGGCTCGTCGCTGGAGGGAATGACGAGACAGGTGAGTCGCTCAAGCGGAACTGCGTCATAGCCGACGAGGTATCTGAGGTCCGGCCCCGGAGTGATCAGTAATGCGTCCAAGCCCTCTTGGTGAGCGAGTACCCGGGCCTGATCGAGGCGAGAGGAAAAGTCCATCACAGGACAAGTCTAGGTGTCCTCGCCTCCCGGACCTGTGAGACTGGGGTCATGATTCTTGTGCTGGATTCCGCGTCTTTGTACTACCGGTCCTTTCATGCCTTGCCGGAATCCATGACCGCTCCGGACGGTTATCCGAACAACGCCGTACGTGGGTTTCTGTCCACCATCACCCGGTTGGTCCGTCACCATGGAGTCCCAAACATTGTGGCTGCCTGGGACGACGACTGGCGACCACAATGGCGGGTCGATCTGCTTCCGTCCTACAAACTGCACCGCGTGGCCGAAGACGATGAGGCGGAGGGCGAGTCAGCTCAACCCGAGACCCTGGGTCCGCAGGCCCAGGCTATTTCCGACCTTCTCACCGCGGGTGGAGTGCCGGTGCTGGGGCATCAGGGCTTCGAGGCTGACGACGTGGTGGCGACCGTCGCCAGGACGCATCCATCCATCGTTGTCTCAGGAGACCGCGATCTCGTGCAGGTTGTTTCCGACTCAGTCCGTGTGCACCTCGCCATCAATGGCGGTATGGAGAAATGGCCCCTCTTGGACCGCCAGGGAGTCATCGAACGCTTCGACGTACGGGCTGATCAGTATGTGGATCTCGCAGTACTGCGCGGCGATCCTTCTGATGGCATGCCGGGTGTCTCGGGAATCGGTGCCAAAACGGCAGTCGCGCTGCTGTCGGCGTTTGACTCCATCGATGGAGTGCTCGCAGCCGCGAAGGCCGGAGCAGGCAAGCCCATGACTCCCAGACTTGCCAAGCTGCTACTTGATGCTCGCGACTATCTCTCGGCAGCGCAGAGGGTGGCCACTGCTCGCACTGATGTACCCATTGACGCCACTGTTTCCCGGCCAATGTCTAGCGCTCAGGCGTCTCGCATTGCGCGGGATTGGGGTGTCACCAAGCAGTGGGATGACCTCGTGAAAGCCTGCGATCAGGTCGAGGAGTAGGCAATGACCCCGCGATTCAGTGCATCAACAGCCGCTGAGGCCGTACTTCGGAGTGCGTGATCTGCGGGAACTGCCTGTGCGACCTGTCCAAGGAGATCGATGACCTGTCGCATCCAGCGCACAAAGTCCCCCGCGGTGATATCTGCGGTGCGCATGACCTGCACGAGACTGGCTCCCGATGCCCATTGGTACACAGCCTCGGCGATCGCGGGGTCCGGTTGACGCAAGGTATTCAGCCCGTGTCTTGCCTCGATCTGATGAAGAGTGACCCAACGGTCCGATAGTCGACGTAGGGCCAGCGCGATGGCCTGAGTCGGAGGACGAGGAGAAGGCGAATCCTCATCCGGTCGCCGTGATTCGTAGACGACGGCGCTGCAGACTGCAGCGAGTTCGGCTGGCTGCAATTGGGTCCAATCCTCATCAATCAACGACTGCGCCGCAATCAAGTCCGATTCTGTGTATAGCCGCATCAACATCTGACCGGCCGGAGTGACACGAGCCCCATCGCCGGGTTCAGAGAGGTATCCAAGTTCAGACAGCACCTCGCATATTCGGTCGAATCGTCGAGCAATGCTGTTCGTGCGGCCCTCGATCTTTCGCTCCAACTCCTGAAGTTGTCGCTGAGATTTATGGAAACGCTCGGCCCATCGCGCATGTGCCTCGCGATCGGAGCATCCATGGCACGGGTGCTGGCGGATCTGGGCTCGTAGCGCCAAAATTTCAGCATCACCGTCGCTGGATGCCTTGCTGCCTTTGCCAGTACGCATTCCCAGAGCGGCCTCTCGAACAGCCGCCGCGAGGTCCTTTCGCGCTCTGGCGTCCTTTGCTGAGAAGGTCTTGGGCACCCGTACCTGAGCAACAACGGAGACGACGGCGGAGGTATCCGCCTGGGACAGTCTCCTGACCTGCCCATCAGCGGTGAGGACCATGGGTTGAGTCGCGTCCCTGCGCGCTTGTGCCTTGTCGAGAATGACAGCAGCGCCCGCACGTTTGCCGGCCGGAATGACGATGACGTCTCCCTGCCTCAGCACCGCCCACGAAGCCTCCGCGTCCGATCGCCTCTCCCCCGCTTGCTGCCGGGAGAGGTCCTTCTCCCGTCGGGTCACGCTCTCGCGCAACCCCGCGTACTCGCCAAAGTCCCCCAGATGGCATGTCATGGACGTGAGGTATCCGTCCTGGGCCTCCTCGAGTTTGCGAATCTGAGTAGCGATACCGACGACCCCACGATCGGCCTGGAATTGGGCGAAGGATGTCTCCAAAACCTCTCGTGCGGAATGTCGACCCAGGCGCTCCACCAGATTTACCGCCATGTTGTAACTGGGCTGGAATGAGGAGCGCAAGGGGTAGGTACGGGTTGACGCGAGGCCAGCGAGGTTTTGCGGATTGAGACCTGCCTGCCACAGCACCACCGCATGGCCTTCGATGTCGATGCCACGTCGGCCGGCTCGCCCCGTGAGTTGCGTGTATTCCCCCGGAGTGAGATCAACATGCGTCTCACCATTCCACTTGATGAGGCGCTCCAGTACGACAGATTTCGCCGGCATGTTGATACCAAGGGCCAGCGTTTCGGTGGCAAAGACGGCCTTGACAAGTCCGCGCTGAAAGAGAGTCTCGACTGTCTCCTTGAACACCGGCAACAGCCCGGCGTGGTGCGCAGCGACCCCACGTTCAAGTGCGTTGAGCCAAGCGTCGAAGCCTAATGCGCCAAGGTCCTCATCGGGAATGCCGAGGGTTGCCGCAAGTGCAACTTCTCGAATCACCCGGCGTTCGTCGGATCCCGTGAGTCTCAACCCGGCGTCAAGTGTCTGTTTGACAGCGTCATCGCAGCCCGCGCGGCTGAACAGGAAGTAGATGCATGGGAGTAGCCCATCGCGATTGAGGCGATCAATCACCTCGCTTCTCCACGGCGTTGACGCACTGCGCTGCTGGCGCCGTCTGTCGTGGCGGACATGAGCGCGGCGTTCTTCGTCACGAGCGAGCCGAACCAGCTCTGGGTTCAGAATCCCGTCATCTGCAAAGAGGTCATAGAGTCGTGAACCTGCCATGACGTGCTGAAACAGCGGCACTGGCCGGTGCTCTTCGACGACAACGGCGGTGTCTCCTCTGACGGTTTCCAGCCAGTCGCCGAATTCCTCTGCATTGCTCACGGTCGCGGACAACGCCACCACGGTGACCGATGCGGGTAGATGGATGATGACCTCTTCCCACACTGCTCCCCGGAATCTGTCCGCTAGGTAGTGAACCTCGTCCATCACGACAAATCCGAGATCGTGAAGTGTTGAGGACTGTGCGTAAATCATGTTTCTCAACACTTCAGTGGTCATGACGACCACAGGCGCTTCACCATTGATGCTGGTGTCGCCGGTCAGGAGTCCGACGCTGTCTGCCCCGTGGCGTTCGACCAGGTCGTGGAACTTCTGGTTTGAGAGTGCCTTGATTGGCGTCGTGTAAAAGCACTTAAGCCCTTGGGCCAGTGCGAGATGGATGGCGAATTCGCCGACCACGGTTTTGCCCGACCCCGTTGGCGCCGCAACGAGAACACCGCGGCCAGACTCGAGCGCGCGACACGCCTCCATTTGGAAATGGTCCAAGCCAAAGGAATATGCCGATTGAAACTCAGTGACCCGGGGGCTCGCCTGCCGTTTCACTGCCGCTGCATATCGCTCAGAGGGACTGGCCACAGCCCAAGGCTATGGGTGCACCCGGCCTGAACGTTCTCCGCCGACGAGCAGCAGGGCTGTGTCGCTCGTTCGAACTCGTACGGGTAGTGGGCCGAGCCGCTCACCGTCCGCGAAAGCGGTCTGGCCGACACTGTCGATGACGAGACTGTCTACCTGGGACACCTGCACGAAGGGCAGGCGCACATGGGCTCCCGAGAAGACGAGGCGAAAGGACCAGAGCAGCCGCGCGCGTGAGACCCGGGACAAAATGACAAGATCAAGCAGGTCGTCAGTCGGATCTGCATTAGGACAGATGTGCATTCCTCCCCCGTACCTCGGCCCGTTGCCCACTGACACGATCATGGCTGACAACTCACGTGGGCGTCCCCCAAGCGATACGTGGTAGATCAATGGGCGGAATGTCATGAGTTCACGAATCATCGCCAGGGTGTAGCGCTGCCCCCACAGCCGCGGCATGGTGTTGGCTCGGGAATTCACTCGAGCATCGAATCCGGTGCAGAGGACACTGCCGAAATATTTGCTGGCGCCGTCGCCTGTCGTTGCGACGCCAACATTGACTTTGCGCCGGGTGCCCTCATAAAGGTCGGCAATTATGGGGCGGGTGCACTCTGATGGTGAACCCGTGGTGAGCCCGAGGCCGCCAGCGACATCGTCCCCCGACCCCGTCGGTATCACACCAAGAGCGACGGGTGTTCCGACGAGATTTTGCATAACATCGTGCACGGTTCCGTCGCCACCTATGGCGATCACCGCGTCGTGGCCCTTGTCTACCGCCGCGCGCGTCGTTGCCACCGTGCCATTCCGATCCAGCGGGGCATGCAGATGAGGCTCGATACCCGCATCTGCAAGCATCGAGGCTGCGCGAATCATGCTGCGTTGAGCACGACCACTGCCTGCCGAAGTATTGGCAATCAAGGTTACGTTCATGTCAGATCGAGTGGGGACGCCTCATCATCGCTCAACCCGGCGAAGTCGGTCCCGGCACGGGATTTACGTCGAGACCGACGCCTATCGTTGAGTAAGCAGACTCCGATCGCTACGAAAACAAGAACCAGGATGGGGCCACCCAGAAGAGTCATGTTGATGGGATCACCGGTGGGAGTTGCAACCGCCGCGAAAATGGCGACAATGATGAAGATCCAGCGCCACCACCCCAAGAGCACTCGGCCAGACAGCACTCCGGCAAAGTTCAGGAGCACAAGGAGTAGTGGCACGAGGAAGCCAGCGCCAAAAACCAGGATTGTGCGAAGGAAGAAGGACAGGTATTTATCGACCGAGACGATGTTCTCGACATTGTCCGGCGTGAATCCGAAGAGCAGTTGCAGGGCGAACGGCAGTACGTTGTAGGCCAGAAAGGCACCCGCGAGAAATAGTGGGGTTGCGACGAGGGCGAAACCCACAGCCCATCGCTTTTCATGATTATGAAGACCCGGGGTGACGAATCGCCACAGCTGGTACAGCCACACCGGAGCCGCTATCACCAATCCCGTGACAGCCGCAATTTGCAGCTGGAGGACGAAGGGATCCGCGACCCCGGTCAACGCCAAGGTCACGACGTGGCCCTGCGCCCTTGCCTGGTCAATGACCCCGGTGAAGGGGGCACTGAGCCAGGTGAAAATCTGTGGGTAGAAGTACCAACCCACGGTCATGCCGACTGCGATGGCGATCGCTGACTTGACCAGCCGATTACGAAGTTCTCTCAAGTGGTCCGCGAGCGGCATTGCCGCATCGTGCGACCGCTCCTTGAGCGCCATCCTTATGCCTGCGTGCGGTCGCCTTCCGGCGTGGCCGGCGGCTGGACGGGCGGCGCGACATGTGTGTCACCGGTCGCGGGGGTGGAGGTGGCTGTCGGGTCGTCGATGAGCCCCTTGGTTTCCGCCTTGAATATTCGCATAGAGCGGCCGAGGCCGCGCGCGGCGTCGGGAAGTCTTTTGGCACCGAACAGGAGCAGAATAATTGCTCCAATGATGAGCAACTCGGGGAGCCTGATCCCGTTAAACATGGTGCCTCCAAAAAGAACGGTAGCGTCAGCCTACGCCTATGGGTAGGCCAAGCGTGCCTCGCGCGCCGACTCCAGCACAGCCGCGCGTAAGGAAGCCGGCTCGACCACGGTAGCTGCGCCCTGAAGGGACATGACCAGTCGTGCGGCCCACGCTTGGGAGAATGCCGTCAGCCGCACGCGGTAGGGCTCAGTGGACAGCACATCAGCGCCGTGGACGTCGACTATCCAACGAGCGGACGGAGCGAGGTCCAAGATGACATCCCAGGACGCTGATGTCTGGTCGCTGCCTGTCTGCTCGAACTCCGGAACCTCATGGGGAGTATCCACTTCATTGGCGTCGGTAATGCGGTCCAGTCGGAAGGTACGGAACGCCTCGGCCGAGTAGCAGTAGGCATCCACGTACACGATGCCGTCGACGCTGAATGTCCGACGAGGCTGAATAATTCGCTGGGATTCTCGGTCGTCGCTTCCGGAAGTGTAGGTGATTGCCAGGGCTGATTTCTGGTTCGAATTTAGCAGGGCGCTCACCTGCGGGCTTACCGTCGACGAGACATCAACAATGTCAGTTTGTGTGTGAGAGTCGATAGTGCGCTCAAGCTTGGCGATGCAACTCAACACCGACTCGTGGTCGTCAAGCCCTGGAATCTGGGCCATCACACGAAGCGCAATGAGCAGAGTGAGTGCCTCGTCATGGCTCAAGCGCATAGGTCTGGTCAGGGTGAGCGGCTCAATCACGGAGATACGACCATCGTCCCAGAAATCGATGTCAACCAACTGGTCGGGCATATAACCCGGTACGCCACACAGAATTACGAGCCAGAGATCATCCTCTAGCTCCTTCTCAGTGATGCCAAAGTGCCGAGCGGTCTCCGTGATGGTGACTCCTGGATGGGCCACCAGCCACGGCACGAGAGCCAGCATTCGCGACAGGCGCTGCCCGGCTGTTGCACTCATCGATCATCCGTATGAGCAGCAATGATCTCATCCAGTGCGCGACATACCTGAGTCACCAACTCAGGCGGAGCAAGGGCGATAACCCCAGGCGACGCTGCGCACACATCAATGGTAAGTCGGTTGAGGTCAGCGGAGGAGATGTCATAAACATCAGTCTCAACAGATGAAGTGGACCTTCGTCGCAGGGAGGTGGCATGCCCGTCAACAATGGCAAGTGTCGCGGGTGTCACGGGGTCGGCCGGAGTGTCGACGCCGAGGACAAAGCCTTCGGGAGGATCCACAGTGCGACCAGTTCCAACGAGTTCGACGGATTCGCGTATCCGGCTAAGTCTGAAAGTGCGCATGCCTTGACGACCCTGGTCGAAGCCGACGAGGTACCACGCGCCTTGGGCTACTCGTAGTCCCCACGGGGACACAGTGCGCGTTGTAGGAGTGTCCTCATCGGCTCGTTGATAGGAAAAAGTCACGTCACGCTGAGATCTCAGTGCTGTCATGAGCGGCAACAGGGCTGCCTCGCGGGCGGTCAAGTGAGCTGGCAAGGTATCGGGGATCATGGATGGATCCATGGCACTGTCGAGTTTGAGGAGCGCATGACCCGCAAGCGGACCCGCAACCGCATCGCGCCACGCATGGGCGGCCAGACTCATCGCCGCGCGCTCGGCATGCGTAAGTTCAAGGTCGGGAAGCGCATACTCAGACGAAAGAATTCTGTATCCCAGTACTTCACCACCGGGGTCCACAAACGTGTGCAGGGGAATACCCATGGAGCGCAATTCATCCTTGTCGCGTTCGAATTTGCGCTCAAAGGCCACATCGTTGCCGTCATATCCTGGAATCTGCTGTCGAATTTGGGCACGCGGCATGGGCTGCTGCGTCGCCATGAGAGCAATGACGAGGTTGAGCAGACGCTCAGTGCGGTTGACCCGCTCCATCGTCTATCCGACGTCGAGGAGATCGATCACAAACACCAAGGTACGACCAGACAAGCGGTGCCCGCCTGATTCCCCGTAAGCCAGCCGGGGCGGAATAACCAGCTGTCGACGGCCGCCGACCCTCATACCGGGGATACCTTCTTGCCAGCCTGCGATAAGTCCTGCCAACGGGAACGTGATGGGCGAGCCGCGGTCCCAGGATGCGTCGAACTGCTCCAATGTTTCAAAGTCGACACCCACATAGTGGACTTCCACCTGAGCGCCCGGTGTCGCCTCTGCGCCATCCCCCGCGATGAGATCAGTAATCACCAACTCGTCGGGTGCTGGACCTTCGATGAATTCAATCTCTGGCTTCTGGCTCATAACTCTCCCAGTGTGTCGGACTACTTGCTGATCCCGCGAAGGGTGACGACGAAAATCAAGGTCTCATCGCTACTGATGCCCGAACCTGGCGGTGGGTTGGGACCGTAGGCGAGTGCACCTGGAATCACCAGAAGACGAGTTCCACCAACCTTCATCCCTGGCACGCCCTGCTGCCAACCGGCGATCACGCCATTGAGCGGGAACGTTGCCGGTGAGCCGTTCTGCCAGCTTGAGTCAAAGAGTGCCTTGCTACCCAATCCAACTCCGCAATAGTCGACCGTGAGCACATCGGCCGCCGTGGCTGCTGGACCGTTGCCCGCGACGACCTCCGCGGATCCCAGAGTCTGAGCTGGGGTCGCTTGTGTTGGAACGACGATGGTCGGGACCCCTGTGTCATTGAGTGTCGCTGTAACCCCGTCGACGACGGTGCCTGCCGGGGCCGCATCCAACCCACTTTGCTGGCCCGTTGCGCAGTCGACAGACACGAATGCCCCGGTCGGGAAGGAGGGCGCCGCTTCGGAGGGCGCTGCACTGTCGGAAACCGCAGGAGCCTCGGAAGGGGTACCCACGGCACTAGCGGAGTCAGCCGGCACTCGAGCATCGGTCTGAGTTCCGCAGGCGGAGACGAGAAAAGCTAGGCAAGCGACGGCGAGTATTTTCTTCACTGTGTCAGCCTAGCGAGGCCCCAGTGGTGAGCTCTCACGGGCTGACCGACCGGACGGTGACTACGAATGCAATGGTCTCCCCTGGAGTGATCCCTGATCCTTTGGGCGGCTTGTCCCCGAACCCGAGGGCGGCTGGGACCAACATGACACGGGTTCCCCCGATCTTCATGCCGCTGATGGCGTCGCGCCACCCAGGAATGACTTTTTGAAGGGGCACGGGGAATGCTCCGCCGTGAACCCAACTGGAATCGAAGGCGGTCCGGGTTTCGAGACCAACACCGCAGTAATCCAACACCACCGTGTCAGTGCCCTTGACGACTTGCCCTGTCCCGTCGACGAGGTCAA
>Ga0209189_1002527_pt1 | contig 12790 bp, 3 predicted proteins | sample C_130820_EF_Meta_FD_187308 | JGI IMG/M metagenome (GOLD analysis project Ga0209189, IMG submission 187308) | Freshwater microbial communities from Lake Croche, Canada to study carbon cycling - C_130820_EF_MetaG (SPAdes) (version 3) | ecosystem: Environmental > Aquatic > Freshwater > Lake | place...
ATCTCCACAGGTGCTATATCGGATTACCGAAGGGTCAACTGCCTTGATGTCGATTCTCATTTGTACGGAGGGATGTCCTCTTCTCTGCGAGGTGTCGGAGGATGCTCTGGAGGGTTATTTGACTTCAAGAGTTGAAATAATTCAGTCCCAACTCTTCCAGCTTCGCAATCTGCTCCAAAGCGGTTTCTGTCGATGCCTTGGGGATGTCAATGTAATACCCACTGACTCCTTCAGCGTGCTTGAATGCCTCATCAATTGCGTCCTCAATCGACTTGTTAGAGAGTCCCACAACTGCTCCAATTTCCGGCAGTTCACCTTGGATCGGAGATATGTATTCCCTGTCTCCGAATTTCATGGAGTTGCGAAGTTTCACAAATTCACGAACCTCTGGTTCAATGTTCACAGGTTGCCAGTTTCCTGCCGCCCATGAACTATGGATTAGAATCTCCGCCCCATAGGTCGCAGTAGGCTCTGGATCAACGACAATACCATGCGCTCCGTAGTAGATTATCTCAGAAAAGTTAGCGTAAATCATCTGCCAAAGTTCATTTGGAGGAGAGGGTGATCTCATGCATCCATCGATCATGTAAGGCTCCATATCAACCCCAATTCTCACCTCGGATGACATCCAACCTCGGTATCCATAAGCCTTAAAGACAGGTTCCATTCGGTCATTGAAGCGACGAATAGGTTCAGGCAAGTCTTTATATCTGAGAAATTTCCCCACATAACAAAGATCCTTAACCTCAATTCCAGCCATAAGCTGAGTCGGTTGTTTGCCGTCAATTACAAATCCATCCGTTCCCACTTCGACACGATCTTTCAACTCCTCTTCAATGGTAAATTCAATGATTTCTTTGAGTGGGCCAATCTTGTGTTCGATCTCATCGATCTTCGGCTCCACATCCCGATAATGCGTGCAGGCGAATGTCTCAAAAGTTCCCCTCCAACGACTCACTTTGCAAAAATGCGTCTTACCATCATTTTCTTTAAGGAATGCACGCAGATTGTCTAAACCAACAATGTGCGTATACTTGCCGACAGGAAGGTCTAATGCCTTCAGGATCTGCTTGCATCCCTCACGCTCAAGCTCAAGGCACTCTCCCATTTTGCATCCCCATACCGCCTTACCCTGATCAGCAAGATATTGCTGGAGTGGGCCATGATTCACATCAGGGAAAACAAACACATCGCACTCTTCGATGTATGGAAATGGGCTTAATACTACCTCAATCTCATCGTATCCAGTCCCGACCAACGATGTCATTGATGGGAACCCAGATTCCCAAGGAGTGTACACATAGACTTTTTTGAAATCTTGTGCTAGGCGAAGTGCTTGAGACAGGAAGAGACCATGATCGATGAACATACAGGTTGCATCCCTGATGTCTTTTAGGTCTTCTTTGCGAGGGATTTCAGTTGCCATAAATTATTCTCGGTCGGTTGGTAGGTCAAAATCGGCGTTTTCGTACATCTCATCCATATCACCATTCGCAAAATCCTCAGTCATTCTAGTGATTTCTGCTTCGTCAGTGGTTTTAGGATCATAAAACACATTAACATCGTTTACAGGGATTGATTCCCACCCTTTTGGCCCTTCCTCTTTATCAGTTACAAGTATATTCATGTTATTTTTTTGCTTTTATTATGAGAGGAATTTTGGATTTTTTCATTGTTCCAACAATCGTTTCTTTAGTTCCGTTCCTTACGGATTCCTTTGGGTGATTCTTGGCATAATCAGGGAACAATGACATAGGATCGACTGGTTTCTCAAGGATAAAATTGTCTGCGTTTTCAGGCCCAAGCATCATCCAGTCATATGATGGGTGTTTCCTGAAGTTAGGATCTTTCATAAACTGATCGCGTAGGAACCTTTCATTTTCGCTCATCTTTGCTTCCTGCTTTGGATCGTTTCCTGTGTAGATGGCAAATGCATCAGGATCTTTAGAGAGTTGAACAGACGCTACTAGGTCAAGGTTCTTTCCGCCCCTGAAGTCCATAGACTCAGCCAAACGCTTTCCGATGGGTGGAGCAAAGGGAATACCATCAAGACGACTCATAGCCGATCCTCGTTCCACAAAAGTGAATCTGGATGCCTCGTCTTGGAATGTCGTATTCTTGTACTTTTTTACGATCTTCTTGTACCAGTCTTGATTCTTGAATTGGTCATTGTGAGCCTTGAATGCATTATCAAACCCTGCTCTGTTACCCTTAGTCGCCATTGACTTCATGGTTCCTAGCTTTTTAAGGAAATCAACCTGTGGGCCATATTTTTGAATTTTGTCGGCATTTTGACGCTTGATAAGCTCAAACTCGCTCTGCGTGATCTCGCCATCCTTCAATAGCTTTGCGGCTTTAGTCACGCGAGCTAAGTGTTTGGCAGGGTTTTTAGCACCTAGCTCAAGAATGACATGGAGAGCATCTTTTTCGTCAGCGGAAAGGTTTTTCTTTGTGCTGTCAATCTCCTGCATGATGTCCTGAACGAACTTGCGGTTGCTCTTGTGCGCCTGCTCTTTCATGATTTGGATCAAGGCGCGACCACTGGTAGTGTTGGTTATGATATTCTTTGCTCTCGTAACAAACGCAGAATTCATATTGGCCCATACAGGTTTAAATCCTCGACCATCAAGCAGGCGTGCAATGACTTGGTTGGAGATCAGGAATGGATGCAATGGGCCTCCCATGTTGTCGCCGCGAGTTGTGTGCCTGTCTGCCTCTAGCATACCAACTTGTTCGCCGTCGATGTCTTCAATAGAACCAACTTTTGGAGTGATTGTAGATTTTGGGTCTACTTGGTACTGAACTTCCCTGCCGTCATCTGTGGGTTGCATGGCAATCGTGTAATGACCACTTGCTGGCACTTTCTTTGGAAGTTTTGTGGAAACTCCTGCATTTTGAATTGCATCAGGCTTATCAAGTTCAATTTCCTGTGCAGGTTTGAAGCTAATGCCACCCAGCGGAGCGAGGTTCGCTAGCGGGGCGGCAGTCTCCTGCGTCTTAACCTTGAATCCTTCCCAGTCTACCTTGCCGTCCTCGGTCTTTGGAAGCTCGCTGGACGGCATGAATTGCATTCCTCCATAAATCGACCTTCTCAACTCCTCTCCCTCTTGAGTTGTTCCGCTCCAATCAAGATCTAAATTTTTAATATCTGCAAATTTCTGTGCATTAGTGATGAGTTCTGTGGCAATTCCTTTTCTGCGCTCATCTTCTTTAACTTCAATGTGCTGAATTGTAAGTGTATTGCCATATTTTGCCAAATTTACATAACCTATTGTTTTTCCGTCTTTTTTGGCTCTTAAAACAAGATCTGTTTGTCCGTGAGAATATCCAACGGCTTCTGGATCTTCATCAACTTTTACATCGCTGGACGGCATGAACCTGATGTCGTTACTCGTCGGATTGAAGCGTTGCGAGAGAGGTATCAGGTTGCCTTGGTCGTCGTAAGTCGCAGGGTCAGCTAGTTTGATTTGCGAAGGGTCAAATAATACATGGGATAAACCTTCCCCTTCCCAAGAATTTTCATATCCCAAAGAATTATATCCTTCTAACTTTGCTTTTTTAATTCTTTCTTCCCAATTCCCCTCATCATAAGCATAACCCACCTCGCCTAATTTTAGGTAAACAGGTATTATTTTACCTATGCCTTTGTCATAATCACCACCAATATCTTTGATACGATTTTTTGCTTGCTCTATAGTTTCTCCAAAATGAATGCCGTCTTTGTTTTCGTTAAATATATTAAAATCGCTTAATGTGCCGTGATAACCTTTTGTGGTATACCCAGCCTTCTTCGCCGCCTCATCTACCAGCCTCTGCGCCTCCTCGGTATCGCCTGACTCGACGGCGGCGCGGTGCGCGTCGTCGGAGGGAAGGAAGGAGATATTGGATGGAATTTTACTTTCGGCAGATTTGAATCCAAAACCCTTATATTTTGTTTCAGTATCAAACAATTTTCTTCTTACTTTTCTTGCTTGTGGAGATACCATTTCACCATAAATAGTTTTTGCACCTAGAGATTGAGCATATTTTGCTATTTCGCGATATAGTGCCTCACCATAATACTTGCCTATTAAATCATCCCTAACTGCAGTTTCTTCAATTTCCAAATACCCATCATCCGCATAATGCAATCCTTCAGCTGCTCCAGCCTCTTTTCCATCCTTATCAAACAATTGAATAACAAATGATCCATTTTTTTCACTCCTGATTTCGGCTTTATATTCAGGTAGTTTTTGTTTCATTTCATCCAACTTTTCTTGTGTTGGAGCAGGCATGAACTGGATGCCACCCTTCGGCTCATACATTCCGCTGTGCAAAATTCCGCGATCAGCATGGAACTTTTCCTCCTCCGTTGTGGGAGTCTTCAACTGACCAGCGTCCTTCGCGATCTGGTACGCCATTGCGCGGTCTACAATGCCCCCAGAACTCGTTTTGAATCCATACGCTGGGCTTTCCCTGTCAGTCGCCTCCTGTGGGGCATTGGGGTTCGCCTCGCGGTGCGTGGCTCCCTCGGTAACCTTGCCTGTTCGTGGATTGGTATAGGTGGCGGAGGTTATGCGTTCCTCTTCGCCTTCGCGGGATGGCATAAATTGGATGCCATTGGCCTTGTTTCTGGCCTCTTGCATAATTGACTCTCTTTCTAGCCTTTTAAGTTCATCCTCTGATTTATTAGATAGCCAGTCTTCTATATCTGAATTGTTTTCAAAAACATGAGTTTCTCCTCCTGTTTCTTTCCACTTAAATGGCAATGTAGGCAAATCACCTCTGTGTGATTTAAGAAGGTTTTCAAACAATTCCTTAGTGCCGTTTAGTTGTCGCAAGGAATCTGCCTTAATTACTTTAATGTTAGCTTTTGGGGCATCTATGCCTAAAAGACTTCTACTAGATAGCTTATCAGCGGCTTCTAGATTTGGGATTCTTAATGTATAACATCTTGAAATGCTGAATATGTTTTCAACCGATTTTAGCGCAGGAAGTGAAATTGTTTCAGATCCTGCCAAAAACACATTTTTGGCTTTTTCTAGTTTTGGTAAGTTTATTTTATGTGAAGTACTGAACATCGTTCCATCTCCAACATCTAATTTTCCTACTTCTTTAAGAGAACTAGCATTAAAGTTTTCTGATTTATCGCAAGTAATTGTTTCCGCTATTTCTAGATTTGGGATATGAATCTCAACAGCAGATGGTGCGTCTATTTCTGTTACCTCTTTTAGAGATTGAAGTAATATTATGCCCTCCTCACCTTTTGAGTAAATCACATCCGCTTTTTTTAATTTAGGCAGAATTATATTTCGTAAAAATCCTGATTGTATGTCATTGCATTCCTCTAAGTTTGGAAGATATAGCGTCCTATGTGATTCATCTCTAGAGTGGTAGAAAAGAGTTTCAGCAGTTGGTGAAACAATAATATCACCTGCAATACTTCTATATTTATCGTTATTTCGGTCATCAAAGCGATATACTAAAGATGTTTTTAGATTTCCATCTTCATCCATCAAGTAGGGTTTAGGTATTTGTTCTGAAACCCTCCTGTAAGCGTCTTCGTATTCTCTTTCAAAAGCATGAGAATAAGACATTCTTGGTGATTGCAATAAGTATTTACCAGATTGGTCAAAGAATTTAAGGGCTTTTTCTGGAACAATACCTGTACGCATGATCTCGCTCGCCATCTTCCTGAAATTGCGATCATGTAAATACTCCTCGCCTCCAGATGGCCCTTCATTACCAAGGATAAACTCCTCGGCTTGTTTGTCGTATTCAGGTTTCGTGATGTTTTGACCTTCTCCTCTACCTCTTACTTCAACGATCTGACCATTTTCAGTGCGAATTGCTACCTGCGGCTCGCCTTGATCAAAGTACAAGTAAAAGTCACCACCAGATAGATGGCTGTTTGCGGTTCCAACGCTTCCGCCAGTACACCAGTTAGTTCCAGCGCAGTCGGCATTTAGCTTTTCTGCTTCACCCATGTCGGATGACTGGTCGTACTTCTTCCAGCCTGTAAATACTCCGCGCTTGGCGGCGCGAGCTTTCATCACATCAAATACGCCCTTGGTGTAGGCGTCCTTTGAGGACATCCCTTGGCGCATATACTCCGCGATCTTTGATGCGGTTGCGCCTGAAACCTCGTTTGGAACAGCCTCATTTCCGTTGCTGATGTTCTGGATAAGTGGAACCATCTCGCCTTGTTCGTTGTAACCAGCGTTAATCCTGAACTTGGATGAGGTGTTGAGAATTGCGGCTACTTCGGCTGGAGTGTAAGAGCCTTGGATTTGTTCTCTTTCGATTGCCCTTTCAGCAGATTGAAGTGATGGATGTATTTCTTCTACTTTACCATCCTTTAATACAGCAAAACCTCCATATTCTCCTGATTGGTATTGAATAGAGTATTCTGGTTGGCGTGATGATTTTTTCATCTCACCCAACAAATAATTAGCACTCTTCGCAAGAGCATTCACCCTGAATTGCGTTATCTGATCTACCTTGTCCTGATTGAATGACCTATCGAACTCCTCCTGACTCATGTTACGAATACGAAGCCAGTCTGGTGGGAAGTCTGCGGCCTGTGCAGGAGTAGCGTTACGGACTACCTTCTGGTAGTAGTTCTTAATCTTCTCTGGGTCGATTTTAGGGAAAAGTGATGCAGATGGTTTTCCTTCTTCAATGTAGTATTTATTTTGTACATGATCGTAAATCCATTTATCCAGAGCTGCCATTGTGGTCGGTTTATCTTTGATGCCGCTGTTCTCTAACTCACGATCAAAGAACTCAAGGTGTTGCTTTGTTCCCTCCTTGCGGATCTCCATGCTAGCAGGCATGAACTGGATTCCAGTTTTTGGTGCTTGTGCCTGTGGAGATACATACTGCGCCCCAAATGGCCTATTCTCGCTCGTATGAGCCGCTGTAATGCCTTTTAGGATCTGCGGTGTCACTCTGGTAGCCTCCGGCGTTAAAACACGCTGTACAGGCTCCTCACCCTCATCTGCCGGAATGAAATTGGTAAGGACTTTTTTCCTGTCCATCTTCCTGAAGGTGGCTGGGCTATCAATGATGTTCATCATTGCGTCCAGTCGGAAAGACCTCACAACATTCTCAAGATCGGCTTTCTTCTCTCCCTTCTTCCTCGGAATCGTAGTCTTTTCAGGGTAAATCGTTGTGGGTGACTTGTTATCAAACCCAAGGAAATCCCTAAACTTGTCCCGCTTTGCAACAGATATAGCTGGATCATCGTCAAGGTTTACATCGTTTGGCCTGCCTTGTTCGATGTTGACAAGGTACTTATTTACGAATTCATCGTAAAATTTATCAGTATTGCCTCCCCACAGGTCAAACCAGTGTGGAATGCGCTGATTCAGCAACTTCATCTTGGTATGCAGAGCATCCCATGAGACAGCGATTGCCGTAAAATTACCCTTCTTGCTGAAGTGGAGGCTTGTGTATTGGTTGTCGCGGATTTGAGGTGTAGACCCCACATAGTTTCCGTTCTTATCGACATGGGTCGAGTAGTCGGTATAGCTCCTGCGACCAGTCAGAATGTGGTCGTTCAGCTTGACGATGTTTTCCTTTATCTTCAGCGGAACAATCGATTCCGGCAGATCCAAAATCGCCTTGATCTGACTTGGCTGGAGCGTTCCACCCATGCTTAACTCGTCTGCGCTATATGGCTCCATCCTGTTCGGAGTGCCATCATTCGGAGCGTTGTTGATTGCGTCACGAATCATCTTGTCGCGAGTCTTTCGGAGGTTCTTGGTCTCCTTTGGTGTATTCCAGATCGGGGTCACTCCATCGGGTTGGTAAAGCACCTGACTCTCAACCTCAACCCTCGCACCATCAGGGAGTTTTGTCCCGCGAAGTTCGTCTGGGATCTGACCATACCCCTTCGTCTGCTTTGTTGTTCCATCTGGGTTGGCAAGCCATGTTCCCTCTGCCGCGAGCGGGTTCTGGATGTCTACTGAGCCTCCGATCTGCTTTCCAAATCGATCATAAATCTTTGCGACCATCTTGGTCTTCACGATCCCTGAAACACCACCAATCCGCTGAAGCAACATTGGATTTGCGATCAGTTCCTTCCTTGTCATCTTCGGCCTATCGCTGACCTCGTCGAGTGGCGAAATCCTTCCATTAAGGTTTTGGATCATCCTCGCCGCCCTGTCGGTAGCCGCCGCCGCTTCAGGAGACAATTCAACGCCTGTAATTGGCCTGTAACTTGTGTCTCGCGGGTCTCGTCCACCAACACCAAGTGCATTCTGGATTGCCCTAGCAACCCATGATGTTTCCTGATGCAAGTGCGCCCAATCCCGCAGGTGATCCGCCATCCCTCCAAGTCCATGATCGAAACGATTTGCCAGCGTGTTGGCGATAGCATCTGCCATTACCTCCTCGCCCATGTAATTTACGACCCTTTCAATGTTCAGCTTGCCGTCTGGGTCAAGCAATTTGGCGGTATCGGCAAAGGCGCGAATCTGATCAACCGAATATCCGTTCATGTACTTGTCAAAGAACATCCGCCACAGATCCTGTGGTTGATATTGACCTTTGGATGATCCAACAATCTTTCCATCCACAATATCCACATGACCTAGCAACTCTCTCTTGGTTTCCTTCATCAAATCCGCAAACTGCGGGATCTTCATCAGAGAGTGTCCGGCCTCATGTAATAATGCCCTATATGGCCCTTCTGGATGTTGGGCAAGCGTGTCTGCGTTAATGATCATCACAGGCTTCTGAGGATCAAGCGTGATTCCAGATTCTGGGTCTACACTGAATCCCTTCTGCCTAGCAATCTGCGTTGCCTGTGCTGTGGCGGTTGCGAGTCCCTCTTGGTTGATCTTCAACGCAAATTCGGGAGTCTTTAGAATCCTTTGAACGATCTGAGGTGTCGTTAAAATCTCCATGCCCACATTCTGCTGACCCGCCCTCATTGATCCGTTGGTCAACTCATGCAATTGGGCAACCGCTAGCTTGAATAGGCGATTGTATTCAAGGCGAGTAGGAACATCCGCTGTAAGTGCGCCGATGTACTTTGATAGGTGATGATCGACCATCTTCTTCGTATCGTCAGCAACCTTCTGCAACTTGGCTTTTTCTTTTGGGTTGCGAGCGTTGTCAGCCATTTGTTGCGTCTCCTGCGCCTGCCGGACAATTTCCTCGTAGTTTTCTCTGCGACGATCAATTTCCATCTGCCAATTAGCATTCTCAATCGTCTTTCGACTCTCGTCCGGCATATCAGCCATTGCACTCCGAATGCTTGTGTCCTCTTTCCTAATCCTATCGCGAATGACTTCAGGAGCCTCTGTGCCGATGTGGTGAACCACCGACGGCAACATTGTCATCAATGCACCCTGAATGGCCTCTGCTGGCAAATCCTCGCTAGGTGTATCGTTAAGGATGCCCAGTGCGCCCATCAAAGCACCTCCATGAACGCCCTTCATTGCAAATGGCACAGCGTTCTTTTGTAACCAATCCAATCCATGTGCGTTGATGATTGACTGAGGAGTAGTGCCTCCAAATAACTTCTTCGTAAGGGCTGAAGAGTCTTCTGCTTGTCCGGCAATGCTATAAACATTCCCCACCTTGCCGTTTAGCATCTCGGATGCCTGATCAAGGTCACGAACAAGTCCTAGCCCCTGACGCAATGCCGCTGGGCCATATTTCTTCAAGAGACCTCCAGTAACAGCACCTGTGATGCCGCCCCAAACACCATGCTCTGGGTTCTCGACATAACCCACCCCACCACCGACTAGTGCCGGAGTAAGGAGGCTTGTAAGAGGTTGTTGAGGAGTCCCTAGAAGGTCGTATCCCTTGGCGGCGATTGTTCCAACCCTTGGTATTTGTTTCCCAAAGATTGTATGATACCCCTCACGCTCAATCTCATCGGCTTTTTGAGCCGCCTGCTTTGCCTTTTCCTCAAGCACTCTGCGTGCTTCAGCAACCTTTTGTGCGTATGCAATCTTTGCGGCATCCTCCGCTGTCGCGGCCTCAACCCTCTGCGCCACATACGGCATCTTGGCAATGGTCTTCTGGAGTTCGTAGGTTTTTCCTACCTTCGCAAGACCCTTCATACCCATGCTGAGTCCTTTAAGTCCTACAACTGCCGCATTTGCTTCAGGAACTAGCAATACCACTCCAGTTCTGATCTCCTCCTTGCCTCTTTCCATCGCAGGAGTCAACCATGATGAGGTATTGTTTTTGATGAGATCCGCCGTCTCTTGCTGTAGCTTATACTCCGCCTCTTCGGCAGATAGATTTGGGTTTTCTGCCATCACCTGATCAAGCGTCGGCATGAAGTTCCGCAACACTCCTGACGCAACCACTCCAAAGTTTGATGGAGTTATCGCATTACGATTTGCCTGCAACCTCCTGACATCCGCTCGTTGTTGCCAATTGGATTGATGCCTCTCTGGGGATATTCCATTGAACTTTTTAAGTATGTCATCAACAATCCCAAAACCACTCTGGTGATAGCGTCCGAAATCAACAGATCCAACTGGGATTCCAAGAACTTCGTCAAGACCAGTGATTACATCCGCTCCGACATCTTTCAGTTTCTCAGAATATGGCTTATTTGAGTAATCTTCAGCCATGAGTAACTTTCCGGCATCCTCTCCAACATCCCCGACGAGGTTTACACCCTGTGTTGCCATCTGCTTACCCCACTGCTTGAGGCTTGCTAGCGTCTTCTGCGCTGACATTGCATTCTGAGGACTCTGCTTGAAGTTGTAGACATCCTTGTACTTTGACCCAAGGTCGTACCAAGGAGCTTTCTCGTAAATCTCGTTCAAAACTTCAGGATCTTTTGTCAGATCCACCATGTCCCTATGGTATTGCGTTATCCCCTGTGGGCCTGCGGCAACAACCTCCTCTGCAATGGACTTTGGTTTTTCTGAAGGCGACCTTTGTGAAATTGCATTGATTTCATCCAGATCGGATTGAAGGTTGGGAACATATGTGCCTTTTTCTTTGGCTTTTTTCTTGCCTTCATCAAACCCAATAGTTGCCAGAGGTTTTGATGGTAGTTTCTTCCCTGCCTCGGCTTCTTTTTTGTAGGCTTGTAATGCTCCCATCGCGGCACTTCCACCCCGATAGGTTTTTGCCGCAACCTCCTCGTCAGGAGTCTTTGGTATTGGAGATGTAAATAGTGAAGTCGCAGTATCCTGAATGGGTTGCTCTTTTGGGAGCATATCCGCCTGCTGACCAGCGACCGCACGATCTGCCGCAACTTCAGGTATTTCTGTCTTGTCTAAAGGCTTTTGAGGCTCCTCTTTCTTTTCAGATAATCCGGCAAGTTCGTTGATCTTTTGTAAATCTGCATTCAGGTCTGGATCAGCCATGATTAAGGTTGTACAGGAGAGATCATAACTGGAACAACACTAAAGTTTTCTTCTTGCCAACCTCCTACTTTTTCAGGGTCTGGGTTGAGCAATTCATCCATGTTAGATGGGTTTCCTTTGTTGGCTTTGATCTGTGCCATCTCTGAAGCTATCTTTGAAAGTTGCTCTTTTTGAGCGTCATACTTGTCTTGTAAATCCTGTTTTTCTTCAGGTGTTTTTGCGGCGACAAGTTGTTCATGTAAAGCCTTAAACTTGTTGGTTTCTTTATCAAATTCGGATTTTACCAGTTGACCTGTGCGTAGAAGAGGGAACTCATGCGGTCTTTTACCTTCTGGTAGGTCTGGTCGGTCATGGAGTGCCTGCTTGCGTGCATTCTTGGCTCTAGCATTAAACCTCTGAGAGGTGTAATTGAATGTCTCACCCATCATGCTTTTCATCGTCATTACATCTTCAGGAGAAAGCCTAGCTCCAGATACACCTTTGTCAATTTTTTGACGAATGTCGCGTAGGAATCCTTGCGTGTAGTCTTGTATTTGGTGGTATTGAGCTTCTGTTGGCTGTTTCCCAGACGCAAAGTTAACAAACTTGTCAATTGCATCAAGGTCGGCAACCCTCCTAGAAACAACATCATTTGGATCGGTGTCTAAAGCGGCATCTGCGGCAGGCCAGAATTGTGTAATCAGATCTAGTCGGCTTTGAATCGCCTTTCCTTCTGGGGTTGTCATCAATGCGTGCGCCCTTCCCTTAAATCCAGCTTCCTCCCTGTTTTTCTCTTGGAATGAAAGTTTATCCTGTCTGGATTTCTCCATTACTTTTTGCTCTGGAGTAAGTTGAGGCCACTTCATCACAACACTTCCATCCATCTGCTCTTTTTCGGCAATAGGAGGCTCTATTCCTTGAGCCTTTGCGTATTTCTCAATCTTCCTGAAGTCTTCCTGCGATACAGCGACTGGCATACCAATCATCTGCTCAATTGCGGGGTCTTTTGGCACAGCGTTTGGATTCCATCCCTTTGCAAGAGCATCAATCACTGCGGCGCGACCTGAGTCCGTTCCAATGTTCCCTGATTTTCCAAATGTGGACATATTTGCCAATGCCTTACTTGGGTTCCGCAAAAGATCAGCGTTTGGAGCATATGCTTGCTGGGGTATTCCTCCGGCAGACTTGTATTGACCAGAAACACTTCCCCAAGGGATCGAAGATAGCGCAGAAAGGGCGGCGTTGCCTTGGAGTTCAGCGGGAGGAACTGGAACAGGTTCTGTAAGACTTCCAAACAGGTTCGATACTGGTTTTACCTTCTGATACGGAGTTTCGCCTTGCAGGCTTTCCGGCAGATTAAAATCCTTTGTGGGAGGAGCAAATGAGTTGCCCTTGTATTTTTCAAGGTCAGGCAAACTTGTGTCTTCTGCCGATGATTCACTATCATCAGGAGTTTGGGTTGATGTACCCAATACACTGACAGG
>Ga0209189_1002530_pt1 | contig 12785 bp, 8 predicted proteins | sample C_130820_EF_Meta_FD_187308 | JGI IMG/M metagenome (GOLD analysis project Ga0209189, IMG submission 187308) | Freshwater microbial communities from Lake Croche, Canada to study carbon cycling - C_130820_EF_MetaG (SPAdes) (version 3) | ecosystem: Environmental > Aquatic > Freshwater > Lake | place...
GCGGGAAAGAGCAATCCCGCCAGAATGGCGATGATGGCGATGACGACCAGCAGTTCGATCAGGGTAAAGGCGCGGTTGGAGGACTGGGATCCGGAACGGGGAATATTCATCGGGTCAGTTTCCTTGCACGGAGCCGCGGGACAAGCATTTTCTTGTTTGCTCGGGGGCTAAAGCACCCGATGGTGAGCCGTGTCCAAAAAACGCCCCCGCGGCCCCAAGCAATCCGTCGAACGTCCGGCCCAAGGCGCAGCCCAAGGACGTGGTGTCAGGCGGTCCTCGCAATCCCACCGCCCGTCGGGGCTCACCAACGGAAGCAAAGACACCCACTCGTGGAAGCCGCAACCACAACGCGGCGAAGGGTCGCGCCGGAGTTCAGGGGACACCCTGGCGAACCGCATTCTCCGGATTCTGGGCAACGAGGCGTTGCCGGTTCCGGCGATCGCCAAAGCGCTTCAACTGCAGAAGGGAGCGCTTCGCGGACTGGGTCAGATCCTGAACGGATTGGAACGTAGGGGCGGGATCGTCCGGGTTCGCGGTGACCACTACATACTCCCTCAGGCGGCCGATCTTTTCACCGGCAAGCTGCAAATCCATGCCGGGGGATCGGGGCATGTTCTGGCCGAGGAGCAGGGTGGCAAGGATCTCTTCGTGGCCTCGGAAAACCTCGGCAACGCGCTGAACGGCGACCGCGTCGTGGCGCGGCTCATCAGGCAACCACGCTCTCATGGGCGCCCCCGGCGCGAGAGTCGCCCCGAGGGGCGCATCCTCCGCGTGGTGGAGCGCGCCGGCACCCCGGTCGTCGGGACGCTCCAAAAAACAAAGAACTTTCTCCACGTCGTCGCGGACGACCCGCGCTTCCCGAGGAACCTCTACGTTCCTTCCGCGGAAGGGGCCAAGCTCGGCGACAAAGTCGTGGCACGGCTCGACCGCTGGGAGAACAGCCATGTGAATCCCGAGGGAGCCATCGTCGAGGTGCTCGGTCCGGCAGGCTCCCCCGGCGTAGACATGCTCTCGGTGATCCACAAGCATGGGCTGCCGAGGGAGTTCCCCGCACCGGTGAGCGTCGAGGCGGAGAGGTTCGGCTCCGAGGTGACGGAGGCCGACCTGGAGGGCCGCGAGGACCTTCGCGGCCGCAACATCCTCACGATCGATCCGGACGACGCGCGCGACTTCGACGATGCCATCGAGGTCCAGCCCGCCGATTACGGCTGGGACGTGGCCGTCCATATCGCCGATGTCTCCCATTACGTGAAGACCGGCTCCCACCTCGACAAGGAAGCGCGCAAACGCGGCAACAGCGTCTACCTGGCCGATCGGGTCATCCCGATGCTACCGGAGAACCTTTCCAACGGTCTCTGCAGCCTGCGACCCGACGAGGATCGGCTGGCCTTCAGCGTCTTCGCCCAGATCAACCGTGATGGCACGATCCGCAAATTCCGCTTTGGCCGCTCGGTCATCCGCAGCTCGGCACGCCTCACCTACCGCCAGGCCCTTGCCATCCTCGAATCCCCTCCGAAGGACGAGACCGGCCGCCGTGTCCACGAGGCATGGAACTGCTCCTCGACCCTGCGGAAGCGCCGATTTGCCGCCGGTGCACTCGACCTCGAGATGCCGGAGGTGAAGGTGTGGCTCGACAAGAAGGGGCGCCCCGTGAAGCTCGAGCTGGTCGAGAATGATATTTCCCACCAACTCATCGAGGAGCTGATGCTCCTGGCCAACGAGCTGGTGGCTCGCCACCTCAAGCACCGCAAGCAGCCGAATATCTACCGCATCCACGAGAAACCGGAGCCGGAGAAACTCGACGAGTACCGCGAACTGGCCGCCACCTACGGCGTGAAGGCCGGCGATCTCGGCCACCGCCCGGAACTCCAGAAGCTGCTCGACGGTCTCAAGGGGAAGCCGTTCGCCGGCGCCCTCAAGATCGGCCTGCTCAAGAGTCTGAAGCGTGCGCGCTACTCACCCGATCCCCTCGGCCACTACGGCCTTTCCAAGGCCGACTACAGCCACTTCACCAGTCCCATCCGCCGCTACGCCGACCTGCTGACCCACCGCTCGCTCGCCCGCGATCTCGATCCGAAACACAAAGCGCCCGCCTCCACAGATCTCGGTCCCGTGAGCGATCACCTCTCCACCACGGAACGCACCGCCGCGGACGCCGAGAAGGAGTCGATCCGGCTCAAGAAGCTGGAATATTTCTCCAACCTCGCGGCAGCCGCAACCAAGGATGGCGTGGCCCCAACCTTCGACGCCCAGGTCGTCGAGGCGCGGAATTACGGCCTACTGGTCGAGCTCCCGGAAGCGATGATGACGGGACTCGTGCCCGTCTCCACGCTGGATGACGATTTCTACATCTTCGACGCCACCAGGTCGCGTCTTCTCGGCAGGCACTCCGGGCGTGTCCTCAAGGCAGGCGACCGGATCCGCGTGGAGGTGGCCCGCGTCGATCCCTTCAAGCAGCAGATCGACTTCCGGATGGCGAATGAGGGAAACAAGGGCACGTCGAAAGTCAAAAGCCGAGGGTCGAGACGCTGATTTGCCCTTCAGCTTTCGGCTTTCAGGTTTCAGGTTTCTTCCCCTATCCTCCCCCTCATCGTGAGCACCACCAGCCCCGTCACCATTGCCAAGTTGGAAGAGATCTACCGCAGTCCGTTCTTCGATCTCATCCAGCGGTCCCGCTCCATCCATCTCCAGAACTGGGACGAGGATAATGTCCAACTCTGCACGCTCCTGAGCGTCAAAACGGGCGGTTGCAGCGAGGATTGTTCCTACTGCGCCCAGAGTTCGCGCTACAACACGGGCGTGAAGGCCGGCAAGCTCATGGGCTGCGACGAGATCCTGCCGCTGGCCAGGCAGGCCCGTGAGAGCGGCACCACCCGCTTCTGTATGGGAGCCGCCTGGAAAGGCGTCAAGGCCGGCGACAACCGCTTCGACTCGATGCTCGAGACGGTGCGGGAGGTCAGCAAGCTGGGCATGGAAGTCTGCGTCACCCTGGGGCAACTTGGCGACGAGGAGGCCCGGCAACTCAAGGAAGCGGGCGTCACCGCCTACAATCACAACATCGACACCTCCCCCGAGTTCTATCCGAACATCGTCTCTTCACACACCTTCGACGACCGTTTGAACACGATTGCGTCCGTCCAGAAGGCCGGCATGGCGGTCTGTTGCGGCGGCATCATCGGCATGGGCGAGAGCGCGCGCGACCGCCTCCGGATGCTCGAGGTGCTCTGCGGATTCAATCCCCCGCCGGAGAGCGTCCCGATCAACTGTCTCATGGCAATGCCCGGCACCCCGCTCGAGCAGCAGCCCGTGGTGGACATCTTCGAGCTCGTTCGCCTGATCGCCACCACCCGCATCATGCTGCCCAAGGCCCGCATCCGTCTCTCCGCCGGACGCACCCGCCTCACCCGCGAAGGCCAGGCCCTCTGCTTCTTTGCCGGGGCGAACTCCGTCTTCTACGGCGACAAGCTCCTCACGGCCGCCAATCCCGGAACGAACGAGGATCTCGATCTTCTGCGTGCCATCGACCTTGCCCCGATGGAGCAGGGCGTTCCCGCTTAAGGAAGCGCTTCTTTATTAACGTGGCCCGGGCGACTCAAGAATCGCCCTAGAGAGGCCCCGGATCTGACCGGGTGTGTGCGCGGCACTCAGCGTGATTCGCAGGCGGGCCGTGTTTCTGGGCACCGTGGGATAGCGGATCGCCGGGACGAAGAATCCCGCGTCCATCAGGCGCGCCGATTCATCAAGGGCCCGCCCTTCGCCGCCGAGGATCAGGGGAATGATGGCGCTCGGGGAGGGCTCGGCTTCCAGCGCACCGGCAAAGAGGCGATGGTTTTCCTGAAGTCGCGTCCGCAACGCATCCCCCTCGGACGACTGCACGATCCGGAGAGCCGCACGGCATGCCGCGGCGACCGCCGGTGACGGTGCCGTCGAGAAGATGAAGCTCCGGGCGCGGTTGATCAGGAAGTCGATCAGCACCCGCGATCCGGCGATATAGCCCCCGGAGACACCGAGGGCCTTGCCGAGCGTTCCCATCTGGATCTCAATCCGGTCGGCCAAGCCAAGCTCTCCGGCCAGACCCAGGACACCCCTTCCCCTCACGCCGACAGCATGGGCCTCATCAAGCAGGAGAATCGCACCGTGCTTTTCCTTGAGCCTCACGATCTCAGGCAACGGGGCAAGATCACCATCCATGCTGAAAACCGATTCGGTCACGATGAGGGTCCTCCCCGTCGGATGGGTATCCCGCGACCACCGGAGATGCGACTCGAGCTTCTCCAGATCATTATGGGGAAAGACCCGGACCGCGGCCCCGCATGCCCGGGCGCCGTCGATGAGACAGGCATGGGCCAGCTTGTCGAGGACCACCACATCCCCGCGGCCGACCAGCGCCGGGATCGTTCCGGTTGCTGCCGCGACTCCCGTGGAAAAGACCAGCACGGCCTCCTTCCCCTTGGCGGCGGCAAGCTCCTCCTCCAGGGCGGCATGCTCCGCCGAGGTGCCGCAGATCAGCCGGGAGGCCGTGGAGCCCACACCCCAGCGGCGCGCCCCCTCCGCCATGGCCCCGGCAATTACGGGATGCGATGCGAGACCCAGGTAGTCATTCGAGGAGAAATTGACCAGATCGCGGCCGGCCATGGTGATGCAGGTGCCTTCAGATGGGTCGGCGACACGGAGGCTGCGTCGGAGGCCCCGCGACTCTAGGGCGGCGAGCTGCTCTTGGAGTTGGGCATCGAGGGCGTCCATGGGGGGACAAGGTTTATCATGAACCGACCGGTCGAGGCGATAGACAGGGTGCGGCTTCATTTTTCGCCTTTTTCCTTCCTCTGGAGGAACTCCCTCCCTAGGATCCCTGATCCACTCAAGGATGGGTGGCAGAGTGGTCGATCGCGCACGCTTGGAAAGCGTGTTTACCTTAATCGGTAACGAGGGTTCGAATCCCTCCCCATCCGCCAGTTTTTTCGCGCGCGGACGGCCGCTGCAAACCGAACCCCTGCAAGCCTTCTTCCTTGCCCCGAAACGGGCCAGCGTCCATAAAAGGCGTCTCTCTTCCAACATAGGAACCTTTTTCCGAAACACCGATGAGCGCGACCGCCACCACAGCCGAACAGAAACCCGAGAACGCTGCTCCGTCCATCCCGATGATCAATGTCCAGGTTGACGGGGAGTGGAAACAGTTCCCCAAGGGCACGCGCCTCATCGAGGCCTGCATGCAGGCGGACAGCTACGTCCCCCACTACTGCTACCACCCGGCTCTCAGCTCCCCCGGCAACTGCCGCATGTGCCTGATCGAGATGGGGACGCCGAAAATGGGCCCCGATCGCAAGCCGGAGCTCGGCGAGGATGGCCGTCCTCTCATCAACTGGAGCCCACGCCCCGCGATCTCCTGCGCCATCGAGGTTTCCGAAGGACTCGGCGTCCGTACCAAGTCCCCGCTGGTCGAGGAGTGCCGCAAGGGTGTGATGGAGTTCCTCCTGATCAACCATCCCCTCGACTGCCCGATCTGCGACAAGGCGGGCGAATGCCGCCTGCAGGAGTTCTCCGTCGAGTATGGCAACGATTCCTCCCGGTTCAACGATCCCAAGGTCAAGAAGCCGAAGCACGTCGACATCGGGGAACGCATCGTCCTCGACGATGAGCGCTGCATCCTCTGCTCCCGTTGCATCCGCTTCATGAAGGAGGTCGCCAAGGACGATGTCCTCGGTTTCGTGGATCGGGGCAGCCATACGAGCCTGACGGTCCACCCCGGCAAGCGTCTCGACAGCAACTACTCGCTCAACACGGTCGACATCTGCCCCGTCGGTGCCCTGACCTCCAAGGATTTCCGATTCAAGATGCGCGTCTGGTTCCTCAAGGAGACCAAGACCATCGACACGAACTGCGGCACCGGATGCAACATCGTGATCGGCAGCCGCGAGAACAGGATCCACCGCATCACCCCGCGCGAGAACGAGGCGGTGAATGCCTACTGGATGCCCGACTCCCACCGCCTCAACTACACCTACATCCACCGCGAGGATCGTCTCAAGGAGCCGCTCGTCAGGGGCGCGGGTGCCCGCTGGAAGGATGCCCTCTCCGCAGCCGCCGAGGGACTCAAGGCCCACGCGGGTGCCGCCACGGCGATCATCGCCTCGGGTCGCATGACCAATGAAGAGCTCTTCCTCGCCAAGCGCCTGGCCAAGACTCTCGGCACCGATCTCATCGACATCCGTGCCCGCGCCCAGAAGGGCGACGGCTTCCTCGTCTCCGACGACGGGAATCCGAACACCCGCGGAGCCCACCTCCTCGGCGTCACCTCATCAACGCCCGGTTCCCGCCTCTCGGAGATCGCGGCTGGCATCGGCTCGGGCAAGATCACCTCGCTGATCGTGCTTGGGGAGAATCCCCTCCACTGCGGCCTCAGTGAAACCGACCTGAGCAAGCTCGCATCGCTGGTCATTCTCGACATCCTTCCGAACGCATCGCTCAAGCACGCTTCCTGCGTCCTGCCCGGCAGTGCCTCCGCCGAAAAACGCGGATCGATGATCAATGTGAATGGCCGCCTGCAGCGCCTCAACCGCGCCCTCAACGCCCCGGGCCATGCGCGCGACGATTGGGAGATCCTGAGCGACCTCCTTAAGTCGGTGGGTGGCGAAGGCGCCTCCTCCCTCGAGGATCTCTTCAGGCAGATGGCCGCCGAAACCCCCGCCTTAGCCGGACTGAACTTAGGCAAGATCGGGGACCTCGGGGTCGCGCTGAAGTCCTAAGCCTTGAACCCGTTCCAAGCCCTCCGCTCGGTTGAGCCGGGAAGGGCTTTGAGGATTGCTGTCGGGCTTTGGGTGCTCTTCGCACTCATCGTGGGGATCATCGTCGCCTCGCATCCCGACAAACGCACGGTCACACCCGAGTACCGTCAGGCCTCCGAGAAATGGTGGACCGGTAAGGAGAGTCCCTACGACATGAGCCAGGGGGGCTATCTCTACCTTCCGCAGGAGGCGATGCTCTACACGCCCTATCAGATGCTGCCGAAGCGCATCGGGGAACCGCTCTGGCGCTGGACCGGCCTGGCCCTTCTGGCACTTGGTCTCTGGCGGACTGCCGGGATGATGAGCCCTACCCAACGCAACAGGCTTTTTCTCGCCGCCACGATCCTTGTGATTCCGGCATCCCTCTCCAGTGCCCGCAATGGTCAGGTCAACCTCCCCCTCGCGGGCCTGATACTCCTCTCTGTCTCCGCGCTGGCGCGGTCGCACTGGAACATGGCACCCCTCATGCTCCTGCTCGCGGTGATGCTCAAGCCGATTGCCTTGGCGCCCGCCCTGCTGGCCGCGGCCTGCTATGCACCGCTCCGACTGCGTCTGGCAGGGGGCTTCCTGCTCTGCCTCGCGGCCACCTGGATCCACCCTCATCCCGCCTACGTCACCGCGGAGTATCGTCACCTCTGGGAGAAGTTGCTGTTGGCCGGTCAACCGTCACAAAACACCTTCAGCGATTTCTTCGGGATGCTCTGGCATTGGGGCCTCCATCCCTCACCCACCATCATCTCGCTCACGCGGGCGGTGGCGGCAGTGGCGGCCCTAGTTTTTTCCCTTCGGGTCATGCGACTTTTCCGTGTGGAGGCGCTTCTTCAGGCCTTCGGGGTCATGCTTCTGTCCGTGATCTATCTGATGCTCTTCAATCCCCGCACCGAGGAGAACTCGTACGTGATCCTTGCCGGATTCACCGCGCTGATGGCGGGGCGGGCCATCCTTGAGAATTGCCTTGAGGATGCCGGGCGCCCGGCCCTGCTCCTGACGCTCTTCACGTTGGCATTGGCCGTGGAATGCTACGGCTACCCGATCTTCCCGCTCACCAAAATCTGGTTCAAGCCGCTCGCCACGTTGGTCTTTTTCTTCTTCTTGGTAGCCGGGAATTTTTCCCTTCTGACGTTTCCGCCGCGAGGAATTCGCGCCGCGCCGTGAAGCCTGCTACTATCGCGCCATGAGCGCAACGACTTCGCAAGAAGAACCTATGGGAAATCCGCTGGAAGAGCTAAAAGCCTTCCTCCGCTTCCCGAGCATCTCTACCCAGCCGGAGCATGCCCCGGATCTTGATTCCTGTGCCGAGTGGCTGCGCGAAAAGCTCTCTGGGATCGGCCTGACCGCAGCGGTTTATTCGACATCTGGATCCCCCGTCATCGTTGCCGCGACGCCGCGCGATCCTGCCAAGCGGACGGTGCTGATCTACGGCCACTACGACGTCCAGCCTCCCGACCCTGTCGAGGGCTGGACCACTCAGCCGTTTGAGCCCCGGATCGAGGGGGGAAGGATCTATGCCCGCGGTGCCGCTGACAACAAGGGGCAGATCCTCGCCCACATCCTCGGCGTGGCGGAGACCCTCCGCGAGAAAGGCTCCCTGCCCGTGAATGTCATCTTCCTCATCGAGGGGGAAGAGGAGATCGGCAGTCCGAACCTTGCGGATTTTCTGAAGGAACACCGCGAGGAGCTTTCCTGCGATCTTGTCGCCATCTCCGACACCGCGATGGCACCGGGCAACAAGCCGGCCCTCACCTATGCATTGAGAGGGATTGCCGCCATGGAACTCATTGTGCGCGGACCGGCGCACGACCTCCACAGCGGGCTCTTCGGCGGTGCCGTGGCCAATCCCCTCACCGCCCTCTCCCGCCTGATCGCCTCGCTCCATGACGAGCAGGGGCGGGTTCGGATTCCGGGTTTCTACGATGCCGTGCGACCACTCGAGCCCTGGGAGCGTGCGGCCGCCGCTGACTTGGAAACGGCTTCGGGAGGTGACGACGCAATCAAGGAATTGGCGGGCGTCTCCGAACTCTTCGGCGAGACAGGATTCACCACCATCGAGCGGATCGGGGCCCGGCCGACGGCCGAAGTCAACGGCATCGGCGGCGGCTATCAGGGTGCGGGAACCAAGACCGTCCTGCCGAAGGAGGCCTTCGCAAAAATCACCTTCCGTCTCGTGGGTGATCAGGATCCCGCGGTGATCCTGAATGCCGCCGAGGAATACCTGCGCTCCCAGACCCCTCCCGGCGTTCTGCTTGAGGTCATCACCGGTCATTCCGGAGCCGCCTACCAGTCCGCCCCCAACTCCCCTTCTGGCCTCGCGGCCCGCAAGGCCCTTGCCGCCGCCTTTGGCGCCGAGCCTCTGCTCCTGCGTGATGGCGGAAGCATCCCGATCCTGGCAACACTGAAGGAAATTCTCGGGGTCGATTCCTACCTGCTGGGACTCGCCAACCCCGACTCCCGCATCCACTCCCCGGACGAGAACATGCTGATCGAGAATTTTCTTGGGGGCATCCGCATGAACCGGATCCTCCTAGAAGAGTTGGGCAAGACTGTCTCAAGGTTTTGAATGTAGAACTCAGGAAAGTAGGAACAATCCCTGGGTTCGTGCGTTCCATGGTATTTGGGCTGTTTTGGCCTGCCTGTTGCTCCACGAAAACTTGAACCACCCATCTCATCACCTATTCTAACCCGATGTCCGCCGATCCAACCGCTCTCTATTCCCGCAAGAATCCCTTTCCCGCGAAGCTCCGCACCAACCGCAAGCTAACCGCCGAGGGCTCTGCCAAGGATACCCGTCACTTCGAGATCGATCTTTCCGGTTCCGGCCTCGTCTACGAGGTGGGTGATTCCCTCGGGGTGTTCCCGACGAACAATCCTGCACTCGTGGAAGAACTCCTCAAGGTCCTCGGCTTCAGCGGGAACGAGCAGGTTGCCGATCCGAACGGCAACATGGTCACGATCCGCGAGGCGCTCACCTCCCACTACGTGATCACCCAGAAGGACAAAAAGCTCCTGGCCGCGATCGCGGAGAAGGATCCCTCCGCAGCCCACTTCGTTCCCATGACCACCCCCGAGGGGAAAGCCGAGCTGGATGCCTATGTCTGGGGCCGCGAGGTCATCGACCCGCTGCTGGCGCATCCCGCCGCCGAGTTCACCCCCGAGGAGTTCGTGAAGTGCCTGCGCAAGCTGCAGCCGCGCCTCTACTCGATCGCCTCCTCGCAGAAGGCGCACCCCTCCGAGGTCCATCTCACGGTGGCCGCCGTCCGTTACGAGAGCCACGGTCGTAGGCGCGAGGGGGTCTGCTCCACCTTCCTCGCCGACCGCGCCGAGACGGTTCCCGTCTTCGTCCACACCGCGAAGCATTTCCGGGTACCCGAGGATCCCTCGACCCATGTGATCATGGTCGGTCCCGGCACCGGCATCGCGCCGTTCATGGCTTTCCTGCAGGAGCGCAAGGTCTCCGGTGCCACCGGCCAAAACTGGCTCTTCTTCGGCGATCAGAAATCCGCGACCGACTTCCTCTACCGCGAGGAACTGGAGGCCTGGCAGAAGGAGGGCGTCCTGCACAAGCTCTCCACCGCCTTCTCCCGCGATCAGGCCGAGAAGGTCTATGTCCAGCACCGCATGCTGGAGGAGGCCGCCGACCTCTTCGCATGGCTTGAGCAGGGGGCGTATTTCTACATCTGCGGCGACGCCTCGCGCATGGCCAAGGATGTCGATACCGCCCTCCATCAGGTTGTCGAGAAAGCAGGTGGAAAATCCCCCGAGGACGCCGCCGCTTATGTCGCGGAGCTGAAGACTTCAAAGCGCTACCGCAAGGATGTCTATTAGGACACCGGCCCTCGTCGATATCCGACCCGCAAGCCCTTCATGACAGCCACGCCGCGCCGCGTCCACTTCCTGGGCATCTGCGGCACCGCCATGGGAGCGGTCGCGGCGGGCATGAAGGAGCAGGGCTGGATCGTCACCGGCTCCGACAATCAGGCCTACCCGCCGATGAGCGACTTCCTCGCCTCGCGCGGGATCGAGGTTTTCTCCGGATTCCGTCCAGAGAATCTCCCGAAGGAGGAGGCCCTCATCGTCGTCGGCAACGCCATCTCGCGCGGCAATCCCGAAGTCGAGGCCGTCCTCAACCGCAAGCTCAACTACGCCTCGCTCCCCGAGGTACTCCGCGCCCACTTCCTGCGCGGCCGCCACAACATCGTCATCACCGGCACCCACGGGAAGACCACCACGACCTCCATGACTGCGTGGATCCTTGAACATGCAGGGAAAAATCCCTCCTACCTCATCGGCGGGATACCCTCGAACCTCGGACAGGGTGCCTGCCTCCGCGATCAGGAAACCTCGCGGCATTTCGTGATCGAGGGGGACGAGTACGACACGGCCTTCTTCGACAAGCGCTCCAAGTTCCTCCACTACCTCCCCGAGCTCGTCGTGGTGAACAATATCGAGTTCGACCACGCCGACATCTTCGAGGATCTGGATGCCGTCAAGCTGAGCTTCCGCAGGCTGCTCAATGTCGTTCCCACCGAGGGCATGGTGCTGGTGAATGCCGACGACGCCAACTGCCTCGATGTCTCACGCAACTGCCACGCCCCGATCGTCGAGGTCGGCTTCTCCGAGAATGCCGGCAACCGGATCCTCTATCCTTGGCAGAAGGAGGGACGCAGCGGCTTCACCCTCTTCGGCCAGCAGTTCGAGATCCCGATGTCGGGCGAGTTCAATATCCGCAACGCCGCGATGGCGGTCTCCGCCGCCCATTTCTACGGCGTCCCGACCGCGGTCATCCGTGAGGCCCTGCTTCAGTTCCGCGGCATCAAGCGCCGCCAGGAAGTGCGGGGCGTGGTCGGGGGCATCACGATCATCGACGACTTCGGCCATCATCCATCCGCGATCCGCCAGACTCTGGAGGGACTCTCCAAGCACTACACGGGCTCCCGTCTCTGGGCTCTCTTCGAGCCCCGATCCAACACGACCCGCCGCGCTGTCTTCCAGCAGGAGTTCCCGAAAGCCTTCGCCGCCGCCCATGGCGTGGTGATAGGCGAGGTCAACCGCGCGGCCGACCTGAAGCCCGAGGAACGCCTCGATGCGGCGCGTCTTGTCGCCGACCTGCTGAAGACCGGCAAGCCCGCATTCCACGAACCCTCGGCCGAGCGGATCATCGAGCGGCTCCGCCCCCAACTGCAGGAAGGAGATGTCCTTGTGGTGCTGAGCAATGGCTCTTTCGACGGGCTCCACGCGAAGCTGCTGGCCGCTCTGGCATAGAGTCCGGGATGGTTTCCTGCCGGCTTGAGATCAAGGCCGACTCCCCACACGACCAGGCCCCCGGTTATTCACATGGCTTTGGCAGTGCTCCGATAGGTTCGATCAGCCCTAGACCCACTCTTTATCAGATGTTACGGATCCGTCACCGAAAGGAGCATGATCAGCCCTTGATCAGAGTATGTTCCACGCAGGAGATCCTGGTTTTTGCAGGAAGAAGTGGGTGAACTTCCCTGCATCTCTGTCATGTTCCACGAGTTGTGATGGCGACCAACACCTCCATTTCCCACAAGTTATTCACAATGCGCAATCAACACTGGCGGGATCTAGATCGGTTCCCTTGCTCAGGCAAACCGCTATTGCGGGCGATGCAGGAAATCATACGCTCCGCACCGCCGGAGGAGATGCACTCCGGAGGATCGTCAGACCAAGCCGCATTGACACCGTTCCGGCCAACGTCTTTGATCCTACCCGCATGGGATCACGACTCGACGCACTCACCAAGACGCTTCTGATGGCCGGCTTGGCACTTCTTGCCGGAGTCCCCCTCCTGTTCCTCGGCGGATGCGCCGCCCCCGAACCGCAGCAAGTCAAGCTTGAGGCGGCCAACGTCCTTCCCCTGGCCATCAACCCCGATTTTGTCTTCCGCAAGAAGACCCAGTTCCTGAACGATCCGGCGGCGTTCCCCAAGGGCGGCCCGCGCAACGAGGCCATCGACTTTGAACGTCGGTCCTACATGTGGCCCGC
>Ga0209189_1002533_pt1 | contig 12781 bp, 15 predicted proteins | sample C_130820_EF_Meta_FD_187308 | JGI IMG/M metagenome (GOLD analysis project Ga0209189, IMG submission 187308) | Freshwater microbial communities from Lake Croche, Canada to study carbon cycling - C_130820_EF_MetaG (SPAdes) (version 3) | ecosystem: Environmental > Aquatic > Freshwater > Lake...
GCAGTAACCATTTGGCCAACGGGCCGACGCGCGGCTTCAGTTCCAACTGCTTGTAATCCTTGAGCAACATTCGGCGCTTGCGATAACGCACGTCCGGCGGCTACAGATCCACCAGTACCTGTTAACGCGCCTGAACTTGATTGAAGAACTCGTTCAACAAATGTTTCGGCACGTGGGCCTGGAATCATGCTGGATATGACTTGCGATGGCAAACGAACATTGCTGTCTGTAAGTTTGTTGTATCCCTGCACTAATACGTCAGAAGCTGGAACAGCTAAACCGCCCGCCAAACCACCTACTGCCGCGCCTACTGGGCCGCCCAACATAAAACCAGCGGTTGCGCCAGCGGTAGTGGGGGCTAACGCTTCAGTAGCGCCACGAACGGCGACTCCTACCTTACGCATAGCCTCTTCACCAAACGACAGATCAGGCGCAAGATGCTGCAAAATTTCGTTGGGCTTGTACCCCGCATCTAACGCTTGTGTGACGCGAGGGTCTTTATCTCTTAAATACCCGATAAGTTGATCATCGGTATACCCAGCGCGCCGTGCTGTATTGATCTGATCGCGGAATTGGTCGGCCATACATACCCCCGTTTATTTATTTTTAAAAATTTCGGATAGTGGAGGGCGATTATCTTTAGTTGGCGCGGTTTGATCACCTGTTGGAATAGCGTATTTTTTAAGCACAGGAGTGTCAAACAAAGATTTGCTGCCAGGGCCACTATTCCAAGCGTCATCCGCACCATCAAACGTCTTATGCGTTTTACGCCAATCAGCGTAAAAATTACGTTGATCAATATCGCGTTGAAGTTGTGCTTTGGCTACGTTAAGAACAAAGCGGTTAGCGTCTTTGGTGTTACCCAGTTGAGCGCCAGTAGCCGAAATACGTTGCGCGTCAGATTCTGTTTGCGGGCCTTTTTGTTCCAATTGACGTTGCAACACCGCAGCATTGGCGTTAGCCAAAAATGTTTGAGCATTTGTGGCGTATTTTTCTGCGTCTTTAACCCCAAGCGCGGCCAACACTTTAGCACCGGCAGTTTTGGTTTCTGTAGCAAACCCAGTATCAAAACCTTTGTCTAAGATAGCAAGATTGCTTTCAATTGCAGGCATTGATTTTTGAGCAATATTTGACGCAGCTTGTATGCCTTCATAGCCTTTAACTAAAAGTTTGCCGTAATCAGATGCTTCAGCTTTTTCTTGGCCATAAGACACGCTTATTGGCGGCGCATGTGTAGTTTGTTTTGTAATCCATGCTTGTTTGGCTTGTATTTGTTGAGCAGGCGTCAAGTTAGAATTTACCAACATTCTTTCAAGCTCAGATGGCGTAGTAGTTTTTGGTATGGTTGCAATCACTTGACCAGCACCATTTACCAAATTGTTGTCAATGACATGGACTTTATTTGCGTCTTCCAATTGCTTGGTAATCATTGCGGCTTCATTTTGCGCGGCGGGCACATTAGGATAGAGTGTTTTCAAATCCAAAAGTCGCTTTTGTAATCCGGCGATGTTTATCCCCGCAGGTGCAGCAAGCTGATTGACTTGCGCGGGGGGTGCGGCGGTAGCAGGTGCCAATTGATTAGTTATCGGCGTAGCAGGCGGTAACGGTTCACCTCTAGCGGGGAGATTTCTTGTTTCTACAAAAGGTGCTTGCGCTTTTACGCCCGCTTCCAAAACATCTTGTCGACGCATGCTGCTATCAGACGTTCCATTAGATGCAGGTAAATTAGCGGCAGAGGGCATGGCTGCGTCAGACGGGGGCTGTCTTTCCGCCATATATGCTTTGCGTTCATTCGCCGCTTGCAACATTTGTTGAGCCGTTAAAATCAAGTGCGGGTCTCTTTGCGACAACGCAAAGTCATGAAAGCTGGCTGCCAATTCATCTGGCGATCCAGTCTTACCGTTTGCCATACTTATTTGAACAAACTTATCTAAACCAGCTTGCCGATTTTTATAGTCAGCCAGTTCTAATTGAGCTTTTTGCTGTTGCAAACCACCCATAGCCAACTGCTGTTGCGCCAACTGATTGCGTTGCGTTTCTTGTTGGCCAGCCAATATGTTGCCCGCAATATTGACGGGCTGAAGCATTCCAAAATCAAGTGCCATGATGTGACCCTTTATTGTTGTCCGTAGTAACCGCTGTATTGCTCGGGGCTTATGTTGTAGCCCGCCGCACCGCTACCACCACCACCTCCACCAAACAAACCACCAAAATTAGGGTTAGTCTGACCATATAGTTTGGCAATGTCGCCGTAAGATGATGCTCTGGCTTGTGATCCTGCCAACAATGCGTTACCTTGGTTGACACCCTGTTGCATGTATGCATTGCCTACATTACCCGCCATGTTCTGACCGGCGGTGCCCAACGTGTTGGCCGTAGTTTGGCCATAACCCGTAAGTGACTGCAACGGCCCCAGACGCGCTTGGCGCTCTGCCTGATACCGGTTAAAAGCATTGGTATATTCTTGCGAACCCATGTCTTGGCCGTAGCGTTGCGCGGCCTTTAATGCCCCGCCAGAGATCAAACCACCACGGGCTGCCGCAGATCGGTCAAGCGCCTGCTGACCTTCTGACAACCGAAATGCGTAGCCAGGGTCTTGTTGGAATTGTTGCATCCCAAACGGCGTGTATTTGGAAGCAGCTACCAATTCCGGCAACGCATTTACGCCGACGTCGTAGAACGGCTTTTGCATCTCCAACTGCTTTTGATACTGCTCGCGTTGAAATGCAATAGCGCGATCAGAAGCCGCGCCGGTAGTGTCTGCGGCTTCCCTAGCGGCGTCGCCTTGCATTTTGCCGCCGATTAGGCTGGCCGCTGCGGGGACGATGAATGACCAAGGCATAATTTACTCCTTCAGGCTTAACGCCAATTCTTGCATTTCTTCTACGTTGCTGGGCACAATCAGCACTTCGTCAACTTCGTTTTCATCCGTGCAGTCGGTGGCGTGTACACAGTACCACACTACGTCTGTGAGCGATTTTACGCCGTGATGCTTGCCTGCGGCAATAGTCAAGCAAGCAGGGCCATGAACGACCGATCTGACCCCATCCACAAGCAATTCAACAGACCCGCTGGCCAAGATGGACAGGTGGTCATGCTTGTGGGCATGTTGCACCAAAACGTGCCCCGCTGGTATGCGGGTTTCTTTGGCGTACACGCCCGAGCTAAAGTGGTGATGGATCATCAATTATTCCAAAAGAAGAATGTTGTTAGGTATGTATTGTGTCACCAGCCAGTTCGAGCCGTCAGACACCAAAGTCGTCTGGTCACCTGTGCTGGCCAACAGGATGGACGTTGCCGCCGCACCGCCGGTCAGAGGCACCACGTTTGAAGACGCTGAGACAACCGTCTGAGCTTGGTAGTTCAAAAACCGCAAAACCCGACCTGACCAGCTTGACGCTGCTGGCAAGGTCACCGTGCAGGTCGAGCCAGATTTGTTGTTAATTAACCAAACGTCAGTTGCCGCAACCGTAAAGTCAGCGGTCTTGGTGACCGGCGCAGACGGCGCAAAGTAGTCGGTGTTAGCCACCGCAGCAGATATGGCCGTGCCGTCGCCTTTGAGCAAGCCGGTAATGCTGGTTGTCAAGGTAATGGCTGGTGTGGTTGTGGCCGTCGCCACCGTACCGGCAAAGCCGTTGGCAGATACAACTGATACGCTGGTAACCGTGCCGCTGGTTGCTAGCGCTGCCCAAGTAGGCGCGCCGCCTGTTGTGGCTGTCAGCACTTGGCCGGTAGTGCCCGCAGCGGTAAACGCATACGCTGCCCCATCCCCATACGCTACGCCGTAGGCTGTAGGGGTTGCAGAGCCGTTTGTCCCGCCGTTGGCAATACCCAAGGTGCCTGCGAGGGTGATAGCGCCTGTGGTAGCCGTTGCTGGCGTCAGGCCAGTTGTGCCGCCTGAGAATGACAAGACGCCAGCGTTGGTGATGGTCACATCACCGGTAGCACCAGACACTGAAATGCCTGCGCCAGCGATGTTGGACAGCACACCCGTGTTGGCCAGCGTGATGGTGCCCAGACCATTGGTGACTGAAATGCCAGCGCCAAAACCAAGAGTGTTTAGGGAATACCCTGTGCCATTGCCAATCAGTAATTGACCATTAGTCGGGATGGTGCTTAAGCCGGTGCCACCGCTGCTGACGGGAATGATACCAAGACCACCACCAGTTATGTTGTACAGACTGTAAAACCACCGATACCATTCCCGCGAGACTGCCCCCGTGCGTTCGTCAATAATCGACACCCGTGGGGGCGTGATCTGGGTGGCGTTCGGACTTGTCGCCATAGTCAGGCATTGGTCGGGCTTATGATCAATTCTGCCCCCATGATGGCGATCTTGTTGGGGTCAGTGCCTGAGAGCTCGTACACACGGTCGCGCAACTTGAGCGTCATGCCCAACCGACGCCAAAAAGTTCGTTGGCCATACGCACCAATTTTGCCCAGCGGCGACCAATGTTCGTTTGACCATGTGTGACCGCCGTCATCCGACCAGCGCAGCATGACCGCAGGGTCATAGCCTGGCGCGGCAGAGTACGCGGTAGTGACCAAATTGTACCCAGTGATGTCGGTATCTGACAGCTCATATTGCCCAAGCGGTTCAAAACCATCCCCTGCTTCGGTGGTCAATGTGACACCTGATTGGGTTGCCAAATACGTTTGCACATATTCAGCTACAAGGTCTAATCCTGATTCAGTGTCAATGTTTTCACTGTCGTATGCAGGGTATAGATTTAAGCCAACGCCTGCCTCGCAATCCAATTGCAGACTGTGGTGCGCTGTGCGCTTCAGGTTGTTCTGGCCGGTTGGCAGCGCCCGCCATGAGCGCAACCACTTCTGAACACCGCCATTGTCAGCATAGATGTCCAAGTCAAACGTGTAGATGTTGCCGTTTTCAAAGTCACCAACGATGATGTTGCCGCCAAAATTGCACTGGCAATTGCTGCGGTGCCGCATAAACTCACCGTTGTTCCAGCCAGCCCGTTCATGCCAGGCTTGGGTAGCTACATCGTAGACCCATGTGGCGTTGCCGCTAGGGAATGTCAGCACATAGAAAGCATGGCCTTCTTGTTGGTAGGTGTAGGCAATAGCGTCTGAAATGTTGCCGTACTGGGCGATGGCGTACTCAATAGCATGAGTGGAAATACGAACGCCGGTATAGCCATTTGCCCTGTAGACAATACCTTGGCCACGGGCGTCTGTGCCCAGCCAGAACAAGCCGTTGTCCATCTTGGCTATGGTGTACGCAGACACGCAGCCAATTTCGTTAAACGCGCCTTGAATGCGGGTCAGGGGAAAGTCAGCCGCGCCGGAGTCGTACCAGACTTCGACCGAGTCAGTGCCAAACACCCACAGCTCGCGGTGATCGGAAATCAGACCCACCACGCCGTCGGGTGAACCTTCAGCACTGGCAAAGTCCAATGGGTTGATGGACGTACCATCAAGCAACTGCGACACCCAGATGATCTGGCTGTTGGGCTGGTTGAACACAAAGTACCCATCAAGGTACGCAACCGTCACAGCACCGGCAAAGTCGAAGTCGGTGATTTGGGCGAACACGCCGGTGGTTTCGTTGTAGATATAACCGTCAGGATTGCAAGCAAAGAAGATCTGAGTGCCGTTATCAGCGATGCTCACAGGGCCGGTGCCAGACACGGTGCCAAGCAACTGCGGCGTGGTCGTCAAACCGGTCAATTTGTAGACTTGCTGGCCGGACACGACATAGAAGTCGCTACCATTTGTTTGATGCGCCCACAATGCGCGGATCGGGCCGGTGCCTACGGTTTGCAAGAAGTTAAGCCCTGGGGCGCGGTTAAGAAACCCAGCTTCTTTGCCGCCTTCTGGAATGACTTCGGGAAACAGATTGACCATGCGGTTGTCCGCAGCGTTGATACTGCGGGCAACATATGCTGACCCAAGAATTGGTGTTTTCATGCTAGACGTAACTTGGATACCATTTAGTTGTTGTAGCGTCGTAAGTCATTGTCAATGTTCTGCTAACCACCGCTGTGCCAGCTACAGCAATATTGCCTGCTGTTGTCCAAGTAAATGCGCCAGTTGGAATCAATGTAATTGCGCCGCCGCCAGCCGAAATTGGGCTTGGTGCCGTAATGGTCACAATTGCCGTTGTTCCTGAAACAAAAGCAATTGGCGTTGTTGGAGCAATTGTTGTTGCGCTTGCAATTGTTGGCGCTGCTGCACTTACTGCGTTAAAGCTGCTCAATACAAGACTTGTACCCGTAGCTGCACCAATGACCGGCGTCACTAGCGTCGGCGTTGTTGCAAATACAGCAGAGCCTGTACCTGTTTCGTCAGTCAAAGCAGTTCGTAAATTGGCGCTGCTTGGGGTCGCCAAAAATGTGGCTACACCTGTGCCCAAACCACTTACGCCAGTTGCAACAGGTAAGCCTGTACAGTTGGTCAATGTGCCGCTTGTAGGTGTCCCAAGTATAGGCGTTACCATTGTCATACTGGTACTGGTGCAAGCGCTGATATTGCCGCTGGCAACTGTCCCCAACGCGGGTGCAACCAATGTTGAATTGGTAAACAGCAAAGCATTGGTGACTTGTTTAGTTGTGCCCGATTGCACAATTGGCAAAACGTCGGTTGTAGCGGCAGCAGTGGCTACGGGGAGAGCTGTGATTGCAATGGTGGCCATGTTAGTAGTTTCCTGCGTAAATGTTAAAGCGTTGACGAGTGGCGACAATGGCGTAAGGCATAGACATTACGTCATCAGGGTTGTTGATGCGCTTCAGATTGCGTTTGCTGGTCATGGCGATGCGCTGCACTTGGGGGCTTGGCTCAACGCCAAACTCGGGGGCAAATTCCATTGCCAAGTTGTAGACAAACGCCCGCAAATAACCTGGCGGGAATAGGATGTCAGTCGCCAAGTTAGCAGGCTGGGTCAGTTCTTCCACCGAAATAAAGTGCCATTCCAAGTCCCGTGTGGGCTTGGGATAGATGTACATATCAACATCAGGATAGGTCATGTTGATAAACAGCACTTGCGGGTAGGTAGACGTCACCGTCTTAACAGCAATACCATCGTACTGCTGTTGGTTAATCATTTTTATGCCAAAGCTGACGTTGGTGCTTGGGTCGCGGTAGTAGGTCGCGTCGTCCAACAATATTGGCCGGTTGCCTACAAAGTCACCTGTTGGGCCAAGTGTGCGGTTGATAAATCCAGCAGGCCAAGTAAACACTTGATCTTGAGTGCTAAAAACAGATAGACGCTCAGTGTTCCATGAGTCGATCATCTGGTTGAGCGCCATCAAGGCGTCTTGAGATACAGACGCAGAAGGTGTTTCACCTTCGGCCAACACACCAAGCAATCGTAATGCACGGTTTATCTGATCACCTGCCGTGTAAATGGCCATGTTTAAGCTCCTTGTTCGACCACCTCTGTGGGTCGGCTACGACGACGTTTGACTTCCAGTGGAGCCGCCTCAACAGGCGTGTCTAAAGTATATCGCACCCAGCCATTCTTTTCATCTTCTACGGCTTCAAGCTCCATAGTCGCAACTTTGGCACCGTGAACTTCGTGGGACATGTAAATAACAGCCATAGTTTAAGAACGGGGGCTTTTGACCCCCGTTTGGTTAAGCGCCGTGGATGATAGCGTAGTTGATGATGACAGCTTCAGAGTATGAAGTTGCGCTCAAGTTACGCAAAGAAATTAAACAAGTGCCCGCAGCCATATACGAAATGTAAGTGGTGTAAGCGCCCGCAGCACTACCAGTAGTATTGCTAGAAACGTTCACAATAACTATGTCGTTGGCTGAAATTAAACTGTTGGTCAGAATAAATGACACCACTGCACCGCCAGCCAATGCTGCGGCGTTCATTGTGATACGGCCAGCAGACTTGTTCAGAGTTACCCCTGTGGCTTTGTCTGTTGCTTGGGTCACAGCGCCTTGTGCTGCTGATGTATATCCAATTTCGGTGGTGGCATAAACGGTTGTGCCAACCACGGTTGTTGGAGTAACAGCACCAATGGCGCCGCCGTCAATGTCTTGGTCACTGTATGCAACGCCAATTGATTTGGTATTACCCATTTTTTAATCCTTTGAAAAATAGGGGCCGAAGCCCCCATTAATTACATCAAAAATGCCGAATAAGCTGCGTCGCCAGTCTTCACAAAACGGTAGGTGTAAGCACCGAAACGTGGGACAGTGACTGAGCCAAAGATCGTAATACCAGTGCCTGTTGTGACCGGAACGGTAGACGATGCGCCAGTGTTGTTGTTGTTGCAAATTGTTAAGCTAAAAGCTGAACCAACTTTTGCGCTTGGGATAGCTGCATCAAGCAACGCTGCTGTGGGCAGAGTCACGGTCAATGTAGCGTCACTTGCTTTTTTGCAAACAACCAAACCAACTGCTACATCAGCCGCAGTCAGAGTAGTGTCTGCGGTCAAAGTAGTAGGGATGGTTTGTACGGTAAGTTGAGCTTCTGTCAGGTTGCCGTCACCAACTTGGTAACCGCCTGCGCCATTAGGTAATGCCATGATATTTTTCCTTCAAAAAAGTTTTTGATTAACCCCAGAGACGGCAAGCCATCTGTGGACGAATTGTGCTGTAACCATACAGAACGTCGATACGGCAAGGCATACGGTCGTTGTTGATGTCGTACTGACGAACAACGCGCAAGCTAATACCGTTATGAACTGCGCGAGCAGCCATATCAACACCTTGGGGCAGCAACAAATCGGCGGTCGCAAAAGTGATCGCATCTTTGTGGTAAACCAAGTTCTGGGGGTACTGAGTGCTGGCTGTACCGACAAACACGACGGCTTTGCTGGTAGCAGGCAAAGTCAACATGGTAGCCAGAGCATGAGCTGCTGAGTACATAGGAGCCACGGTCACGGTGGCAGTGGTGGTGGAAGTTGAAGAAGCCAAAGCAACAAACTGGAACAACGAACCTGTGGATTCACGGGTTTGTGGGTTCACAGCGTAGCACTCAGCAATCGTAAACACGTCACCGACGTTGATGATCTCACCAGAGCCAACAGTCAACGTGAGGGTAGAAGAACCTTCAGTTGTCACAGCAGCGCCAGTGGTGTTGCCAGTAGCAGCGCGGGTGCCGGTGGTGTGTTGCTTGATTGACTGAGACATATTGATCTCATCAAAACCCAACACGCCAGTGCCCATCATGCCGTTCTTGAACTGCTTGCTGATGGTGTCGGTGGGGTTAAACAAACCTTTCATGCCTTCGACCAAACCAGCGTTAGCGGCAGGGTTGACGGTAGCGTAACGTGGTGACATCACGGCAGCGTTTTCGTTCAGCTTCTGTTGGGCTTGCAACAGCACCAAAGAAGTAGAAGGAGTGGTGCCAGGGGTGCCAACGGTGTTACCGATGGTTTTGTACGCATTGGCAACGTCAGCATCAATGCTGGAGGCCAACTGGCTGATACGAGGCTTCAACACACGCTCTGCGAAGTCGTCCAATTGCATGGTCAATTCAGCAGATGTGAAGTTCACGCCGATGTGCTTTTGTGAAGCAACAGACAAAGTGGTGTACTGTTCGTTGTCATCCTGAACTTGCAGGGCGGCACCGTCAGTTACCAAAGCGCGGTCGGGTAAGCGAATACGCAGTGTGGAGCCAATCTTGGCACCTTCTACGGCAAAAGAATCGTCGTACTGACGGTTCACGTTACGGGTGAGCACCAGATTGTTCTCAAGAATCTCGAGAGCTTTGCGGGTGATCATGTCGATCGTTAAGATACTATTAGACATGGAAAAAATCCTTCAAAAATTGTTTAGCGGTTGACTTGAGCCTGCAACTTCTTTATCTGTCTTGCTCGTTCAGCTTCAATCCACTGCGAATCAGTCATGGTCTTGGTAGACCGTGGATCCGTAGTGTCATAAGCTGGGCCTCCGGTGGAGCGAGCAGTGACAGGTGAAATCGGCGCAGGCGCAGACGTGGTTCGTTTCACGGGAGGATCGGTGGCCAACTTGGCCTCAATTCTCCCGATTTCTTTGGCCTGCACGAATGGCGCAAGACGAGAAATACGATCTGCTTCCTTGGGGTTAGCACCGAGGTAGTAAGCTACTTCAGGGCCAATGTCCGAGGCTTGGATCGTCTGAGCCATCACGTTGGTGATCGGCAACTTGGGGTTGTAGGCGACTTGTTCAAAGTCGTCGTACTTTGTCCGAGCTTCCTCTTCCTTTTCGTGGTAGGTCTCAAGAATTGCAGATTGCTGCCTTGCTTCTTCTCGCTGGGCTAACAGTTGTTCAGCTTTCTGGTACGCCAATGCGTCTGCATAGGCTTCAGGGCTTTCAAACTGATCGACCGGCGGGACGTTTGCTGGCGCTCTCAGCGTCTGGGCTTCCGCCTGACGTTGGGTCTGCTCTCTTTCCCACTTACGTTGCTCTCTTGCAAGCCTTTTGCCGATTGCTGCATCAAGTTCTTCTTGGGTAAAAACCCGTGAAGGCTCTTTTGCTTCATCAGCGACTTCCGGCGTTTGAATTGCTTCCTGAGTGGCCGTCACTTCTGGAGCTGGCGCGGAGTCGACTTCCGCTAAGGGTTGTTGGACTTCTTCAGTCATTTTTGAATCTCAATGATTCCCTGGTGAACGCACCAGTACGGTTTTCAGCATTATGCTTGAATTTGGGTTGCTTGGTAAGTGGCGATTACTTCTGGTGTATGCACAGTAGCACAAATAGCCTGAACCTTGGCATCCTCTGCGCTATAGTCATCGCCTGGTCGAATGTAGTTGCCTTTGACTTGGTCTGTCAAAAGCAAGCCATCTTCAGTAATGGTTATGAGGTAGCGCACGGCAACCGTTTGATCTTGCAAAATTTCAATACGGTCGATAACGGTTTGTTTTGCTAACATGATATTGCCTTTCAATGGATTGTTAAAACGTGGCTTATATTGTGTAAAAACCCGATATTGCTATTGAAACTGTCAATACACCAGTTGTTCCTGTGTAAATAGCCCCGCCAGAAAAAGCATTTATTTGAACGCTATAAGCTGCTTGGGTTGATGTGTTTACAGACGAACCTGAAAAACTTGTGCTAGGCGTATAAGGCAGGCCAGTCAAATATGAAGTAGTTGCTGTAGATGAAATGCTTGTGGCTGGTGTAACAACAATGTTGAAATAAACCACATTTCCTATTTTGGTGTACTTTGCCACCACAGTGGGAGTACCCACATTTGTCCATCCGTTAAAAACAGGAGTAAATGTTTGATTTTTTCTGTAGTCATCTAACGTGTATGAGTTGGATGAATTAGTTACGCTAGTTGGAAAAGTTAAATATTGAACAGGAATAATTGTGGCGTTAGCCCTTGGAGAAAATATAGTTGTACTTGTGCCACTGTTTACAAATGTTCCAGAACCACCAGCATTTGATGGGTTGACAATAAAATTGTACAAACCACTGGCTAAATTTATTGAATTGCCAGCCCCAACTTCAAAATGGTTGTTTATAAATGTGCAGTCATTTGCTTCGGCATAAATACCGTTGGTGGTCGTACCTTCAAAATCATTGTAAGAAAAATCACAAGTGATTGCGCCTCCAGCGACATAAATTCCGTTAGTAACGTTATTAAATTTATTTCTAGTAATCCAGTTAGAGTTGCAAGGCAAACTACCTGTCGCAAGCATATATACCCCGTAGCCACAGCTTTCTATTAAATTTTCTGTGATGGTATTAAAGTAAGAATCTGAACCCGTAAGAGTTCCCATGCTTATAGCTGCATTGAACCCAGAAAATCTACAGTTTTTAATTTCTCCATATTCAAAACCGCCAGTTGCGACAATACAAGAAGTTGTGCCTTGTGCCACAGTGTTTACAAATGACAAGCCCTCAATACGCAAAGAGCTTCTAGTGCTATTTGTAAGCATTGTTCCAGAAGTGCTGCCAGCCCAATTTAATATTGTGAATCCAAAACCAGCACCAATCAATACTGATTGCTTTTGATAAACACTTTGCATTGTTAAAGTGCTAGTTACTTTATATGTTCCTGCGGGAATATAAACCATTGAACTAGCAGTCAAAGCTGCTTGAATAGCAGTTGTACTATCTGCGATACCTGTAGGGTCAGCGCCATAATCCAACACGTTAGCTGGTGCGCCAGTAATCATTGAATAACTTGCTTTTGTAAGTGACATTATTTTTCCTTTACCAAGGTAAGCCAGTTGCACTGACAGGATTTTTTTGCAATTCAATTTGATCGGCTAGGCTTGCTTCTACTACGTCTTTGTCTACTCCATTCGCCCAAATCCAATCTAACACTATGTCTTGTGTAAGCTCATCATAGGGGATTATAGGCTCGCCATCAGGCCAACCGCAAACATTGGATTCAGATGACGAATAATTTTCATCTGTTGCCGTTGCAGTCCAATGTGCAACAGTCACAAATTTATTTGCTATTTTGTGTTCAAGCTGTGTGATTGTCCAAGTTACTACCATGATTAACCTTAGAAAAATGCAAGGAAATTGCCGTTTGCTATTGGCGTGTAATTAATGATAATGATGCCAGAACGACCACTGCCGCCTGTTGAGTTTGTTGCAGAACCGCTTCCACCACCACCACCGCCGTAAGAACCGCCCGTACCACCCGCAGTACCGCCCGTTCCGTCACCAGCACCACCGCCACCGCCGCCAGAATAAACTGAAAAAGCTGTATTACCTGCGCCACCAGTAGAACCACTAAAAGTATTAGCACCACCATCACCATGGGGGCCAGCTTCGCCTCGGGAGTGGTAATGCACTTGTTGTTTACGCAATACGTCAAGTGCACGATCTATTTCTGCGTCACCAATCTCAGTGCTGTACTTAGT
>Ga0209189_1002534_pt1 | contig 12778 bp, 15 predicted proteins | sample C_130820_EF_Meta_FD_187308 | JGI IMG/M metagenome (GOLD analysis project Ga0209189, IMG submission 187308) | Freshwater microbial communities from Lake Croche, Canada to study carbon cycling - C_130820_EF_MetaG (SPAdes) (version 3) | ecosystem: Environmental > Aquatic > Freshwater > Lake...
CCAGATTGGGATCGGATGTAGTCGGTATATATCTGAGATGGAATGGCACCGACTGGCGTCATCTTAAGATCAGATCCATAGACACCCACGCCGCCGCCAGCCAGCCCTACAGCTCCAATGGCCAGCTCTCCTGCTCCTACTACGAGACCACCTGCTGTGATATTTACGCCTCCTGCAACTACGGCAACACCTCCACCGCTTACAAGAACGCCTCCAGCAGCTACGGAGACGGCCCCAGAGCCAACGACAGATACACCTCCCGTGCCATTAACAGATACAGCACCGCCTCCAGATACAGCTACACCGCCGAGACCTGTGACTGCCACAGCTCCACCCCCTGTAATAGCTACACCACCCCCTCCTGTAATAGCTACACCTGTAAGAGAATTAACAGTAATGCCTCCAATGCTCTCCACGTTCATATTGGTAAGAGGAGATACGACACTTCCTATATTCATACTGCCGACATAAAAGTTAGCATTTGGGCGTAGAGGCGCATTGGAGAGAGTGCCTACGTTAAGATTGGCATTGATATTTGCGTCCAGATAAGCTATACCTGGTGTAGTAGTCGTCATAGACAAATATTTATCGTTTATCTGGACTGTAGAGGAGGCTGGGAAGTTGGCCCATTGAGACACATCTGCAACGGGGCCTGGGAATGCGGCACCATTGATAGATGAGACGTTTGTGATGGGGAAGTTTGCCATATTTAACTGCGAGGCAGCTGTAGAGATCCATTGGGAAGATGGGATTGGGGGGGGATATGCGGCGCCGTTGATGCTGGAGAGGCCCAAGATGCTGCTTGTATAGAGGGCAAAAGAGGACATATTGAGATCCGAGGCAGCTGTAGAGATCCATTGGGAAGATGGGATTGGGGGAGGATATGCGGCACCGTTGATGCTGGAGAGGCCCAAGATGCTGCTTGTATAGACGGCAAAAGAGGACATATTGAGATCCGAGGTGGCTGTAGAAATGAACTCGGAATTGAAAGAAGACAAGTAGGGCGAGCCATTGATAGAAGAGAGCTGGATATCTGTTACACCCGTGATGGCGTTGTTATCGGCGAGGATAGCGCTGATAGCGGGATAGAGCGACCAGCCAGTAATAGAGGATGTTGCCGTAGATACAGTTGCGAGAGGTTGGCCGTTGAAGAGCAGCTCGTCGCCTGCAGTCGTTAGATTGTTGCCGTCCAAGTCTAAGACGGCAGTGACGGTGCTGTATGAGTTAATGGTAGATGCGTAGATCTCATTGACATTGATGATATTATTTCCAGCCATATTGATGGTGCTAATAGCTGGATAAAGACTCCATTGGGCTATATCGGGTAAATCGGCCAATGTAGCGAAATAGGGGGCATTTATACCGGCAAAGGTTTCCAAATTGGGCGAGAAGCTTGCGGAGGCGGAATTCTGAGTTGGGCCAGAAAATGCGGAAGTAGTCAGAGGGGTGCCTCTGGTGTTTTCCAGTGTGACGTATTTTGGAGCCGCCGGCGGAGGAACATGACGTATTACAGGTGCGGGCGGAGGAGGGGGGGCGACGTAGGGGAGCTTTTGGGATTCTGAGATTAAGATTTTTTCTGGGAAGGCTCCAGGGGATTGAGTAGCTCCTACAGTCACTATAGGAGCCTGTGGGGTATGTTTCCGGGGTGAAAAATCCGGAACAATAACTTTCTTGTTCATTCTATACATGCGAAATATTTTCTGACTGATTCATTAAATATCTGAGATGGCTATTATAATGCTTGGGAGGCATTAGATGAGATGGATTACAACAGAGCTTATTTCTGCAGCCATTCGTGCGGACCATTTCGTATCCGTCATCTATCTCGCGTCCTGAATAGCGATAGGCCATGACATGTGCTGGCATCATCCTCTTAGATGTATGACAGTAGAACGCGCCACAGCCGCCTGCTGATCTTTTTATTCCAATCCAGAGCCAGCATGCCTCTGGAGTTGATCTATTTACTTGTTTCCAAAATAGCTCTTCTCTTTCCTCTTGAGAGAGCTTCATATGCCGATTAAGGCGGGTTCTATCCAGTCAATTTTACAAATGCGACCATCTTTTATTATGAATAATCTTGTATATTGTAGTATAATCTACACCGAACTCTTCTGCCATTGCTCTCTGTGTTTGGCCCACTCGGGATCGTATATCTAAGACCTGTTCGGGTGAAAGCTTACATATCATTGTCCCATCGCGATGCATGTCTAAAGCATTTTCTCTGGTTGTTTTTGGCGTTAAATGCGCCGGATTACAACAATGCCTTTTACCGATACAGTGTTCAGAATGCGCCAGGCAAAGCCCTTCCGGAATTGTATGCCCCGACAATAGGTAAGCAAGTCTATGAGCTGTTATGGCTTTACCAGACCATTTCATAAAACCATATCCATCATTTCTTATGTTCCCAGTCCATAACCAGCAACCCTGTGGGTCGGAAGTCTTATCTACCCGGGACCAGAAATCAGCTTCTGTATTTTTACGCATATTGACTTATGATTCTATAAAATCACCAGTCAATTTTATGGGGGTGGTAGAGTAGAGACGATAGGGACGTTGCCTGCCCACTTGGGAGAAGGTGCTGGGTAGCTCGCATCAGACCAGCAGTAGGTATAGATAGACGGCAGAGCAGACCCGGGACTTGCGCCGTTTCCAGCAGTATAGACGTTCTTCGCCATAGTCGTAGCTGCTGTTCCGGCCCAGAAGCCCATACCAGAACACCAGTCGGTAATCTTGATATTAGGATTATCAAAAGCACTTTGTATGATGGCGTTGGCGGCTTTGATAGATGCTGCGAGGTTTTGGGGATCCAGAGACTGAGATGTGTTGGGCCAGAACTGAGCATTCTGACTGGCTTTCGTGCTATTAGGAGGGTTATTTTCGGCATATTGAGGATACCAGAAGTCGTAGGGGGGTCCTCCTGGTATCTCGCTATCCAGTGGTGGCGTGGGTCCTTGTGCCTCTTCTATTGCTAAACCATTGACAAGGCCGGGTATGATGTTTCCTCTCGCCAGACCGATATTGATGCGTGGGTTATCCGTATCATTCACGCTCTGGGCCGCTATAGCAAGATATCCCCATTGAGCTAAGAGATTGGTAAATTTAGACCCGCCCAGATAATAGTCTGGATCTTCGTTATAAAACTGCACAAAGATATCATCAAAATTTTTCATCTGCTCGGGATGATTGAGAGCCAATGAGGCAGCTCCGTTAAATGTGGCTTTGGAAGGCACCGTGGTGCTATTGGCGAAAGCAAACCATGTATTCAGAGCAGTATTAGCAGCACTGATATTACCGCTGCGAGCACCGGTGAGAGCGTCTCCGTTGATACTCAGACTTACGGGCGCATTGCCTAAGAACTTATTAGGAGCCAAACTTTTAAAGGCTGCTGGAATGCCTCCAATGGCAGCTATGTAGGGTGCGTATTTGGGATCTGTAGCGTTTGCAGGAAAACTGGGAGGTATCAGCTGCGGTAGAGGATATTGATTGGAAGAAGGGCGACCTCCGTATCCGATATTTTCAAAATCTAAGATCAGACCATCAAAGACTGTGTTATAGCCGGAGCGAGACCAGAAGAGAGGATTTGTCCCACTTGTAAGACCGAGATAGTTATAGCAGAAAGACTGTATAACATCTGTATAAGTGGGGTTGAGATTGGTTCCTGGATATCCAGCTGGCTGGTAGGGTCCAAAGAGACCCAAGACGTCAGCGTAGAAGCCTCCCCAGCAGATGAGCTTATTTACGTTTGCGTTATTGAGAGACGTAAAGTATGCATCATTTATAGGGCCATATGTGGTAGAGAAGGGCTGGTCAGAAGTACATAAACCGGCGTTGGTAGTTGCGGGAGATGTAACAACAGAGCCACCATACATATATCCATAATCTTGTTTGCCTGAGATTGTGCTATCTCCATCGCCCAATGTGCAGCCTACGGCATCCACGTTGATATAATAATCAAGAGCATTTTGGTAGGGTGTATTGAAACGAGGCCCTTGGATGAGGAAGGGGACAACTATATTGGTTTTGAATCCGGCGACGGGTGTAGGGGTATTTGTAGATATCACAACAGTAGCACCATTTAAATCGGGGGCTGTTCCATTTGTGGCTCTTCCTTTTAAAGTATAGGCAGTAGTCGCAAGGAGACCTGGAGCTGTAAATGTATAGACATTTGCGACAGGAGGAGCGTCGGGAGTAGATACGATAGCTGGAGAGCCTGTAGGAGGAGTATAGACTAACACAATGGAAGGTGTGGGTGTCCCAGTCACCGCAGAGGCATCTACTGTCACAGTTATAGAGTTAGTTGTCTTAGAAACCAGTGTAGGGGCGGGTATAGAACCACCTGGGGCAGTCCCTCCTCCTCCGGGTGTAGTGTAAGAGACAATGTTAGATTTCGTAGATCCAAAAGCATTTGTAGCTACAGACTGCACGTAATAGGGAGTGCCTGAAGTTAGGCCTGTCACAGTAGCAGAATATATAGAAAGACCGGGATTTACCTGGGTGGCTGCGATAGATGTGGAGGGTGGTGATGCTGTGCCATATAGGAAAGAATATGTAATCGGTGGATCTCCAGTCTCTCCAGCAACATTGATGTAAAAGGTGAATCCCTGACCTCCTGGCGTTGTGGGAGCTGGGATAGCACTGGGATCATCTGGCTGAGACGGAGGCCCTGTTCCTGCTCCTGTCGTTATACTTGAAAAAGTCCCCAGTACGTCGGGTTCTGTCCCATTGCCGGCGTTCCCAGCCACTCTATATAACGTATTAGGTTTAAGATTGTTAGCGGTAAAAAGCCATGTATTTGCGATAGTAGGGGGGTTAAAAGTGGGAGCGACAGCAAAGGGCTCTTTCCCTGGAAGTTCTACGTACAAGACTACCCCGTATGGGGGTGTGCTGGATACAGCAGAAGAATCTACAGATACGGTGAAACTTGTATCTGTTTTACTAATAAGTGTAACCGCTGGGATAGTGCCAGTAGGAGCAGTGCCTGCAACGGGTGTAGTATATGTGATGACAGCAGATGTAGTAGATCCAAAGGTATTTGTGGCTACAGCCTGGATGTAATACTGAGTATTGGAAACGAGAGGATAAAGAGCTGCGAACTGGACATTATTGCCAGAAGACGGAACTGGTGCTGCTGGCGCAGATTGAGTAAGTGGTAAAGAAGTGCCGTAGAGAATAGAATAATAAATAGGTTGCTCACCCGTCTCATTTGCTACATTCAAATAAGCGAAAAGACCTTGGCCTCCTGGGACTGTGGGGCTGGGAAATACAAAAGGAATCTCGGGGGTGGAGGGGGGATCTCCTTGATTTCCTCCTGAGAGAACAAAGTAAGAGGAATCTTTGGCATATTGGGTAGCTCCGACACCATAGCCGACAGCACCCGAGAGAGGCACACCTGCGGCACCATAGGCTGACACAGCAAGGGCTTTTGAGTTTGTATAACCGAGGACGGGATTTGCCTCACCATATACAGCGACCGGGGCAGTGGAGACGCTGCTGCTTTGCTGAAGAGAGCCAGAGACTAAGTTGTAATAGGGAGTTGTAGAAGAGGGGTTAAGACCTTCCGGGACGAGAGGCTGATATAGCTTTCGTGTTCCCTGAGGGGCTTTCAAGTCATAGTAGGGGTTGTTTCCGGACGGAGACACCGCATCCGCTGAAAACGTACCGGTAGCTTGGGACATATCTATGATAGATTTATAAATAAATCCGGGTAGATATTTTAAAAGGAATCGCCCATGATAGCCAAATTCACTTGCGTCGCATTACCGGCAACTTTAATACTGTTTGCGGCAATAAAGGGGGGTGTGCCGGATATTAAAGTAGTATCTAGCTCTAAGCGCAAAGTCACAGGGAGAGAAACTACTTGAAAGAACCCAGAATAGTTTTCTTGGACGAGTGAGCCCTGAGGGGCTCCTGATGTATAGACGAGGTTGCTCAGTTGAGTGGCAGAAGCACTAATAACAGGAGCAACTGCAAGAGTTCCACCAGGAGGCTGCGCTCCTTGGAAGGACCATCTAAAATAGACTTGGGGAGTTGTAACTGCAGGATTTATACTAGTACCACCACCATCTACCCCATTAAAATAACTTGCTAAAAGATTCCAGTTGTATATCTTACCCACTTGAACATCACTGATGCTCAGAACAGTCACTGGGGCGCCGGTGGGAAAGGGAACATCCGCACCACCCGTAGGTATGTATTTAGTTATTCTGGCACTTGGGATTTTCAAATCTATGACATCTGTGCTTGTGTTGGTGGTAATTTCTACAGTGTCATCTGAAGAAGTGAGTTGAACGGTTCCATTCGCACCGTTGAGAGAAATCACATTATTACCCTGTGATGCGCTGACAGTTACAACTCCCTGGCCTCCGGAAGGAGTGAGAGTGATATTGGCACCAGCAAGAAGCTGTGTGACAGTCGGGGAGCCGGTGCCACCAGCATTTAGAGCATAATACGCATCTGCTGAATTAACACCATATCGGGGAGCATCGGCTGCAAGAGAACTGGTGGCTTGCGCGGAAGACATTTATAGTAAGAGCTAATATTTTTATTTTGGGATTATTTATTTCCCGGACCCATCCATGCCCGGGATTTCTGACAAGTCCAGCTTACATAAGAATGTCTGGTTCGCTAAGAAGTCGCAAACGAAGAAATAGTGATCTTGGGTCAAAGAGGTATATATCTTACATTTCTCTTCTATGTTCTTTCCGGGGAGGACATGCGTCAAATAATTCCGGACAACTTTCTCTACGGCCATTTGGGAGTTGAGCCGGAAGAGCAGCATATAGTTTAGATTGGTGCGCCCTACGGCATTTAGAATGGTTAGCTCCTGGGCGGAGATGATGCTTGACATGCCGTTATTACGGCCTATACAGAGGAGCTTTGCGAGAGCCTTTGAGTTCTTGCCATCTAACATATCATCAAAGATATGAAGGAACTTGTATTTGTTCTTTGTGCGCATGTTCAGTGTCATGGAATCTTTTAGAATCTCCGGATAGTAAGAGGGGCTGACTGCAGCATTCTTATTGAGGGGTTTGTAAATCTCAGCTTGTGAAGAGCCGGTGTACATGATAGAGCAATGTTCCCGGAAGTATTTATCCCATAGCCATAATAAAGCACACGTCTTGCCGCTCCGGGTAGAGCCGACAAGGCCAAAAGAAAAACATCCATTCTCTGGAGGTTCAATCGTATCTAAACGCCGTATAGGAATACCGAGTGCTTTGGGATCCATCTTAGGGACAGCGGCCATATATCTAATATTAAGAAAGCGATTTTTTTTCTCGCGAATAAATAGATGTTCGGTGGCAATAAGTTCCTACACGATTTCATAGTGAATCAGCAAAAGATAGCTGCCGTAGATGCTGCTAATGCGAATGTGAAGAAGGATAAGCACGGACGCGTTAAGAGCCGTCATGGGACGAAGACCGGCCGCAAAGAAGTTAGTAACGGGGATGCTTTTGAGTTGCTCTGTGAAGAGAAGCCAGCAAAGGCCAAAGTCTTAGAATATATGCGGGATCGCATAGCCGAGCTGGTAGCGGAAGATATGAAATAGGTTTATTTTCGGCTGGTGTAAGAGGATCCCCGGATATGGACCATGCCCATGTTGTAAGCGGTGCTATCCTCTCCATGGACGGTATGAACGGGGCCCTGCGCCTCTGCGCCATGTTCGGCAGACAAGTCCAAGATACCGCTAACGAGTCGCTGGCGAGTTTCCGGGCTGGTGAGGGTAGAGCTAATGATTCCAGAAATGCCATGGGCCATCCCGGGCTTCGCATGGGGATCTTTAATGATAGACATGTGTCCGGGTAGAGAGGTGGCCTGGGGGGATTTAGAAGGAGTGTGTTCGGTAGGGATTTTCATGCCCTTGCCGTTCTTTGCCTTTTCATGTTTAGCGGGGAAATGTCCGGAGTGGGACACGTTATCATTGACGGGGCGATGAACGTCTGGATTCTGGTGGCGCGGCATTATATTTAGAGCAAATAAAATAATCTACGGAAAATAAAATCAAAACCCTGAATATACAAATGCAGTCAGCCGTAGCTTTGAACGTTCAGCAGTCTATCCGCCCCGGCTCTGAGATGAGCACCTACTACCCCGGGTCTGAGAACTCCAAGCTCCAAGCCAACGCGACGGTGGAGGACAACCGCTTCTTCGTGGCTCTCCCTTCTTTGAACTCCGGGTCTTCTTCTACTGTTACTTTCAATCCTAACGAGGGTCTTGCCGAGGTGATTCTCACGATGCGTCTCCCAGCTCCCTCTGATGCGACCGGCCTCGCCTTGCAGGAGGGGTGGGGCTACTCACTGCTCCGTCGCATTGGCTACCGATATGGGTCTTCCCAGCTCTACTACATTACCGGCACTCAGAACTTGGTTCAAGCTCTGTCCCTATGCGAGGACTCCGGTAAGAAGCAGCAGCTCTTCTTTTTGGGCGGCCAAGCTCTTCTGTCTCCCACTGATTGGGCGGATGCCGGAAAGAGGACTGCCTACATCTATCTCCGTTTGCCCCACAGCTCCCCTGCCCTTTCCGGGAGCGCTCTCCCCTTCCCTTCGGATGTGCTGACGGCCCCTATCCAGATCCAGATTGATCTGGCACAGTTTAGCACTGTTGTGAGCCAGAAGCCTGCAACTACGGGCGTTGTCCCCACCTCTTTGGAGTTCGCCCAGGTGAATTTTACGCAGGTGACTATGCAGGATGCCGGGGATCTCGTAGCTCGCCGATTTGATATGTCTAAGCACGCATTAACGATCCCACTTCCAGAGGGCTGGACGCAAGAGGAAGTCCAGTTTCCCGTGAGTGTGGGTGCGAACGGCCAGTTCCAGGTGTCTCTGACTGGCTGCAAGGCCGGGGACCTCCGCAAGCTGCGTGTGTGGGTAACGAGCGATTCGGATGCGAATGCGGGTGCGAACGGTGTAGCCCCCAACAAGTTCTACGCTCCCTCTCAGCTCACCTTTGCTATCAATGGTCTGATCTACCTGGACAGCGCCAATGGCTCATGGCTCTTGACGAACCTTCTCCGCCGCCGCCAGCCTCCTGTGGTTACCTACTCGGATCTGCAGGCTCCTGGAGGCACTGGGAACCAATGGACTGCGACTCCCTATGCCTCTACATGGTGCGAGATTGATTTGGCCCAGCCCTACACTCTCGGCGACTCCTCAGAGGTGGCTCTGGTCCATGGTGTGCCTGTGATGAACTCCGTGATGAACCTTACGGGTATCATGCCTGCGGCCGGCAACTACACCATTCATGCAGAATACGTTTTAAATTGTAGCTGGATGGCCTCTCGCGGATCGGCGGAGTTCGTGTTCTAAATCCGAGGGTCGGCCGAGTCTAAAATACCACCTTAATAAAATATCTCTGGCAAGTATATATGACCTGGGGATACCATCTAATCGTGAAAGCTTCTAACTGCAATCCGTATGCTATAAGATCGTATAAGTTGATAGATCATTTTGCGCGGAAGCTTGTAAAAGATATAGATATGGTAGCCTACGGCCAGCCTATGATACACCATTTCGGCTCGGGAGACAAAGCGGGCTACACGCTAGTACAGCTTATAGAGACATCTAATATCACCGCCCACTTTTGTGAAGAGTCAGGTGATGCTTTCATAGACGTGTTTAGCTGCAAACCATTCTCCCGGAAGAAGGTAGAGGCTCTTATAGAAGAGGTATTTGTGCCAAAGACAATAGAGACGCAGATTATTTTGAGATAAAAATATTATAACAGTTTAGAATGCTCCGGAAGATCTGGAACGTGCTAAGCTATTTTTTATTGCGTGATTTAAAAACGAGGCCTTATTAGAATGCCGTGGCACTTGCAGAAATCCGGGAAGGGCTATTACGTTGTAACAACCTCTACGGGTCGCAAGCACTCTCTGAAGCCTATCTCAAAGGCAAAGGCAGAGGCGCAGCTCCGGATCTTGGAAAGTAAAGAAAAGCAGAAATGAGTCAGACCCCTCCCTCTGTGGATTCTCAGCGTGATATAAAATCCGCGGATTAATATGTAATGCTGTCCTTATCTTGCTCATAGGCGTTAAAGGTGATCTGGAAAGGGCGAGGCTCCCATGTGGTTGTGAGAGGAGTGCCGCAATCATCAAAGAGGTTAATATCCAGCTGACCGATAGCAGATTCAGCACTCCATCGCATCACCCGGGCATTGTTAAACTGCCTATGAATGACGAAGGGTCTTGAGCCCTCTTCCTCTTGTGTAGCTACGTTGTTAGAGACATATAGGCGGCACACGACATCTGAGCGACGCGCCAAGTTTGTCGTAGAGCCATCGCGAAAGAATTGATACTGACAGAGAAGAGGAGAGCATATATCAATATACTGTGTAAAGACGAGAGGGGCTGCTGCGGCTGCTGCAAAAACGGGTCTATTATTTACACCTGGCTCTGAAGAGACAAAGTTCTGACCAGCACTCACACCCTGAAGAATTGAAAATCCCATGATAGACAAAATGTCTTTGCCGATGTTATTAGATTGTTGAGTGCCTGGTGGATATGTGTAAGGAGAATATACGAACCATGTAGCATTTGTATTACCGGGGCCAGCATTCACAGGTGCTAAAAATGAGTAGCGGTTAGATACAGAGTCGTAGCTCACGGTAGGAGCATCTGCGGCAGTGATACCTGCAGCTACTGCCTCTATACCAATATCTGTGTTAATAGCAGATTCTAACTCAGTCCCAGAGTAAAAGCCGGGTGGTATGACTATTGTCAAAACACCTGCGGCCCCCTGAGACTCAAGCTGAAATGTATTATAAATCCCACCCGAACCACCATCATATTGGGGGCCTGCTTGAATATTCGGGATGTCATATGGAAAGTTTATCTCATTTACAGAGACACTATGGATTTGGCCTTGAATGATGTTCTGACCCAGAGCATTATACCGGGAGGCATTGTATCTGGAACCAGAAACACGATCGCGACTGTTAAGAACAAGACTCACATTGGTCCAAGGCATCTTCTATATCTATTAGAGAGAAAACATTTTTTTGTAGGAATTAATATTTGTCTGGCGGCTTGTAGAATCTCCCCAAAGAATATAGTAGCTTAGAAGTCCAGCCCGGGAAGGATCGCCCGTTGCTAAATCTTTTTTATGGCGTGTCCGGTATCTCTCCCGCTGTTCTTTATCATGTGTGAGAGTGTAATCATCCATGCCTTTCGCGCCGAAATGTGTTGTCTTAGTGCGCCCGGTATCAGTCTCAAATGTAGCCATAAGCTTCTTGTCAGGCTTCGTAGAAGGTTTGATAGAGAGTAGTTTCATTCTACTCCTGCTTCCAAGTTTTATTGTGTAAAATAGATAATATGGTAGCGGGGGAAACATCATACCGGGCAGCGAGCCATTTTGGTCTTTCTGTAGAAGCCCGGATATCTTTTACATTATCCCAAGTTAGCTTTGAAAAATGACACTTCTCACCAGTTTGGGCTGTGCCGTGCGCCCTCTTATCAGCTCCATTATTCTCTTCCCGAGTCTTCTCGGAGAGATGATCTGGATTAACACAATCGCGATTATTACAAGAATGAGCCACTTGCATTCCGGGAGTAAAAGCATCAAGTTTTTTAAAAACCAACATAGCAGCACGGTGAGCCAATACACATGAACCATTATAGAAAAAGCTACAATACCCAGTAATAGCCCGACCGCCAGTCCATCTCCAACAGCCATTCTCATCTTTGCTAACATATTTCATGAAGCGGGCTTTATCTGCCTCCTCCTTGTCGGACATTTCTAACACTGCCAAATATAATTATTCTGGCGTAATTAATTTCGCAGCCGTAAATATACACATGGACACTACCCCCGACTCATTGCCTCTCGCAGAGCTACGCAAGAAGATAAAGGAGTTTAAGATGAAAGATACTCCTAAACTCTCTTCTAAGAAGAGTGTGTTAGCTGAATATGCCATAAAGGTTGGTATCTTGAAAGCCAAAGCAAAAGCGGATGCTCTCCCGCCCCTCCCCCCCTCCCCCCCGGGGGGGGTAGAAAAGGCTGAGGTGAAGGCCCCCAAAGTTTCTAAGAAGGCTGTGTTATCTTCTGAGCTTCCAGAAGTTCTCAAGGCTCCGGCAAAGAGCAAGAAGGCTGCAACTGCTCCTGAGCCTGCTAAGAAGAAGGGAAGTCCGTTCTCATCTTTCATGGCGGCGCATAAGGGAAAGGGTCATAGCATGTCGGAGCTGGCACAAATGTATAAATCACAGAAAAAATAAATATCTATGAATAGATATGCCCGTCATAAACTCTCAGGCGTTTAAGAGAAAGCATGGGATACCCATAGAAGATTCGTTAAGTTTAAAAGATATAGCAAAACTATCCGGTATGCCAATGAAAGCATTACAAGAAGTTTATAACAGAGGTATCGGGGCGTATAAGACAAATCCAGAATCTGTAAAGCCAATGGTAAAATCCAAAGAGCAATGGGCTATGGCGCGTGTCTATAGCTTTGTAATGCGAAGAGCAACGACATTCGGAAAGGCTGATAAAGATATCGCAAAAAAATATAATTTATAGTAGATGGACCCATCCGGTATAATTGCGATTGTTAGTCTTGTTCTAAGTGTAGCAGGATCTGCGTTAGCTATCATTAATCATAAGAGGATCCGTTCAAACTGTTGTGGGAAGGAGCTGACAACATCTATAGATATAGAGGCGACAACCCCGCCAATAAATTTACAAGAGGTAAAAATGGACCCGTCATAAATTTACAGAGAGCGCGACTTTAGAGCTCTGGGCGATTTTTTCTCGTCATAATTATGACCTGAAAAAATTTCTGTGGATGTTTT
>Ga0209189_1002536_pt1 | contig 12772 bp, 18 predicted proteins | sample C_130820_EF_Meta_FD_187308 | JGI IMG/M metagenome (GOLD analysis project Ga0209189, IMG submission 187308) | Freshwater microbial communities from Lake Croche, Canada to study carbon cycling - C_130820_EF_MetaG (SPAdes) (version 3) | ecosystem: Environmental > Aquatic > Freshwater > Lake...
GAGGCATTCTGTCTTGGGTACTCTTAACTATCCTGAACCAAACCTTTCCGTTTTCTCTGGTTAAGACAAGGAATGAGACTCAAGACCCTGCGGAAGTCTCGCACCAAGGGAAAGAAGTGGGACGCGGTCTTTGAGACCGACGGTAAAGAACACGTGGTTCCGTTTGGAGCGACGGGTTATTCGGATTATACAAAGCACAAGGACAAGACACGGCGGGCGCGCTATATCAATCGTCATTCGGGTATGGGAGAGAACTGGTCAAAGCCTGACACACCGGGTGCCTTAAGCCGCTGGATCCTCTGGAACAAGCCCACTCTCAAGGGGAGCCTCCGTGACTTCAAGAGGCGCTTCCACGTTTGAGACCGGTTCCGGGGCGGGTTCAGGCGCGGCCTCGGCGACGGGCTCAGGGACAACCTCAACCACAGGCACCTCTACAACCTGAACGGGTTCCGGGACAACCTCAACAGGAGCGGGCGCAGGAGCGGGCGCGGGCGCGGGCGCAGGAAGCGGGACGAAAACCACAGGCTTAGGAACCGCTGCAGACTGAAGACGAATACGACCACCGGTGAAACGAAGAGAGGCACTCATTTATAGAAAATTAAGTATTGTTTTTTGTTGTGGTCCTTAAACCTCTAATCATAATACACATATCGAGACCGTAACCAAACTCTGAGAATATGATTTATATCTCGCGGACAAGGCTTGAAACAAGGTTGTTCCATTGTTTTGATTTGACTTATGCTTGGCACCTCATTAGGACCATTGGGAAACGCATTTATATTTGGATAATAGTACCCAGTGTAATGAACATACAGGTTTATCATTATAAGTTCTTCGTAGCATGTTGTATGTTGTATCTTTTCCCAAAGTCTGTTCTCAAGTGTAAAGTTCGTAATTTTTTCAAAAACCTCGTATTCGATGAGAGCTCCCTCATGCCAGGCACATTGAAACCCCCGACTGTTTAGGGTAGAAAGTATGCTCACAAGCTCTGGATTTTTCAAGGCAGTATTCCAATTATTAGTAGGTGGTTTGTAGACAACAGGATTAAGAGCGCGTTTAGCCATGTATGACTCTAACAATTCATTTGTGATGTCCTTATGAATCATGCAGTTTGATGCCAACATGATACAGTATTTTGAACGAATTCCCAAACGTTGGGAATATACGAAACACTCAATGAGTGCGTGATACAAAGAATATGTAAAGCGCTCCTTAGCACACGGTACTGGGTGTAAGCTCACAAAAGAAGGAAGTTTGTCTGTTAAGGCTGCAATGATTGCAGGATTCGAGTGAAGAATGATATGACAAGTAAGTTTGCTATAATATCTAATGTTAGTAATCTGATCAAGAATAACATCAGGCCGCTCGTGACAAGTCAAAAAATAGAGTACATCAACATGAGTCTTCTCCATCTTAATTGATTCTGTTGGCACTGTTAATACCGGTGGGTGACACGTAGAGTCGGGAAAAGTACCCATTACTAAAAAATAAGTTGTTTTTGTTGTTGTTTTTAATGTGGTGTTCTAGTCCTGCTTGATCGCAGGAACGAACTCACGATACACACCTGACTTCTTGAGCTCGAGGAAGTCCTTGGGGACCTCACCGCGGCTGAACCCCAGGATGCCGTTCGCCATCATGACACCCTTGGTCTCGTGCCAGAAGAACACGCGCCCGAGGTCCTCGGACTTGTCCAGCCACCAGAATGCGTCACCGTGCATGGGCTTGAGGAACCCCAGGTCGATGACGCGCTGGACCAGGGCGTGCTCCGTCTCTGAGACCCAGGAGTCCGTCCAACCCCGCGGGTGCCACGAGGCAGGCTTGCGGGTAGGGAGGCGACGGCCGTCAATCAGGCACACCAACTCCAGCATGGGGCGGGTGATGATGGCGCCCATACACCCCTCGCCCTTCCACTGATTATCTTTGATGGCTTGTGCAGCCATGGTCGCGAAGCGGCTGCGAACCTGTACGAGGCGCTCTGAGGAAATTGCCCAAATGCTGCGAGCATCCTCATACTGCCACTTCTGATCGGGGTCATCCTTGAGGTGAGAGAAGTGGGAGACATTGCAGGCGCAATCTGCAGTCTTGTCCTCCCAGTACGTCATACGCTCCTGAGCGTCGGCGAGGTCGTTGAGCTCCACAGTGGAGAGGCGAAAGTGAACAGACATTGTGTACGAGGTTTACTGTGTGTAGTCGGTCGTACGTCTTCCCCTAAACGTACATCAAACGAATCCATTTTGGACGATCCAGTCGGATCCTCAAAAATGGACATGAGTTTAGCAAGAGATGAGGAACTCACAAAATGCCGAACACTCGCTATTCCAACCAGCGCCTTAACACCGAGCTTCTCCAGCGGGGGATTGCCACCTTTGGTACGTACGAGCGTCGTCTGGCTCGTCTTCAGCGGTTCATGGAGTACGAGAACCGCAGCAAGTCTGTCGCCAACATCCTCAGCCGTATCATCTTTGATAAGATCGCGTCTACGCGGGTCCACACACGGGCCTTCGTCAAGCAGCTGGAGGCCGCACGGACTCTACTCTCTCTGCGATCGGCCAAAACGGAAACGTTTCAGTCAGTAAACATTCAGACCATCCGAGAGTAAGATGACGACCACCAACCTTCTGATTCGCTATCAGCCGTGGGGCTGGCCGGAGACGGATGTCCAGCCGATCTGTCCCCGCTGCAAGGATACGGCGCCTGTTGCGACGATGGGCCTAGCGGGTCCCGACTATCATGACATCACGGATCATCGCTGGTGTCTGATCCACGGTTTCGAGGATAATCAGTTCCAGACGAAGCAAGAGTGGATCGATGCCTGTGTGGCGGAAGGACGAAAGCGAGTCTGTCCAACGAAGGTGATTGCTCGGAATGTTAAGCGTAAGGTCTTGCTGGAGGACCTGTTCACAAAGCTAAGCGTATCTCAAGGCTAGGTACGAAATAACGATAAAAATCAAACCACGTCATCGTTCGACCGGAGTCGAAATATATTTTTGCTATTTCGTTGAAGATGTTCACGTAGGCGATCAGTACGAAGGCCACAATGGCAAAAAGCTCCATTACTGAAGGCTGATATGTTGTGTCCGGGGAAGCCTACGCGCCAGGACGACCCGCTGTGTCCCACCGACGGACATATCATCTCCATCCTGAACACCCTCGATCGCCCGCAGTGCCTCGGCTACACGCTGGGGCTGATCAGCGAACTGCAGAAGGAGCTGCGTCCGAATGGCCTGACGACGCAGGGGCGGACGGACAGTACGAACAGACCGAGAGATGCTCCCGCCCGTTCCCTCCAGGACAAAGTTATCAAGATTGTTGCCCTGCATGAACTCCAGGACATTGGTTCCGAGGGAGGCCTTCTGGTCGTTCAGGACCTTGATCTGTGCCTTGAGAGCACGAACCTGATCATCGATCCCGATCCAGGTCCTCAGTGTTTCCTTGATTTGATCGGTCGAGTTTGCTTCCGGCTCCATTTCTTATTCTTAGGGGTCCGACGATGTAAACGGCGTTTTGCCTTACGAGTCCTGCCTGCTTGTTGAGTGGGTGCCGGAGGAGCTGGAGGTGCCGGAGGTGGAAAGGGTGCCACGGGTTCCGGCAGAGGAGCGGGAGACGGTGGGGGTGCCACGGGTTCCGGCACAGGTTCCGGCAGAGGAGCGGGTGTCTCAGCAACCACAGGTGCTGCTGCAGCTGCAGCCAGGGGCACCGCCGGCAAGGCCGGCATCGCCGGGACCGCCGGCAAGGTCGGAATCGACGAGCGTAAGTCTTGGACAGCGTTTGTTCCTTGCTGTGCGGCTTCCTTTGTTTTAGTGGCAAGCTGGTTCAGCCCATCCTTCAACTGTGTCGATACATTCTCTGCAACTGAGGATATTTGTTGAAACACAGTCGCAATGTCATTACCTAACTGAATGCGCTTCTCATCCAGACGAGCAACCGTACGATTGCCTTCGAGGAAGTTATTGGCAATGATGTCACCAATCGGAGGAGGGATGACACGAATGAAGGATTCGATCGAGGATACGAAATCCTTACGACTCAAGGAGACCAGTGCAACAATTGGCCAAACAATGAAGCCAAAAATAGAGGCCATCGATAGTCCGACGATGCTCATGTAGGGAAGAGGAATCAAGCCGATCACACTGGGTAGAGCGTTCTGAATGGTCTTAGTCAGAACCTTTCCTCCAGCAAGAATCACGTCAAGGGCGGAAGAGAGAATGCTTCCAAAGATAGGAATCTTCTCAAGGTAGCTGAGGAAGAAGACCACGAGGAAGACACCCTGCAGGACTGTACGGGCATACGGGCTCGTTACGGCATTTATAAACCAACGAATACGAGGACCCAGGTAATCTTCCTCGTCGCGAACGAGCGGAGGAGGCTTCGGATCCTCGGATTCTTCGGAGATTTTTCCGATAGGAAGCCTCGTATCAAAGCCTCCGTTCTGCTTGGCATAGTCGCGGAGCTTCTTCTTGAAGCTGAGCTTGTTCTTGAGACCCGCAACGACAATATCGAGGCGCTTATCAAAGTCGTCTGGTAAGGGGATATTATGGCGTAATAGAATGTCCTTGAGACCCATTACTCTATACGCTTAGAATTTCCAGCGCTTGTCGCACTCGAGACAGGTGACGAAGGTGGTCATGGGCTCATCAGCCGAGCGGGTCTGGAGCTGGTAGTAGTCACAGCGGGTCTTCTTCTTGCAGCTGGAGCAGAACATGAAGATCGAGGCCGTGGACTTCTTCGAGTACATCGCCTTCTCCTTGTCGATGATCTTCTGAATCATCTCCTTCCACCGCTTGGGATTCTGGTCCACAGCCGTAGACTCCACGAACTCCGACACACTCATCGTCTTGGCCATGTCACGATAGCGATAGAGCGAGATGGCCCGACTACGGTACAGATCGAGGAAGACAGGGTTCTCCCAATCGATGTCGATGAACCACTTCTGGGCATCAGCCACTGTCTTGTCCAGAATGGCCCGCTCAATGTCCTCGCTCTGAAACTTGTGATGAACCAGATCTCGCAGAGGATGGTCAACGAAGACGTTTGAGGCGTGAAGAGTGTGTACAGTTGCATGCGTCCTCGTCGCAGGATCCGTGTCGTCATCCTGAGCCTCCTCTTGCTGAGGATCACCGTGTCCATCATCGTCCTCATACTCAGCCTCGGGCTCTGCCTCATCCTCATCATCATCTTCCTTGAAGGTACAGGACTGGTAGAACTCGTCATACTCCGAGGTCTTGAGATCAACGTACTTGGTGGCCTGACGATCGTAGTCGTCAGGATTAGGATTGGCAGACTTCAGAACCGCGATCGAGCCCTGGAAGCTGTCATCATGAAAGGGAGGTGGGAGCATATGCTGGTTTGTCTGCTCATCCTCGGCCTCGGAAGGCACCGCAAAGAAGGCGAAGGAGTGTTCCTCATGAACACACTTGCCCTGGAACTGAAGGGCCGGTTGCTTGAGCTTCTTTCGAAGCCATTCAAGCACATCGGCAGTTTTTGCAGGGATCGACGCCTCAGAGAGAGTCCCCTGAACGGAGATGAGCGTCGCAAGAACCATGATGTGTTATGTCTAGAGTGTTGTGTGAAACTTCCGTTTTACATTCGGTTACGTCCTGTCTTCAGAGGCTTCCGGCGCTGGTTCCGCCGACCACCGCGTCTTGCCCGTCTCTCGATCTGCCTCTCGCGCTCCATCTCAGACTCTAGGAGAGGGCTGGGTGTTATGCCGACGTTGCGTCGGGGGCGTGCAGCAGGCGCCGCAGGTGCCGTGGCAGGCTCGTCATCATCATTCAGCTTGGCTTCCTGCCGGTCCCTCAGACGGCGGTTCTCACTCATCCGGAAACTGTCGCTGGCTCCGGGGCGATTGCGGTTCAGCTCGCTGGCCGTGAGGAGACCCGTTGACGTAGGTGTGATCCTGCGCAGAGCGTCTGCGGATTTCATTCTCTTTTCCTTGAGTTCCCGCGCCTTCTTCCTCGCAGCATCCATTGCACTTACCCGAGGATTGCGCTGTGTGGCCCTGCTCTGGGCATTCTTCTTGGCCCGCGCCAGAGCACGAGCCTCCGCAGGGTTTGTGGGTGTATCCGTCTCCCTCCTCGTCTTAGCCGGAGGTCCATTAGGATATCCGGGATTGGTGATACTGAAGGTGCCGGTGGGAATTAGAGGAACCTCGGGCTTCTTGTCGACAATATCAGCCACCGTAGGTGAGGTAGGTGTGCCTAAGCCTAACCCAAGATCTCCCTTGATCTGCACGTGGTCCTTGGCGTTAGACGACATCAAAGGGTTAGTCACGCTGAAGTTGCCGGTGGGAATGAGAGGAACCTCGGGCTTCTTATTGGCAATCTCAGCAGCGGAGGTCGGTGTGTTGAGAGACCGAGGAGACCGTCGAGTGAATCGGGTTCCGAAACCTAGACTATTTGCAAGACTACGGCGAGTGCGTTGAGCCGCCCGGCCTAAGACGTTCGGTTGTCCAGACATGGGAGATGGAATCCTGCCTATCGATCTACGCGCACTTCCGAAGATGGATGCGAGACTCTCACCCAACTTACCAAACTGATCACCAATAGGGCCCATCGCAAGCTTCAGACCGAAGTAGATGCCAATGGTGAGAATGATGACAGCCACCGTTCCCGTAAAAACAGCAAGGAGCGTTTTTGCGATGTCTATCTGTTTGTCCTTGGAATCGGGTTCTGTCAAGAACCCTGTTAGGGAAGAGAAGACCGGAGGAAGATTTGAGGCAGACCGTTTCGGTTTACCACAGCCGTCCCGAGGTGGAGCAGGGTGGTAATAGATTCTATCCTTAGGTACATCTTGAACGGCATCTTCCGGGGGTGTGATCGGAAGACGCTGAATATTGGTCAGGTCTCCGGCAGCGATCTTAATCGGTTCGGACATCACAATCACCCGTGTCCGAGGAGGATCCAGTTCCTTATTGTATGAGGTGAGCCAGGTATAGAAGGGGCGATCAAGCTCAACAATCTTAGATAGACCCCAATCAGATCCTGTAGCAGCAGGAACCTCAGGGAATCCCGTTAGAATATCAGGATGACCACCGAGAATATTTGGGATTTTTGGCGCTAAGGAGTTGATAAACATACCGCCGGGACCAGTAGGGTCCTGATCGACCTTTAGCGGAATAAGAATAACGACCTTGTTTCCCTTTCGCGGAAAATCAATGCCACTCTCAGGGTAGGCAGGACTGGCAAACTCTCCAATCTGAAAACAGGCATCGTACTGAATATTGGTTGAAACAGGGTCTCCCGGCGAGGAACCCGCCGTATCCATACGCAGAGGGAACGGATGGTAGATACTCATGAGACCAACAGTGTCCGCCACCTCTCCAATACCATCGTCATCTGGTGGTTTCGGAGCGGCGTTCTGCGGATAGGTTAGTGACAAAAAGTTAAGGGGGGCAAAGACATCGTTCGCAGTCATGCCGCCCGGCCGAGAATCGCCAGCACCCATTACTCATAATCAACAAACTACTTCGGGCAAGAACCCGCCTTGGAGTCGGGAGATACGTCGTCCTTCTCGTCCTTGTTCGTATCCTTCTTCTTATCACCCCCACTACCCGCGCACTTCTTAGTGATGAACGACTTAGGAACCGGCTTACCATCAGGACCCAGAACATAGACAGTTCCGTTGGAGTCCACCAGCTCTCCGTTCGCGTTCTTTGTTAAGGACGACAGCGGAGGACCCTGAGGAAGAAGAGAGGACGGGAGACGATTCGGCGCGTACATCTGAACAACCGAGTATCCAGTGCCGCCGATGATGAGACCCTCGATCAGCGAGATCAGGGTCTTAATCGCCACACTTCCAGCAAGATCCTCGCACGTCTTGAGCTCGAAGACCTGGAACGCCACAAAGACCGCAAAGGTGACGATGGTTCCCACTCCGTCAAGGATGTTGCGGTTCATCAGCAGATCCAGCAGGTAATACCAGAAGATCGTCGAGGTGACAACCAGACCCTGAGGTGCGAAGGGGCTCTTGAAACCCTCGAAGCCCTGGATCTCGCATCCCGAGTAGTTGTTGATCGCTCCTCCGACGGGACGAGGAAGGCTGGGAGCAGCCGTATCACCAGCAGGGGCCGTGGTGGCCAGCTTGTAGATGTCAGAAATCATAGCCTGAGCTCCGACCCACACGAACTGGAGTCCGTAGTGCGCAAAGATCGAGAGCATACCGATCAGACTGGGAATCGAGTAGACTCCAGCCATGGTGAAAATATCCGCAAGAACGCCGAAGAGGACGAGGATGTGGGGAAGGTAGGTGATCGTATCGGTGAACAAGACAGAAATGCCCGGGGGTCCGCCCACAGCGGGTCTCTGTCCCCGGAGAGCGTAGATTGTGGCAATCACCGACACAATGGATGTGACGATGGCCAGAATGAGCGCACCCCACCAGGGCACATCCTTCAGCGGAGGAAGTGGCGGAGGGGGATTCACTGTCGGAGGTGGTGTAGACATCTTGTTCTCTTTCCGATACTTGTTTTATCGCCAAAGGACAATGGCTGGAACTCTTCAGACCCAGACTCTCCAGATAGGGCCGGGCAAGAGCAAGAACTGTTCGGCCTGTGCCATCACTATAGATCCCACTCTATCATCTGCAACAGTTGTGTTGACACGTGATATCCTGGGAAAGATTATTATGCCACCTCGTCCACTTCCGCCTAGCAACATGCCCCTAGAGGATCAAGAAAGCGGTCAAAACGGGTGTACTAATGGAAGCGGAAAGTGGCATGGACCTCCGGGGAATGTATGTTGTAATGGTGGCTGTATGTACGTTGTTCCCTACCCTAACAACGGAGACAGACCTACAAAATTGTCCTGGGCAGATGGAACACTCTTGTCTGATCACGGAAACCGCTTTGTAAGTGGTAATCACACTCATCAAGATTGGGAGAATGAATATCAGGCGCAGAAGAAGGAGGAAGAAACACATAAGAAGCAATGGGAAGCTGACAACAAGGCACGCATTGGCGTGCGTATCTGGAATCCCTCTGATGATCCCTTAGATCCTACGCGCTCAATCGTCATCAACCACAGGAAGTTTGGTGCTCTGACCAAGCTCTTTATCAAGCCGACCATTCCCTTCCCTATCTCGTTTTCTTTCACTGGACCCGATGTGCCTAAGGCAGTGCCTCCGCCGTATTCTCAATACGAACAGGACATTAAGATCGCAAAGGAAACCATCGCTCAAAACATCGAGGGAAACCGTATGGAGCGTGAGAAGGAGGCACGGCAGGGAGCCACTCTGGATGCTCTCTATGTTCCGCCGACGCCCGAGGAGTATATCAAGTCTTCAAGCGGCTCTGATCCTAGCCGTCCAGTCTTTATGTCGCCCGAACAACAGGCCGAGGTTGATCGTAATAATGCGTTGGAAGCTGCGATGAAGGCGAACGAACGGTCCGCTGCATCTCGTGGTAAGTAATCACTGAGCCGTACGGCGGGCCAGGGTGTAGTAAATGCCCATATTCGTCCCCGAGTGACGACCGACCTCGACGCCGTTCTTCACAAAGACAATCGTCGGCACCACATTGACCGCGTACTTCGTGGAAAAATTGTGAGTGTCGAGATGAGTGTTGACACTCGTCCACTTGATGTCGGGGAACTCCTCCTTCAGATCCTCAATAGCGGGCTTGATGACGCGGCACGGTGCGCACGTAGGCGACCAGAAGTGATAGGCCTCGCTCATTCTACCTTACTTATTACAGTGGTTTCTATTTGTAAATGACCCCGGGCAGCCCGGATCACCGGGACCTTCTGGATGGTCTGCTTGGTAAGCTCTACGTCACGAACCTTGCATAACTCCGTAAACGCCTTGAACAGGTGCTTGTCGATCACCTCCCTGTCCAACGTGTCCATATTGTTACGCATCCAGGTTATAACATCCTTCTGCTGTGTCGGAGGCCCCATGATACGGAGGGGGCAACCGGGGAACAGGATGTCCTGAATCACTGGCTCAATCACCTTGAGAGTCCCCTCCACAATATCTCGTGCCATCTGATCAACCTTAGCGTTCTGGACGGAGAGGTCATCCTCGCCTCCCGTATGGGCGCGAACGTGATGGAACCGATGGCTCTTGAACTTGGACAGGCGAGCCGTGATGTCCTTGATGAGATCCTGATGCAGAACATCCTTGCCCTCTGCCGTCTTCCAGTTACGGTTCATCCATCCATGAAGCCAGGTCGTGAGACACTTGATGGAGTAATCGGAGTCCGTATAGATCACGACGTTTGCATCGTGCTCGCCACGCTCATCGAGGATCTTGATGGCCAGCTGAATCCCACTCAACTCGGCACGTTGATTGGTCTGGGGCTGGTCAGGAGGGACTTTCTGAGCACTCGACCACTCAGGGTGCTCGGGGAACCACGCAGCAAAGCCTGCTTTTGCGTCTTTGCGGCCGTTCGAGGTACAGGATCCATCAGTGAAAACGCGCATGTCTCGTCGTGCTCTCGCCCAATCGACGTCCATTTTGCCGGACTCTCGCCACGAGTCCCAGTCTTCATCGTCTTCCGCCATGATCCTTAGTGTTTTGCTTTGTCTAAGAGAGTTTCAAGAGCTCGAGGATTGTCCCACAACTGAGTATCCAGGGTGCCCTCGATCTTGGGTAGGTGTCGATAGCTCGGCATCGTGGTTACGATACAACGAGAGATGATCGCCGACTGCAGGGTCGGTTCCTCAATATGAAACCAAACACGGCAACGGAAGGACCGCTGTTCGAGAGATCGTCGGAGCATCTGTTGACAGGCCAGACTCAAAAAGTGAGCGTGCCAGACCATGAGAATCCGAACACGGACGCCCTGCCGAGAGGGAGCAAAGGTCACCCACTGGGCAAACCACTTGGCAAAGTCGTCCATCGAGTTCTTGGTGGCCGCATCGATCTCCTCGAAGTCACACTCGTTCTGATATTTAGCCTTGTAGCTCTCCCAGTACACCGCGGTCTCTCTATCGTTCAGCGGTTCATAGAGAATCCGATGGGGTGGTGGAAAGCTCATTAGGTAGAGGAGGGAGCGTTCTCTGTAGACGAGACAATCCGCTTGACCGGGATCAAGGCCGACACAACATAGAGGCTGTTCTCCGTCGTCACAATAAAAATATTGTCGTCCTTGATGCGAGCGATGGACTCGATCGGGGACGTGTACTCCGTGTCGGACTTGACGAGGAACTTCGTCGTGCCCTGGACACCGATGCAGCACTTCTTCTCGACGCTGTCGTTGAAGTAGTCAAGGTAGATGGGGCGATCCTGCTCGATGGCAATCTTGGCGGCCTGAGCCATGGCTGTCGCGGAGGGGACGGCGCTCATTTTCTTTCCAGCAAGGTTGCGTTCTCTACAACTTTAACGAGTCCTCGAGCTTGAAGCGGGACTTCATGTTGAGACAGGTCGTCTCAGGGCGAGGAATGGCCAGAATCTCCTTGACCAGGACCCTCATCTCGGGGACCTTGGCGGCGACGGCGAAGACGAAACGAACGAGAGAGTCGACATGCTCCTCAGCCTCGGGAGTCTTGGGCTGCCGGACCGCCTCCTTGAGATCGTCCAGCACCGTCTTCACCAGGGTCGCCATGATGTCCTGAGGAATCAGACCCCGACCGAAGAGCTCGGCGATATAGACGGCAAAGGTGCGCTTCTTTTCCTTCTGCTTCGTCCAGGCAATAATGGCATCATCGTAGCCGGGGTCCGTGTGCTTGGGAACGATGGTCACATTCGAGACCGCATACAGGGTGTCGAACATCGAGACCTGAGTCAGAAGGTCCACCATCGCATCGGGGTAGACCTTCGAGATGTCCCCGTAGGCATCCGCCATCAGGGGCGCAAAGAACGTCTGTGTACAGCCCCGATCAAACAGCAGGGTCGTCACACGAAGACGGAACATCTCGTCACGCTTGGCGAGCTTATCCAGGATGACGCCCATCATCTTGGCATAGCTCTGCTTGGTGAGCTTGTTGAGACATGCGTTAATCTCATCGTAATCGGCGTCGTCCTTATCACGAACCTTGCGATGAAGGTTGATGAGGACCTGGGCCCGCCAGTTGACCGCATCGTCAGACACGGGTCGCTTGACGGGAGCCGGACGACGGAACGCCGGCTTGAAGGAGATCTTCAGCTTACTGATGATCTGCTGAATCGCATCGTCGAGAGGAGGGCGGACCGCCGTCCGAAGAGAGTAGAAAGTTTGAATATCCATGGTACGCCACTGTTCTTCGATATAGAGAAACGTTTCCGTTTTTTATACCAATGGGTTCGTGTCTCAGCCACGACAAGGTCGTGATGACTATCGCCAACAGGCCGATTCGCCACTCTCAGTTTCTCAACATCAAGACCTACCGTGATGCCGTTCAGGCAGCCGGTCAGCACGTTCCCGACTACACAAACCTCATCGTCATTTCCAGCGGGATCCATATCACCGTTCCGGGACACGCGCCCTTTCATTTCGTTGACGAGATACGCTACCAGGGTGTTCGTTACCCTATCAAGAAGATGTACGGTAAGCCCAGGAAACAATCGTCCAAAATGGATTTGCACCTTGCAGGGACTATCTAAGACCTGCGACCTGAAACAAACATGGAGAACAACGCCAACATGGACACGACGACGATGACGATGGATGAGGAGTACGCGTACCTCAGCGCGAGGGTTCGCGTCTTGGCCGCCAAGATCTTTGAGCGGGATCAGGCGTTCGAGAAGAAGCAGAAGGCAGAGGTGATCGCCCTCGCCAAGAAGAAGCCCGCTGCCTTCAAGAAGCAGTGGAAGAAGATGGTCGAGGAGGAGAGACTGATCGAGAATATCCAGATGATCC
>Ga0209189_1002537_pt1 | contig 12767 bp, 16 predicted proteins | sample C_130820_EF_Meta_FD_187308 | JGI IMG/M metagenome (GOLD analysis project Ga0209189, IMG submission 187308) | Freshwater microbial communities from Lake Croche, Canada to study carbon cycling - C_130820_EF_MetaG (SPAdes) (version 3) | ecosystem: Environmental > Aquatic > Freshwater > Lake...
CCTGTTGCTCCCGTGGGGCCTGTTGCGCCTGTGGGACCTGTTGCTCCTGTTGCTCCTGTTGCTCCTGTTCCACTACTTCCCGCTGCTCCTGTTGCGCCTGTTGCGCCTGTTGCTCCTGTTGCTCCTGATACTCCCGCAGCACCTGTTGGACCTGTTGGACCTGTTGGACCTGTATATCCATTATTTTTTCCTGGAAATAAACATTTATTGGCAGACATATAATATAAATTATAATATAATATTTTTTTTAAAATATATATATAAATGAACTTTGATTATAATGTTGAAAATTACAATAGAAAAGAATTAGAAGAAATATTGGGGCTTCCAGATAATTATGATAATGTATTGATTGAAAACAATTCAAATAAACTGAAGAGGAATATATTGAATGATAGTTCATTAGATGAAAATGTTAAATCAAAAGCCGTGAAATTTTTGAATTCTACAAAAGAGCTTTTGACAAAAAGTATAAATAAGATTTTAGAAGCAGATATTTATAATATAAGTAGGGAGTTGAATAGCTCAAAAACAATAAATGAAGGCAACGATTATATTATAGATAAGAATGCAACACCATTTGCAATGTCATTTCCTAGCACTTTTTATCCGGGGAAAATGAACCCTCTAAAAAAAAGAACATTAACAAAAAGTTTGAATATAGACACTCGTTTTAGAGATAATTATTATGGGAGTTCATCGACAAACTTCAATGTTGTTTTGCCAATAAAATTCTCGAATATTCTCTCAATGCAAGTATCTTCCTTTGAAATTCCAGTGACTATATATACAATTTCAAGTAAATTCGGTAATAATTATTTATGGTTAAAAGCGACAAATAATAAGGGTTTTAAAGATGAGAAGTTGTCTATTATAGTCCCAGACGGTAATTATTTGTCTACTGACTTCATTAATTATTTGAATAATTATATAATTACAAATAAAGATTTTACAAATTCTGTATTGCTCAAGTATATAACATTTTATTTAAATATATCGGGAAACAATAATAACAGCGGTTCAGGACAAGTGGTTGTTGGAATATCATCTACTTATTCAAATAATTTATTCAACTTTTCATTGAACTTTCAGTATGACATAAATGGAAATCCTGATCATTCTACCCCGTTACCATTAAAAATGGGGTGGTTAATGGGATTTAGACAAGGTGATTATGAAGGAAATAGTAATTATGTTTCGGAAGGAATAATAAATATAACTGGCCCGAATTACTTGTATTTGGTGGTGGATGATTATAATAATAATGTGAATAATAGTTTTTATAGTGCATTCAATTCCTCGATACTGAACAAGAATATATTGGCAAGAATAACTTTACAGACGGCATGCACTTTTGATGTGTTATTGCAGAATAATTTATCGTTGATTACGCCTCCGCGAGAATATTTTGGTCCCGTAGATATTCAAAGATTGAATATTCAATTATTGGATGAGTATGGTCGTGTTATTGATTTGAATAATATGGATTATTCATTTTGTTTGAATATGCAGATGATATATGATTTGTAGTTTGCATTTATTTTCTTTATTCTTTTTCTTTATTCTTTTTTCTTTTTCTTTATTCTTTTTTCTTTTTATTTTAATATGTTATCTTTTATATAATGTCAAGAACATTCGCTGTTTTGAGAGAGCCAAATAATCAGAGCGATTATTTGAAAAAGAAAAAAGTGTATTCGCAAGTTTGTAAAAATAATTGTGGTAAAAAAGTAGGGTCGTATGAGGATTATTTAAATTTTAAGGATGACATTCCATGTTATAATAGCACATTGAATAAATATAATTTGATATCTAATTTATATACTAGTGAAAATTTGATGGGTGTAGATGTTTTAGTAAATGCAGTTACTGGAACTACTCCGACTAATATTTTGTATACGAGCACACCAATTTATGAAGAATATTACATTGAACCTAGGGGGGGAAATAATTGTAGAGTAAATAATTATATGAACAATGTTCATTTCTCTTTACAGAAATAGTTAATGACTGTATTTAATATTTGAAATATGATTTCAATGACATTATTATTGTTATTTATTTGTATGTTTTGTATATTTACTGTATTTATTATGTATTTATTTTCTTTATTATATTGGTCTTTACATTTTTGGTGATCATTTTCCTTATTATATTGGTATTTATATTGTGGGTATTTATATTGGTCTTTATATTGTGGGTATTTATATTGGTCTTTATATTGTGGGTATTTATATTGGTCTTTATATTGTGGGTCTTTATATTGGTCTTTATATTGGTCTTTTCTAATGTATAAAGGTGTTGAAAATTGTGTATATTGCTTTTTATTATTATAAATATATTCAAGTCGTTGTGTTATTTGAATATATTTTTTGTCTTTTGTTATATTTTCATTTTCTAAATCTACGAATTGTCCCCATTCGCAGTTGTTTCTATTGTGTAAATAATGATAAAATTCATTATCTTTATTTAGACTTTTGCACATCTTTATTCTTTATTTTTATTCTTTGTTTTTATTCTTTGTTCTTTTCTTTGTTCTTTGTTTTTTGTTCTTTGTTTTTTTCTTTGTTCTTTGTTATTTATTATTTGTTGTTTTTCCTTTCAATTTTCTTTTATTCATTTTTATTTGTTCATTTTTTATTTTTTATTTATTATTTGTTATTTGTTATTTATTCATTTTATCAATCATTTTCTTTGCTTTTGCCGAGATTGTTCTATACTTTCTGATTGTAGGTTTTCGGCTACTATATTCTCGACTCCTTACATAAGCTGAATATACTCCTTTTTTGCTGATTTTGCAAGTATTCTTTTTACATATAGGAAATGATTTTTTCCCTAAGAAACATTTCTGACCGCATTTTTTCATCATTACTGTTTTTTGAGCAAAACTCGGCCTTTCATTTTTCCATCCTGACCAAGGAAGGTTTTTTCTTGTGATTGTTTTCATATTTTCTTTATATAATAATATAATATATTTAAATGGAACAATTGAATAACATACTGAATGATAGTAGTGATAATATTTGTATTGATGATGATAATCAACTTTGCAATTGTAAAGATGTAAATGATCCGAATTATGAAAACGATGTTAATTACGACAATGATGATGAAATACAGGAGTTTGGATATGGTTCTGGTTCCGACTCTGAAACTGACGGCGTTGAATTGAATATGAATGAATTGCATGACGACAAAAATGATGTGAAAGTGAATACGATTGTCGCTTTAAATGAAGGAAATGATAATAAAAAGAGTAAAAAGTTTTTGTATAAAAAGTTGACTTACAAGAATGTGGAAGAGAGTATCAATAAGCAATATTATACGATTAACCAAGAATATTCTTCAGCACTGGATGTTTTAGCGAGTTATTTGAAGGGACAAAAGATCATTTATATGGAGGCGAAAAATCATTGCGAACAGAACTTGAACATGTTAATGATGCCGTCGATAATTCTTTCTACTGCTGCAACGGTTTTGTCTGCAGTTGTGAGTGGTTTTAATTGGGGATATATACTGATTTCTTCGGTGAATGCAACGATTGCTTTTTTATTGGCGTTGGTGAATTATTTCAAGCTCGACGCAGCGTCGGAAGCGCACAAGATATCGTCGCACCAATACGATAAACTACAAACCTCGGTGGAGTTCACTTCTGGTTCTGTTCTACTATTTCGTGATTTCAATAATAAGTTTTCTTCTTCTTCTTCTTCTTCAGAAGAAGTGAATAAGATGAATAATGATAAGGAAATGCATGAATTGGAACAGGAGATGATGAAGAAATTATCCGATGTAGAGAAGAAAATATCTGAAATAAAAGAGACGAACCAGTTCTTGATACCAACCATAATTCGCAATTATTATCCTGTCATTTACAACACAAATATTTTTTCTATTATAAAAAAGATAGATGATATGAAGAAGAGGAAAATCACGGATTTAATGAATATTAAAAATGAAATCCGATTTATAAATACTGTTATTAAGAATAAATATGGTAATACTCCCGTTCCAGATGAAATTAAAGATAGAATAGCTTTCCTTTTCAACGAGAAAAAGCAATACATGAAGCAAATATTATTGTTAAAATCGGCGTTTTCTATTATAGACCAAATGTTTCATAAAGAGATTGAGAATGTGGATAAGATGAAACGGAGTTTTTGGTTTTTTTCCACTGAAATTTTGCAAAAACCAGCTGATTTGAACCCATTTATTTCGAAATTGATGGACCCGTTTAGAGATAGAACGGAAAGCGATTTTATTAATGCGAAAAAGATGTTGAAGTTGAAGAAGGATTCGACAGAATTCAAAAAGAAATATGATAGTATTGTTTAAATATATGGTACGAGTTCAAGTTACAAAAAATAATGGATATGTATATTCCGTGATGTATGAACCGACAACGCAGATGAATATTGATAAATGTGAAATATTATTGGAAAGCATTATTCATACGAATTTATTGAGTGGTGCAAAAATTTATAAGACTGTTGAAAAAGATGTTGGTAGTCGTTTGTATTTTTATGCTTCTTCAGTGGATTCGTTGGCTTCTTTTTCTTTTTCTTCTTCTTCTTCTTCTTATTCATATGATTTGGTTTTATGTATGTTGAAATGTTTAATAACTCAATATAAATTCATTGAAAAGAATAATTATGCATTTTATTCATTATCTCTTGAAGATATTTATGTAATTGATGGTTCTACCTTTCTATTTTTTAATCCCAAATGGATGAAATGTTTGGATGAAAATAAAAATATGAATTTTCATTCTCCCTTTGAGAGAAATCAGTTTTGTTCTCCAGAATTATTGTCAGTGAATACAATTCCTTGTTCTATTAATTCCAAATCATTTTATTATAGTTTAGGGTTACTATCTACCTTATCCGCCTTTAGAAAAGGTGAAGTAAAAGATTGTGATTTTAGCATTTATGAAAACAACGAAGACATGATTGATGAAGTATTGAAGACAATTTATAAAACGAAATTATATTGGTTCATCAAAAGAAATGTGAATACCATTATTCAAGATAGAAATCTATTGTTGATTTGATTTGATTTTTATTTGGTTTTTTTTTGTTATTTTTTTGATTATTATTTGATTATTATTTGATTTTATTTGATTTTATTTGGTTTTTATTTTAGGGTGTATGTTCTTTAAGTCCTTTTTAACATATATAAGCGGTTAAGGTCGGCTATATAATTATCTAATTATAACATATATAAATGTCTATTCAAACACTTAAAAAAAAAGGAGTTATTACTTGCAATGGAACAAATGTTAGTGGAAAAAACCCAGGAGGATATTGGCTTTCCCAGGGTCCATTTGGTAGTAGTAAAAATGTAGTTATGGGAGGTGCAGGAAATAACGGATTTAGTTTGAACGGAGGAACACGCAATGTTGGATATATTGGTAAAAGTTCTGCATTTTCTAAAAGTGGAACTCCTTATTACGGTCAGTTCCCGATTGGAAACGGAGGAGTAAATGGAAGATATCCTACACCTCAACCTTTATTCAATTCTCCTCGTGTTAGAGGTGTAACACAAGGAAGACAATTTGAATATACCAAGCCGTCCGTTTTATCCACCGGTGGAATGTTGAGGAAGAAGTATAGATATTTATATACTGGACAATATCCCAACTACTGGGTTCAACCTGTTTATGGAAATTGTAACTTGTCGGATAATGCAAGTCAATGGTTATATATCCAAAACAAGGCTGCTGCTAATACGATTGTAAATGATACGAATAAGCCTGAAGTTTATGCGAATAATTATAAGAAGGGTGGTGCAACTGGATGTAACACGACAACTGCTAGATATACTGCCTATGATATTATGGCTTCTCGAGGATTATATACAAAGACATTGCATATTCCCCAAACATCGGGACAATATACGGTTCAAGTTCAACGCCCTTGTGCCAATCCTACTGGTGCTCAAAAACCATTTCCATTTGCTGTAAGTAGTGGGTCCGGAGGCGCGGGTTCTAATGGAACTTCTAATTCTACGACTGGACCGCCTCCACCTATTTTAACACAAACATATGTCTCTCCCCCAGATTGGTATATTACACCTTTTAACATTTCAAACGCCGATTTTACGGCATAAAAAATAATTAAAAAATGTAAAATCAATAGGCGTGCTTACTCTTACGAGGTTGTTTCTTAACGCCGATTGTCTTACTTAACCCTGTCTTTTTATTTCCACAGGTGAAAGACGATGCTTTTGCTTCACATTGAAACTCTACTGGTCTTGTTTGGTTATTTATCCAACATTCAGTAAGGTTCAATATGTTTATAGCAGAATTTTTATCCCTTGTTCTAAATACGAAATTTTTGTTTTCGCAACTCTTGGAACCCAACTGTAAGTATTGTGAATATATAACAAAAAATCTAACTTGTATGAAAGTTCATTGTTTAACTCATCATTCAACAAAAGAAGATAGAAAAAAAGAGTTTAAGTATTATTGTGATAAGTGTGATTTTGGAACTTACGCAGAAATATTATTTACACGACATTGCGAAACAAAGAAACATAATGATATTACGCCATCCCAATTATAGTAAAACCCTTTACATTTTGTTCTCCCAAACTTTTACAAACTAGAAAAATATGTTCCAAAGAATAAAACAAGAAAAATAAAGAAAATATACAAATAGTTATTTATAAAAGAGTTTATAAATAATCGGCGTTTGAAATGTTAAAAGGTGTAAAAGTTAATAAAAGGTGTTGTAAATTTTATTCTTTTATATTCCATAGATTTTTCCAAACATTACTTACTCCATTTCCATCTCCAACATTTATAGAAAAAGGACAAGAATAATTTGTAGGACCATTTAAAGGGATACAAGGATTGCAAGGGCTTTTGAGGAAATGAAAACCAGGAACATTTTTCGGTATGTCTTCGTCGTTGATTTCATCTATTTTCTTTATCATCTCTCCATTAATAGAACCATAACCTAGATTTGTAATTTTTTTCATTTTATGAGTGCCGTCTGGTTGAATATCGCATTTCACAACATTATTTATATTTTCTGGTAAATCTTTTGTATGTCCGATTGTTATGCCATTCAATATAAATAATCCTTCTTTCGTTTTCCAAGATAATACTTGTTTTACCGCTTGTTCATTATAAATTCCTTGAGCGATATTTAGAGAAATTTCAGGGTCTATAGAAATAATATTATCTCTCATTACACTTTCTTTATACAATTTTTGAGTTTCAGGAGACCAATACCATTTTTTGTTTTTCAAGAAATACTGGACTTCTTCTGGAGATGCTTGTTTTTGGAGAATATTGGTGTCAAAAACATAATCTGGATTATATGTGTTTTGAGATTTCAGGTAATCTTGAGTTAATTTATCTTTCCATGTAAACCCTTCTTTTGAATAAGTAAAACAAATATATATGAAAATAAAAGTAAAAATGATGATTACAATTTTAAAATTGGATGATTTCATTATAAATATTATTTATAATAAAATTTTTGTTTATTATTTCTTTATGAACTCTTTTGAAATTGCTTGATACATTCCCAAATTTTTGCTGACTCGTCAATAGAAAAAATTCCTCTTCTTTGAGCAACATTTAAGAAGGAAACTAATACATTTAACGCAGTAACTTCATTATTGACTTCTGTTGCCATTAATTTTGCGTGAACTTCGCTTAAACTTGGAGGTTGTGGAGGTTGTGGAGTTTGTTGAGTTTGTTGAGTTTGTTGAGTTTGTTGAGTTTGTTGAGTTTGAGTGTCGGTTTCCATTAGAATATAAATTATTAAATAACTTATTTTTAAGTATTAATTAATAAATAATAAATAAATAGTGCAAAAGTAAAGTAGAAAGTAAAAAAGTAGAAAATATATATGTCTAAGCGAAGCGACTCTTGTAAGCGAAGCGACTCTTGTAAGCGAAGCGACTCTTGTAAGCGAAGCGGTAAGAATACTTGTAAGCGAAGCGACTTTTGTAAGCGAAACGAAAAAGAAAAAGAAAAAGAAAACTTTATTGATTATTTGCAAAACGAATTATTGGATTTTGAAATGAACATAAATATGAATAAAAGAAAGGAAGATGATAAAGCAGAAAAAATATATCAAAAAACAATGTCTTTATTAGAAGAAGAATATGATATCAATGAAGAAAATCAGAAGGATATTTATTGGAATATATCCGATTATTATAAAAATAATGATTTATATTCCAAAATAAGGTTCAAAATATATAGGTTCAATATTTATAGATAAGTCGGATAGTAATAAGGAGGGTATGGATAAGCGTATGGGTAAGTGTATGGGTAAGTGTAAGGATAATTATCTAAAAATAATGGGCTAACTTCATAGGTTCCACCTCCACCTCCAATATAACCTGAACCGTATCCATAACCTAAACCACGCCCGTATCCGAGTCCTCCTCTATGCCCACCGAATCCGTGTCCTCCGATTCCTCCTCTATGCCCGCCAATTCCTCCACCTCTTCCTATTCCACCGTGTCCAATTCCTCCACCTCTTCCTATTCCACCGTGTCCAATTCCTCCTCCGCCACCTCTTCCAATTCCACCACCTCTTCCTCCTCCTCCTCCTCCATGTCCTTCCATAATCATATTTTTATTCATAGCCAGAACTACACATAATGTTACCAGTAAAATCAAGTAAACAATGAGGTTTAATTTCAACATATATATTTATGTTATATTATTTATAGAACATTCCAGAATAATATATTTTGTTCTTTATCTGTTTTATTTTCTTGATATTTAACGCATAATTCAAATGCTTTTAAATCGTAATTTGCAGTAGAAGGAAAATCGGTTTTAAACTTGCTTTCATAATCAAACGGTTTTGGGTATTTTATTATAGTTAAATTGTTGTATTGATTTGTTGGTTTTGGTGGAGGTTTGAATTCAGCTCCTACCTGAACTCCAAATACTTTGACATTTTCGCTTACAGCAAGTAATATTCCTGAAATTAATGTTCCACTTCCTATGGCACACCATATTTCGTCTGGTTCTTCTCCCAAATGTTTTATTACTTCCTTTACTCTTTCTGAAATAAGTATTTTATTTTCTGCAGTATTGGCTCCGAAAATTATTTTTTCTATATTTTTGTTTGAATTTTGTATATACTCTCTCGCCTTCTTTTCAACAACAGATAAATATCCATAAGGAACTTCTACAATGGTCGCACCATAGGACATACATTTGAGCGTATTTTTATGTTTTATATTTCGTTTCGCACAAAATATGGTAGCCTTCTTGTTTTTGGATTGGCAATAAGCGGATAGAGCGATTTGGAAGCCTCCGTAAACGGGCGAGGCATAAACATATTCATCTATTTCTGGTTTTATTATGGAAGACATTAATATAGATTTCGTTCCACCAATTAATAAATCGTCTCTCAATACATTTATTCCGTTGTGGGTTTCAATAATTACATGAACCATTATATATTATTATTGTTCTTTTTTATACCTTTTTTACAAAAAATTTAATAAGTCATATAAAACAAATTATGACTTATTATGATGCGCTTTTGCTCGGTTTCGATCCGAGTACCTTCCGGTTAACAGCCGGATGCTCTTCCAATTGAGCTACAAAAGCATTTTTATTTATTGGTAGAAGATTTATTGATAGAAGATTTATTGATAGAAGATTTATTGGTAGGGAAGGTCTTACCGAGGTTCGAACTCGGATTAGCAGATTCAAAGTCTGCGGTGATAGCCATTACACTATAAGACCGTTTTGTATTTTTGATAAAAAAATGGTTTTTATTTTTATTCTTTTATAATTAATATATTGTGTTGTCTTTAAGTATTTTTTTATTTTATTGTATTTGTGAAATTATGTGGTCCAATGTTTCTTTAATGATAATTTTTTCTTTAATGATAATTTTTTCTTCTAATGATTTTAAAAGATAAGAATGACTGTAATCAAATGGAGTTGTGGAACGGTTTTGAAATGGTGTCTTAAGAATAGAATAATCCGGGGTTTTATTTTCAACTACCATTTCATTAAATTCATTTGGAAATTGGGGTTGTTGGACTTTGGGTTGCGCGTATTGATAGATTTTAAGCCGTTTCCTTCCATCGAGTATGGGTTCATAGACAGTTATTCCATTGAATATGATTAATTGGTCATCTTCTTCTTTTATATCTTCTTCTTCTTTTATATCTTCTTCTTCTTTTATATCTTCTTCTTCTTTTATATCTTCTTCTTCTTTTATATCGTCTTTTATATCTTCTTCTTCTTTTATATCTTCTTTTATATCTTCTTCATCAACTTTAATTGTTCCATCTATTATTTTTTCCAAAGTATCCTCAAAAGTTTCAAAATATTCTTCTTGATACTTTTCATTTCTATTTTCGCGATCACTTTTCAAATTAAAAGTATAATCCAATTCATGAGATAATATTTTTACTAAATCATCATAATCATAACCCATATTTTTCAACATCTTTGACATTTGTTCTAAATTTACATTAGGTTCTTCTTCTTCTTGGTCTTGGTCTTCTTCTTCTTCTTGGGTTTGGTCATCGTCTTCTTCTTCATATTCATCTTGGGTTTGGTCTTCATCGTCTTCATCTACATATTCTTCTATCAATTGATTTCTGCATAAGGGACAATTCTCATTGGTTTCAAGAGTTTTAAACATACAATAAGAATGAAAAGCATGTCCGCAAGTGGTTACTGATATATTTACCATTTCTATTTTTTCAAAACAGATGGGACAAGGCTCTAATTCTATGGGTAGACAAAACAGTGGTTCAACTAATGGAATACTGAAATCTCTCGTTGTCTCAATATTTTCCTCAAACATAGAAGATATTGTTATTATAAACTCTGGTTCTTCTACATTTATTTCTTCTATTGTATATTGCAATTCATTTTCTTCTTCTTTTTCTTCTTTTTCTTCTTTTTCTTCTTTTTCTTCTTTTTCTTCTTTTTCTTCTTCTTCATCTTGTTCTTCTTTTTCTTCTATTTCTCTAATTATTCTATCTAATTCATTTTTTTCATCCATATCAAGAAGTAATGTTTTCATTTCAATATAATCGGTTTCATCATCATCGGAGTCTTCTGGTCCAAATATTAGGTCGGATAATTTCAATTCTTTCATTATTGGGTCATAAATTATTTTATTGATTTCTTCTAATTGACTGTAGGCCATTTTCTTTTGTTTTGATTCTTTTGTTTTGATTCTTTTGTTTATTTATCAGATTCTTTTGTTTTGATTCTTTTATTTATTTATCATCATCTCTACAAGCTATTTTTAAATCAATTTTTTTTTTATAATCATTTTTTTGTAAATTTTGTTTTAATGTATATCCAGCAATTAATGGAAAACTTATTGGAAATGTTATTCCAGTTATAAAACCGATTGTGGTATATCCAATTGTGCTTGTAAATATATTTATTGTGTTTTTATTATTAATTGTTGTGGTTGAGGTTGTTGAGGTTGATGAGGTTGATAAATTTATAAGGTTACTTGTAAAACCTAGAAATGTTGTTAGTGGAACTACAATTAAAGAAGTTGTTGAGTATAAATTTATTATTCGGTTCATTTTTCTTATTTTTTTTAGTAACTATATTTTTAAGTCATTTATAAAAAAAATTGATTTGAAAAACAATCATTAAGATGAAAGTAAATAATACAGAAGTTAATACAAAGTTCTTAAAGAGTTAATAAAAAGTTTTCAAAAAGTTTTCAAATAAAGATGTCCGTTTCCAAACAGCAAATTAAAACCAATGTCCAAGCTTTGAATATTATAAAGAAGTATAATATTCAAAATAAGATCATGAAGATGCAAACCGATAAGAATAGTTCCGCTTCGCTTGTGAAACCCGCTTCGCTTACGAAACCCTTCTGTAAGGTTTGTTTTGATGCTGGAAAATCGGAGGAAGAATATTCGAGCCATTGGGTGAAGGATAAGGAGCGAAAAGTTGTTTGCCCTTACTTGTTATCCTTGAATTGTAGATATTGTTCAAAACAAGGGCATACGAGCAAATTCTGTGAATTATTGTTGAAGAAAGAAAATGAAGTTGTAGTCAATTATTCGGAAAGATTGAATAAAATAAGGGAAACTTTGGAGAAAGAAAAGGAAATGAAGGAGAAAGAGAAGGTAATGAAGGAAATGAAGGAAATGAAGGAAAAGGTAATGAAAGAGAAAGAGAAGGGAATGACAGAAAAGGGAAGGTTTTGTCTTTTGAGTATTGATGATGACGACGATGAAGAAGAAGAAGAAGAACAAGAAATAGAAGAAGAACTAGAAGAAGAACAAAAAGAAGAAGAAAAAGAAGAGGAGTTCTATCCTCGTTCACCGAGTTATCCTCCTCCGCCAAGAGTAACTGAGAAAAAAGAAGTGTTGACCTTCTCTGAAATTATTGAGAAACTACCGATTGCACCAACATTGTCATTTGTAAATCCAATAAAATCTGTAGAAGATTTTCCGTTGATTTCTTCAAAGGTTAAAGAAGTAGTTAAAGAAGTTAAAGAAGTTAAAGAAGTTAAAGAAGTAGTTGAAACTTATGCTGATAAGTTGAAGAAAATGCGCGAAAGAAAAGAAACGGTTGTAGAAAAAGTTGTAGAAAAGGTTGTAGAAAAAGAAGTTGTTGAGAAAAAGGTTATAAGAAAGTTTCCAATAATTGTGAAAGCACCAACAATTAAAAAAAAAATAATTAACTGGGCAGAAGATTATGAAAGTAGCGATGATGAAGAAAAAGATACTCTTGATCCAAGTGAATATTATTGATAGATTGGTTTGATATGTATAAAATTGTAAAAAGA
>Ga0209189_1002539_pt1 | contig 12758 bp, 7 predicted proteins | sample C_130820_EF_Meta_FD_187308 | JGI IMG/M metagenome (GOLD analysis project Ga0209189, IMG submission 187308) | Freshwater microbial communities from Lake Croche, Canada to study carbon cycling - C_130820_EF_MetaG (SPAdes) (version 3) | ecosystem: Environmental > Aquatic > Freshwater > Lake | place...
AACACACAGGGTGGCATTTCCCAGTTCGGCCGAACGAAGGTCGAATATCGCGATGGCCATCTCCTCTTCGCCTACAACACGCTGGTCCAGCGGCTCTACGGCGGCAGGTCCGATGCCGTCGCGAAGCTCGACACGACGAACATGATCGATGGCCAGGTCGCGGGTGTCTGCACGATGAGCGACGACTACACATGGATCGGGGTCGCCAAAGAGGGCGGTGCCAAACGCATCCGTTTCGGCAAAGGCACCGCCCACGACGGCCCAGGCGGATTCACGGATGGTCCCGTACTCGCACAGGACGCCATCTGGCTCAAGCTCGAACATCGTCACTACACGGGCACGATGCACTACAGCCTCGACGGTGAACGCTTCGAGCCGCTGGGTGACCGCGACCATCCCTATCGCACCGCATGGTATGAGGGCACCAAAGTCGGCGTGTTCTCCTTCAACCTGTCGTCGGCGGCCGAAGGCGGTCATGCGGACTTCGACTTCTTTCACCAGCGGCACGACGGGCCAAGAGCAGTGCGCGAAGAATGACTGTGAAGGTCGCCGCCTGACGGGGATTCGCGACGTGCAGTTTCCTGCGGGCCCATGCCTTCGATGGGATCGCGTCACGGGCGACGAACTCTGGGGATCCGGAATCGATACGCCCTTTCCATCGCCGTTCGGGTCGTCCGGGGCCCGCCACCCGCTCGCCTACGCAACCAGCACTCCGTTGACCTTCTTGTTCGACGGCAGTTCGCCGGCGATGCCGTCGGCCTGGAAGCCGAACGAGATCTCGGCACCGGCGGCGATCGTGCCGTTCCAGGCCGCGTTTTTGATCACGTAGTGCGTGCCCACGTGGCTCACGATCACGGCGTTCCAGATGTTCACGATGTTCGCCTTCATGTCGAACTCCATCGTCCAGCCGTTGATCGCCGTCGTGCCGGTGTTTTTGATCTTCAGCTCGCCATTGAAACCCGTACCCCAGCCGCTCGTCTGCGTGTAGGTCACGGCGACGCCGGTGGTGGGGGTGGGCGTGGGAGTCGGCGTGGGGGTTGGCGTCGGCGTGGGCGTGGGAGTCGGTGTCACCGTCAGTGAGCCGGTCGGCACCTGGCCGAACAGCAGCTTGCCCACCTCGTAGACCGGCATGTACGCCGTCTTCGCCGGTGCGTTGCGATCGGTCGCGATGCCCTGGTACGACCAGTCGTTGAGGGCGCTCCACGCGGAAGCCGGCAGCCCGCTCCGCAGGCCCACGCGGAACTGCGCCTCCCGCCAGTACGAACTGCCCGTGCCCGGTCCGATCGCTGTGCCGGTGAAGTCGACCGTGACCGCGTAGATGCCCTTCGCCGCATCCCACGCCTGCAGGCCGCTGACCGTGCCGCCCTGCGTGTAGTTGCTCGTCACCACGACGTCCGCGGCCGTGTAGCCGGCTGCCGTCACCTCCGAGATGTCGAGAAAGTAGCGAAACGACAGATTCGACGACATCCGGGCCGGCCAGGCCGACTGGTTGTTGAGGAGCGCCCTGATCTCGGTGTACCCGCTGCCCACCGTGTTCACCGCCGCCTGCACGAAGAACTCGTTGGTCGGGGTCTCCGCCGGCGGCATGGTGGCCATCAGCTTCCCGCCGTACTCCGTGTAGAGCCGCGCGACGGCCCCCTGGAAGGCGGCGTTGTAGTCGAGGGCCACCTCGTTGCAGATGTAGTTGCTCCGCGAGTCGACGTAGTCGCTGTCGCTGGCGCTCTGCGGGCCGCCGACGAGCGCCCCGTAGAGAACGTGACGGTTGTTGTAGGCCGCGTTGACGTTGCCGTCATACACCCCGCTGGCCCCGCGATGGTGCGGATTCAGCGGCGGGTTGTTGCCGAAGCCCACGACGTAGCTCCGCCCCTGCGGATTGTCGCCGAGCATGTAGTTGATCTGCCGCACCGCGAAGTCGTGGTAGCGGCCGCTCTTGTCGCCCACGGTGTCGCTGTAGACGAGCGCGAGGAACGACGTGTCGGCGGAATACCGCAGCGAGCCCCACGTATCGAGGAACGCCAGGCCGCCGGCGGTGTATTTGATGCGGCCGCTGGAGTTGCCGACCGTCCAGTAGTCGAGCCACCGCTCGGCGTCGGCCTTGTAGACCGCCTTGCCCGTTACCTGCGCCAGGAGCACCGCGGTGCCGTAGGTCTTGTCGTCCCACGACTGCGTCCACTGCAGCTGCTGGCCGGCGAGGCTCGCGGCGTAGATCGACTCCGCCTTGGTGAGATACGCCTGCTCGCCGGTGGCCTTGTAGAGCCAGGTCGCCCCCCAGGCGAGCTCGTCGTTGTAGCCGCTGTACGAGTTGTAGTAGGCCGCGGCGTCCGGGATGCTGTCGGAATACTTGCCCCGATAGGTGTCGGCGAACGTGTAGAGTTCGCGGGCGTGCTTGAGGAGCAGGTCGGCGTACGCGGCATCCGTCGGCCGGAACACGATCGAGGCGGCGGCGAGCGCCGCCGCCGCCTCGCCGGCCGCATCGGAGCCGGGGTGCGTGGCGTCGAGCCTGTAGGCCGGCCGGCCCATCGTCATCACTTCCGGCGCGCCCCAGAACGCGTGGTCGGTGCTGCCGGTGCCGACCTGGGCGTAGAACGCGTTCGCCGACGGATGGGCCTTGATGAGCCAGTCGGTGCCCCACTTCAGCGCATCGAGCATCTGCGGCAAGAGGCCGCTGGTGACGTAGGCGTCGCGATACTGCACGACGCCGAGGCCGAGCAGCGTCATCGACGACGCCATCGGCAGGGCAAACTTGACGTGGTCGCCGGCGTCGTAATACCCGCCGCTGAGGTCCACCCCCACGTCCGAGCGGTCGGCGAGCGCCGAATCGCCCCGCCAGTTGAGCGGGAAATTCGCGGGCAGGTCGCCGGACCGCTGCGCATCGTAGAACAAGAGCGACTTCTGCAGCACGTCGGCGTAGTTGTAGGTGCCGGGCTGCACGGTGTCGTCGTTGACGATCGTGCCGGTGCCCGTGCCGGCGAGGATCGTCGCGGCAAGCGCCGTGCCGAGCCTCACGACCAGCGTCTCGTCCGACTCGACCGTCGTGTCGCCGGTGACGGCGACGGAGATCGTCTTCGTGAGTTCACCGGGCGCGAACGTGAGCGTTCCGCTGGTGGCCGTGTAGTCGCTACCGGCGGTCGCGGTGCCGTCGGCGGTCGAATATTGGACCGTGACCGTCTGGGTGGAGGCCGCGGACAGCGTGACCGCGAACTGCAGCGCCGTCGTGCCGGTGTTGCCCTCGTTCACCCGAGCGCTCGAGACGCTCAGCGTCGGGAGGGTCGGGCTGGGCGTGGGGGGTGGGGAGGGAGTCGGCGTCGGCGTCGGGGTTGCCGAGTCGTCGTCCACAATCGTGCCTGTGGCGGCCGCCTTGGTGAGCGTGGCATTCGTCGGACTTGTCAATTTCAGCGACAGCGTCTCGGTCGCCTCGGCCGTGGTATCGCGATTGACGAGCACCGCCACGGTCTTCTGCGTTTCGCCCGGGGCGAACGTGAGCGTGCCGGACGCGGCCGTGTAGTCGCTGCCGGCGACCGCCGTGCCGTCCGCCGTGGCGTATTGCACGGTGACCGACTGCGTGCTCGCCGCCGAGAGCGACACGGTGAACGTGAGCGGCGTGGTCGTGATCGTGCCGCCCGTGCCCGACACCGCCGGGAACTGAAACTGCACGGCCCTGAGCGGATCGACCTTGGCCGTGTTCACTGTCTTCCAGTCGTCGGCCAGGATGCCGCCGGTGTCGCCCGAGTCGGGATTCCACGACCAGTAGGTCCAGCTGATCCCCTGCTGGCCCGCGGCCAGATCGTTCGTGCCGTTGCCGTCGAGGTCCCCCTTGAGATAGCTCACCATCTTGGCGTACCACGCCTGGTCGCTGGCCGTGGCCAGGGTGCTGCCAAACTCTCCCAGCAGGACGGGCGCGGTGCCGGTGCGGAAGAGATAGCCCCAGTTCTTGTCCCACACGCCCGGCAGGTTGGCAGGGTAGGTCGGGTCGCTGAAATAGGTCTGGGCATAGACGCTGGCCGGGTAGTCGTGGGCCGAGTAGACGAGCCGCCCGGCCGTGTTCAGCCGCACCGGCGCCGCACCGGCATTCGAGAGATTGCCGCCCCACCAGTAGCTGCCCGAGGAGGCGGTCTCGATCCCCTCCACGATCACGAGCAGGTTGGGATTGGCGGCGAGCACGGCGTTGCCCCCGCGCTCCGCGGCCAAGCGCCAGTCGTTCGCGCTGCCATCGCCCCACGTGGCGGGCCCGTGCGGCTCGTTGTGGAGGTCGATGCCGATGACGGTCGAGTTGCCGGCGTATCGCTTCGCCAGCATCGAGAGATTCTTGATCCACGTGCTCTCGGGATAGGCCGACGTATACCAGAGGCCGGAGGCATTCGCGCTGTTGCCGGCCTCCGAGCGATGGTGGTCGAGGAACACCTTGAGCCCGATCTGGCCGGCGTAGCCGACGATCGTGTCCATGATCTGCAGGCCGGTGAGCCCCTGCAGGTCGGCGTTCTTGCTGAAGTCGATGCTGTTGGGCGTGCTGCCCGAGTCGAAGAGCTGGTCGCAATACGGCAGGCGGATCGTGTTGAAGCCGAGCGACTTCATCTGATCCATCATCTCCTTGTAGCCGCGGGTCCAGAGGCCGTGCGGCGCGAAGTTCGTCGTCTCGAAGCCGAACCAGTTCACGCCGGCGATCCGCACCGGGTTGTTGTTGGCGTCGAGGATCTGGCTGCCGGAGGTGTGCAGGTAGCCATTGGCCACGGCGGTCTGCGGATTGCCCTCGGTGACGGAGACATCGCCGACGGTGATGCCGGGCAGCGTGGGAGTCGTCGGGGCCGTCGTGCCACCGCCCGCCGTCAGCACGAAGTTCGTCGGGGAGTCGGCACCGGCTCCGGCGGTGAACCCCACCCCCTGCGCCGCGCCCACGGCGAGCGTGCGATCCCAGTCGAGCCCTTTGATCACGTACTGGGATCCGGTGTGGCTGACGACCTGGGCGTTCCAGATGTTGTCGATCGACCGGCTGTAGTTGAAGGTGAGTTGCCAATCGGTGAGCGTCGCCTTGGTGTCGTTGGTCAGCGTCAACTGGCCCTGCAGCCCCGTTCCCCAGTCGTTGACGGTCGCGTAGCCCACGGCGAACGCCAGTCGCTGCTCCAGCGGGTCGATGCCGGCGAGTGCCGGCTGCTCACACCGCAGCCTGCGGCTCACGCCGCGGCTGCGGCCGGCGCCGACACGGCGGCTCGTCTGCCGGCTGTTCCGCTGAAACCAAGGAAGCGACTTCATGGGACACCTCATGATGAAGGGGGGAAGATGACGAAGCGGAAAGAACTGGACGCGTCTGGCCGCGCACCGGTCGGCAAGGCGTGGCCCCCCGACGATTCACGCGCGCTGGTGCGTCACAAAAACGAGCCGATGACAATCGTTTCAGCCTTCGATCGTCGGTCTGCCCCTGAATGACCGACGTGGAGTTCGTCGCAAGACTCCCTGCTCCACGCATCATTTTTCCGGTGGCCTGTGGACCGGACAAGCAGCGGAGGCGGCGCCATCGGCGCACATCTCGCCAGGTGTGCGCGAATCGGCTGAAACCGTGAGCCCGATGCGCCGTCACCTCGCGCGGACATGCCCCGTGTTCATGCGCCGTTCATGAACCGTTCAACGATCATTCATCGAGATGGCGGCTGCGGAGCGGCAAACTGCACTTCGAACGTGGCGCCGCCACCGGGCGTGGCCCTGCAGACGACGTCGCCGCGGTGCTGCTGCATGATGCTCCTGCAGATGGCCAGGCCGAGCCCGTGGCCGCCGGTCGCCGTGATCCGCGATTCATCCTCGCGAAAGAATCGGTCGAACACGCGGTCGGTACTCTCGGCAGGGATGCCGGGGCCGTGGTCCACCACGCGCACCACCCAACGGTCGCCTGTGTATACGGTGGCGAATTCGACGCAGCCGCCGGGGGGGCTGTATTCGATGGCGTTGGCCAGAAGGTTGACGAACACCTGGTGCAGCAGGTCGGCATTGCCGACGACCACGGCACTTCGTGAGTCCACATGCAGAGCCACGTGGCGGGCCTGGGCGAGGTCTTCGACCTGCGCGGCGGCCTCCTCGACGATCGGTTCCAGGTCGAGGTCCACCAGCGTTTCCCCGGCCGCCGAGTCCGCTTTCGACAGCGCCAGCAGCGATTCCGAGAGCTTCTCGATCCGCAACGCGAGCGCCCGACAATGCTCAACCGTCTGCCCAAGTTCCTCCGTCGTGCGCGGCCGCTGCTGCGAAACGTCGGTCTGCATCAGGATGCCGTGGATCGGGTTGAGGATCTCATGGGCGAGGTCGGCGTTGAACCGGGCCTGCGCAATCCGGATCGCATCGAGCCTGTCGAGCATGCCGTTGAGCGTGGTGGCCATGCCCAACAGTTCGGAATCGGCATGTGCCAGGTCGATCCGCGCGCCGAAGTCGCCCTGGGCGATGCTCTCCGCGGTCTTGGCGATGCGGCCCAGCGGCCTCATCATCCGCGACAGGATCCACCACAGCGCGAGCGCCAACGGCGGCACCGCCAGCGTGAGCGACCACACATAGAACCAGAGCACGTCCCGCAACGCCTGTTCCAGTTGATCCAGGGGAGTGCCCACGAGCAGCACCGTCTGATCGCTTCCCCGGCAGCACGCCAGCCGCACGTCACCGGCGGGCGCGGTCCAGATGGTCTCCATCCGGCCGCTCCACTCGGGCCGCCACGTGAAACCGGCGGGCAGTCGCAGCGCCCCGACGAGCGTGCCGTCCTCCCGCCAGACGCCGGCGAACCATGGGAATCGCTTGCCGCTGACGGCCGATGGGATGAGCAGGCGCATCGCGAGCGAGGGTTTCAGGTCGCTGGCCGTGCGGATGTCGGGGAGAAACAGCCCGCCCAAGCGCAGGTCGGGCTCGAGCAGCGTTTCGGGTGCGAATCGCTGCTGCGTCTTCAGTGCGCCCAGTCGCGTCCAGAGCTGCGTGTCGATGTCGCCGAGGAGGATGTCCCGCGTGACATAGAAGTTGACGAAACGGATCGCAAACGCGATGCCGAGCAGGAACACGGCCATCCAGAAGGTCGCCCGCCAGCGCAGCGATCGAAGCAGCGTCTCAGGCACGGCCTTCCTGCACCTCGATGATGAATCCCTGGCCGCGGCGCGTGGTGATCACGTCCCGGCCCAGCTTCCGCCGCAGCCGGAGGATGATGACGTCGACGACGTTGCTGACGTGCTCGCTGCCGTCCTGCCGGATCGCCTTCTCGAGCACGTCTCGGGGCACGACCTCACCGCGGTGTCGGGCCAGGGTGGTCAGCGTCTCGAACTCCAAGGCCGTGAGCGGAATGCGGTCACCGTTCCGGGTCACCGTTTTCGCGCTGCAATCGATCACGATGTCGCCCAGCGTGATCACCGGCGCCGCGTCGGCCTCGGCGCGTCGCACGACGGCCCGCAGCCGCGCGAGGAGCTCGCGCACGGTGAAGGGCTTGGTGAGATAGTCGTCCGCGCCGAGGTCGAGCGCCTCCACGCGATCGTCCTCCGTCCTCCGGGCCGAGACGACGATGACGGGCACGCGATTCGTCCGGCGGAGTTCCGTCAGCAGCTGGACGCCGTCCATGCGCGGCAGCGTCAGGTCGAGGACGATGGCATCGAGCGGCTCGCCACGGGCGATCTCCAGGCCAATGACACCGTCGGCCGCCTCGAAGACCGTGTGCTGCGATTCACGCAGCGTCTTCACGATGGCCAGCCGGGTGGGGGTGTCGTCCTCGATCACCAGCACTCTCAGGGATGACGGCATGCTCATCATGACGCGACATCTTACTTCGTCGCCCAGGATCGGATCGGCCGATCGCGAGTTCGCACCGTGCGTGAAAGGCCGGTCCAAAACAGGGCAGCCGATGACCGGCAGGCGGCGGCGCGTCAGCCGTCGGGGTCGTCGATCAGCTGCTGGAGCCGGGCGGCGTGCTCGGGCACGAGCCGAGGCAGCCAGGATGCGTCGATGAGGCCGAGCGCGATGAAATCGCGGAGATGAGTGCGATCCTTGTCGCGGAACGAATTCAGCTTCATCCGCACGAGCGCCTCGAGCGTTACCACCGTGTAGTCGTCGGCGGCCACGCTTTCGGTCACGTCGGCCGTGGGCAGCGGATACGACTCGCGAACTTTTTCGGAGGCGAACAGGAGACGGACCGCGTCGCGGGGGCTGCCGTTCGGACCGTCGATGAAGCACACGACGTCCATCACCGTCGCCCGTACGAAGCCGGCTGCTTCGAGCGCCGTCGTGATTGCCGGGAGGTCGCTGCGGCGCACGAGGATATCGACGTCCTGCGTGTTGCGCACGGCGGCCCGATCGACCCGGGCCACCCAGGCGGCCACGGCGTTGCCGCCGGCCATGGCGTAGGGAATTCCGGCTCGTTCGAGCGCGGCGGTTGCCCGCAGGGCCCGATCACGGACGGCTTGCACGGCTTCGATCATCCTCTGCCAGGAAAACTCACGGAGTTCGACAGCCACGGGATGGCCTTTCGCAACGATTCCTGTGCCGAGCGGGGGTGCCCGCCCGGGAGCGCCTATCGTACCTCGCCGCGATGGCCCTGTGAACGCGAGATGGACGCAGGCCGGGCAGGCTGCCTTGGGGTTACACTCCGGAACCCACGACGCTGCTCAGCAGGTTGGCACACTCGACGGCATCGTGGGAGTGTCGAGGAGCTTCATCAGGTTCACCAGCGCGAGACTGTGACATGAGCAACAGCCGAATCGACGGGGTAAGCGCGGGGATCGTCTTCATCCTGTCTGTGTTCGTTTCACCCGAACCTGCCGCAGGCGCCGCACCGGCCGAGCGGATCATCCGCGGCGGGACGATCGTCACCGTGAATCCGGCCCAACCCGAAGCCGAGGCGGTGGCGATCGCCGGCGGCAAGATCATGGCCGTGGGCCGCGAGGCCGAGGTGCTCCAGCACAAGGGGCCGGCGACCGAGATCACCGACCTCGCCGGTCGCACGCTCGTGCCGGGCTTCGTCGACGGCCACAGTCACTTCATGTCGCTGGTGGACGTGCAGACGCAGGCGCTCTGCGCGTCGCCGCCGGCCGGCCCCTGTCGCAGCGTGGCCGACGTGATCGCGGCCCTGAAACAGGTGCGGGAGCGGCGGCGGATCGGCCCGGGGAGGTTCGTGATGGGATTCGGCTACGACCCCGACCTCCTCGCCGAGAAACGGGCCCCCACGAAGCAGGAACTCGACGCCGCGTTCCCCGACAATCCCGTGATCCTCGTGCACGTGTCGGGGCACGGCGCGATGCTCAACTCGAGGGCCCTGGCCGCCTACGACATCACCGCCGCCACGCCCACGCCGGCCGGCGGCGTGATCGGCCGCGAGCCGGGATCGAACGAGCCGGACGGCCTGTTGTTCGAGACGGCGTTCATGCCGATCTTCGCGAAAGTGCCCGGACCCGAGGGGGAGGAGGCGATCGAGATCCTGAAGGCAGGTCAGGAGATCTACCTGCGGCAGGGAATCACGACGGCCCAGGAGGGGGCCACGATGAAGCACCAGCTCGACCTGCTGCGGATCCTCGCCGACCGCGGGGCGCTCCGGCTCGACGTCGTCGCGCTGCCCTTCATCACCGAGATCGACGCGGTCTTCGGCGGCCAGCCGCCGCGGAACGAGCCGGAGTATCGGAACCGGCTGCGGATCGGCGGCGTGAAGATCGTGGCCGACGGTTCGCCGCAGGGCCGCACGGCCTGCTTCACCACGCCCTATCTCACGGGCGGCCCCGACGGACAGCAGGACTGGCGCGGCGAGCTGTCGTTTTCGCAGACGACGATCAACGACTGGATGAAGCGCGTGTACGACGGCGGGGCGACGGCGTTCATGCACTGCAACGGCGACGCGGCGATCGACGCCCTCCTCGAGGCGCACCGCTACGCGGCGGGCGGCGATCCGGCGAAGCCGCGGGGCACCGTCGGCGTGCACTCGCAGTTCATCCGCCGCGACCAGCTCGAGAAGTTCAAGGCCTGGGGCATCACGCCCTCGTTCTTCACGATCCACTGCTTCTACTTCGGCGACACGCACGTGAAGAACCGCGGCGCGGCGCAGGCGGCCTTCATCAGCCCCATGAAGTCGGCGCGGGCGCTGGGCATCCGGCCCGCCAACCACACCGACTTCAACGTCGCCCCGCTCGACCAGATCTTCACGATGCACACGGCGGTGAACCGCGTGTCGCGGTCGGGGCAGGTGATCGGCCCCGACGAGCGGATCACGCCGCTGGAAGCCCTCGAGGCGATCACGATCGACGGCGCGCGGATGTACGGCGAGGAGGCGACGAAGGGCTCGATCGAGGCCGGCAAGCTGGCCGACCTCGTGATCCTGTCCGGCAATCCGCTCGCCGTGCCGCCCACGGAGATCGAGCGGATCGACGTCGTCGAGACGATCAAGGAGGGGAAAACGGTGTGGAAACGCCCTGCGGAGACGCCGGGGAGCACCGGGGACCGCTGACGCCGGAGGGGATGCGAGTGGAGCGACGAGCGACACGTGCCCTACGGCTCCTCGGCCGCCGAGAGTTTCTCGCGGCGGGCGCCGTTGCGGCTACCGCGGCAGTGAATGCAGGCTCCGATCCGCCGCGACGCATCCTGCTGCGATCGTCGTGGCAGACGGTGAACATCGGTGACATCGCGCACACACCCGGTCTGCTTGCGATCCTCGAGCGAGGGCTGCCGGGCGTCGAGGTGACGCTCTGGCCGAGCCGGATCGACGACGGCGTCGAAGAACTCCTGCGGCGGCGGTTTCCCAGGCTGTCGATCGCCGCGGGGCGGGCCGCCCTCGACGCCGCGTTCGCCGAGTGCGACATGCTCCTGCACGGGTCGGGGCCGTCGCTCGTCGCCGAGCGTGACGTGGCCCGGTGGTGCGACGAGACCGGAAAGCCCTTCGGGGTGTACGGCATCACCCTGCCGCGGACCGGCTCGACGTCCACCGCGCCGAGGTCCGAGGAAGTGCTGCGCCAGACCATCCGCCTGCTGGACCGGGCGAAGTTCGTCTATTTCCGCGACTCGGTGTCGCTCGGGCTGGCGCGCGATCTCGGCTGCACCTGCCCGGTGATGGGCCTCGGGCCGGACGGCGCCTTCGGCACCGATCTTCGAGACGACGCGTCGGCCACGGCGTTTCTTGCGGCGCATCGCCTGGAGGAGGGTCGGTTCCTGTGCTGTATTCCGCGGCTGCGATACACGCCGTACTGGGAGATTCCCGGTTCGACGAAGCCGTTCGACTCCGTCAAGCATGCCCGCAACGAGGCGCTCAAGGAGCACGATCACGCCCCGCTCCGCGCCGCGATCACCGCCGTCATCCGGGAGACGGGCCTGTCGGTACTCGTCTGCCCCGAAGACAGGACTCAGATGGCGGTCGGTCGGCAGCTTCTCGTCGATCCGCTGCCGCCGGACATCCGCAGCCACGTGGTGTGGCGCGAACATTACTGGCTCCCCGACGAGGCGTTGTCGGTGTACATGCGGAGCGCCGGGCTGTTCGGCAACGAGATGCATTCACCGATCATGTGCATCGGCAACGGAGTCCCGGCGCTCGTCTGCCGCTGGGCCGAGCAGACGAGCAAAGGCATCATGTGGCGCGATATCGGCCTCGGAGACTGGCTCTTCGATTTCGACGTCGAGGCCGACGTGCGGCGCCTGCCGGGGGTCGTGCTGGAGGTCGCCCGCGATCCGGCGGCCGCCCGGCGCAAGGCGGCCGCCGCCAGAGCCGAGGTCGAGCGGCGCACGGGCGAGGCGATGCGCGTGGTTGCCGAAACACTGGAGCAACGAGCATGAGTGGCGTGAGCGTGGGCAGGTGGTGCGCGGCATGCCTCGTGGCAGGGGCGCTGGGCGGCGCGGCGGCGGCGGACGACGCGGCCCTGCGGGCCGAGCGCGTCGCCACCGTGGTCCGGGTTCCGGGGCTCGTCGCCTTCTGGGATTTCGTGGCCCGTGAGCCGGAAGGTGCGAGACGATTCGTCGCCCATGTGCCTGCTGGAGCCGCGTCCAACTATCCGCTCGACGCCGCGAACTACGTGCGAGACTTCTGGGGCGTGGGGCGGGACGCGACCTACGACGATTTTCCGCTGCTCGGCCGCGGACCGTTCGGGCAGGCGATTCGGATTCGGGCCGAGGCCGACCCGGATTTCCGACCGTTCCTCTTCGTGCCCCGCTCCCGGCTGCACGACACGCCCCTCGACATCAAGGGTAGCGGCCGTGCGGTCACGGTCGTGGTGTGGGCGGTGCGCGAGGGCGGCAACCACGCGCTGGCGGGCATCTGGCACGAGGGCACCGACCTGCGTCAGCAGGAGACGTCGGAAGTCCGCAGGGTGGAACGCGGCCAGCGGCAGTACGCCCTCTTCGCCGGGCTCAACAAGGAGGGGAGCGCCTGCGGCCACGTGTCGGAGAACGGTGCGAGCTCCTTCCTCAATCGCTACGCGCTCCACAAATGCAACTCCGGCGACGTCGCCGCGGCCGTCGCGCCGGATGCCGATCCGCAGACGGTGGATCGGTCGTGGCACACGTTCGCGATGACGTTCGACAGTGCGACGCGGGAGATCACCGGATGGCTCGATGGCCGGGCGACGGACCGCTGGCTGGAGCGGCCCGCGCAGGACAGGCTGCTGTCGTTCGCCGAGAATGCGTGGCGGCAGGGCCACCTGCGCAGCCTTCCAGGCACCCAGCCGGGTGAGGATCCGACGTTCCCGGCCGACCAGTTCTACAACCCGCCCGAGGACGTGCCGGTGTCCGTGGACGTGGTCACAGACACGGATGACGAGCGGGTCGAGTTGCGCGAGTATCGCTAC
>Ga0209189_1002542_pt1 | contig 12749 bp, 9 predicted proteins | sample C_130820_EF_Meta_FD_187308 | JGI IMG/M metagenome (GOLD analysis project Ga0209189, IMG submission 187308) | Freshwater microbial communities from Lake Croche, Canada to study carbon cycling - C_130820_EF_MetaG (SPAdes) (version 3) | ecosystem: Environmental > Aquatic > Freshwater > Lake | place...
GGCTAAATTTTAAATTAGCATAATTCAATGCTAGAAACTAAAACGAAGAAAGTTTTTTTAAGCTATAATTATACAGCTGGTTTTAAGGTAAGTTTAGATTTAAATGGAAATTTGCTTAAACAAACATCATTAGAACTTAATACTGTTTTAGCTATAAATAATCAAAATGCAGTAAAAATGCATTAGAGGAAATTTGATTATAAAAAACCCTAAAACCCTATCAGAAACCTATATTTATAAAGTATCGACTGAAAATGATGCTTTTAAAAACACTTAATACATTACCAAATATCGAAAAGTAAAAAATTGGTACGATAATTATTTCATTGCTGAGAGAAGTCGTGTTAAATTTGAGGTCATAAAAGAAATGTCTGCTCAGAAAGATAAACCTTCAAGACGATAAAAAGGGCATCGACAAATTCCAAAAACCAACGTCAAGAAAATTATTTTGTTTATCGAAAGTGCTAAATTCTTCATTTTAGATAATTTTCAATACGTTTAAAACCAGCATAGTTTTGTATAATTTACTTACACCGAATATCAGCTCATATGAGTTAATTGACTCAGGAAACTACGAAAAACTCGAACGGTTTGGCGATTTTATTTTGGCACGCCCTGAACCTCAAGCCGTTTGGGATAAATCACTTTCTGAAGAGATTTGGCAACGAAAAGCATCAGCCATTTTCAAGAAAACTAAAGGTCGGGACCAACTAAGCCCCGAAGAACGTGGCGAATGGCATAATATTAAAAAAATGCCTGAAAAATGGTACATGGATTATGTGCAGGGCAACTCTAAACTCAAATTTAAACTTTCATTATCATCTTTCAAACACGTTGGCATTTTTCCAGAGCAAGCCGCTAATTGGAAATATATCGAAGATAAACTGTCATTGATGAAAAGTGGTAATTCAGCGATTCAAACTCCTAAATTGCTAAATTTATTTGCATATACTGGCGGAGCATCCTTGATTTCAAAAGCCAACGGAGCAGATATTACACACGTTGATTCTGTAAAACAGGTGATTTCGTGGTCTAGAGAAAACATGGAAGCGAGTGGGTTGGCGGATATTCGTTGGGTAATCGAAGATGCTCTAAAATTTGTGAAACGAGAAGTAAAACGAGGAAAAAAATATAATGGAATCATTCTCGATCCGCCAGCTTATGGACGTGGACCTGATGGTGAAAAATGGGTTTTGGAAGAAGGTTTGAACGAATTATTGAAAAATTGCCTCGAACTTCTTGATGAAAATTGTCATTTTTTTATTCTGAATCTTTATTCAATGGGTTTTTCGGCAGTTATTGCTGAAACAATCATTAGTCAAAACTACGCAAATATTCAAAACCCCGAAATGGGAGAATTAGTATTACAAGATAGCTTCAATAAGAAATTGCCCTTGGGTGTTTTTTATCGTTTTTCTACAATTTGAGTCATAAAACAACATAATATCAATTCTTTTATATGTTTCTTTTTTTCATTTGTTAAATGCAATATTTGTTAAATGCAATATTCAACATGCTTTTATTGCTCAATCAACTTTTTTTATTGCTTTAAAAAAGAAATGCCAATCAAAAAGATTTAGGTTTATCGAAAAAGCAATTAATTAATAACTTTTATTACTTTCGAGGTAAGAAGTTCTCCAATTAAGCCATTAGCATACTTCTTTTATTCCGATTTATTTTATAGAAGTATTGAATAGATAAATGGTAAGAAGGAGTTGTTTTAACTAAGTTGCTGATTATTAGCGTTTTCTATTAGAATGGTAATTTATAAAACGCTGAATTCAGAAGTCTGAATTCACAACTCTTAACTTTTCATTTTATTTGTGAGAAAAAATTCAGATTTTTGTAAAAAAATATGTCACAATTAAGCGATTTTGAATTGCTATGACCCAACTGTCAATAAAATCGGATGTCTAATAATAAAATAAAATACTTATTTATTGCACTCTCAATACTCTTGTATTCTTGCGGACAAGACAATCGTTCGCGTTCGAAGATTCCGCCAACACCGTTCCAAACTGAAAGTATTCAAAATACTGCTTCAATTGAAGCCTTAACTGATGCAATCAGAAGCAACCCAAGCTTGGCTGAAAATTATTACAAACGTGCGATAGTTTTAAATAAAATTGGGGAGACTCAAAAAGCCCTTGAAGATATTAATCGTGCCGACCGTCTTAAACAAAATACTGGAAAATACTTGTATGTGAAAGCCTTGATTTTGCGAAATATGGAGCAATACCGTGAAGCTTATGAATCTGCTCAAAGTGCGGAAATCTTGAATGTTGATACACCTGAGCTTTATACTTTGCTCGGTGATTTATCACAACAACGCAACGACCTAAAAAGTGCTGAACAATATTTGGCAAAATCTTTGCAAATAGCTCCTTATGACGGTGAAACTGCTTTTTATCAAGGAACATTGGCTGCACGCAAAGGTGATACTACAACCGCCTTATTGAAAATGAGCAAAGCCATCGAAATGAAGCCTTCTTTAAAATTGGCTTATTCATCTTTGACAGAAGTGCTGAGAAATAGAAGATTATTTGATTCAGCTTTGGCGGTTAACAATTCAGCTTTAATACAATTTCCTAAAGATTCTAAGTTTTTGATAGAAAGAGGTTTGGTTTTTAATAAATTTGATCGCTTGGACTCTGCTATTTTTTATTTTACTAAAGTATTAAAAATAGATGAAAAAAGAATTGATGCGGTACTTTATTCAGCCTCAATATATTTCCGATGGAAAAAATTTAATAAAGCATTGGAGTTGTACAAAAAGGTATTAGATATCAATCCAGAAACTCCAAAAATTAATTATTCGATTGCTTTAACTCTTGAGCAACTCGGCTTACTCACTAAAGCAGAAGAGTTTTTAAAAGTTCAAGCTGAAAAAGACCCTAATGATTCGCAAACAATTATAGCTTTAAATCGAGTATCGGGAAAAGTAAATTCATCCTTAGGTGTTTATAAGGAACCAATTCCGATTCCCGTTAAAAAAGTTCCTGTTCCTGTGGCTAAACCAGTTGTTGTAGAACCTAAAAGACTTTTAGACACTTCTAGAATTAGAGTAAACATCATTTTACCAAAGAAAAAGATAAATATTAAAACCGATACTTCAAGACGCTTCAAATTTTGATTTTGTACAAAATCGAAATGATTGCAAAACAGCTAGAGTTGAAAAACAATAAAACTAGTAAAATATAAATGTGGCTTGCCGCTTAATTGCTTATAAATTTTTATGATTAAAATTACCCTACCCGACGGAAGCGTAAGAGATTATCCAATAGGGAGTTCGAGTTTCGATATTGCTCTTTCAATTAGTGAAGGGCTTGCCAGAAATGTATTGGCTGCCAAAGTAAATGGTCAGGTTCAAGATACCAAATTGCCAATTACAACAGACTCAAAATTGCAACTTTTAACTTGGAATGACGCAGACGGCAAATCAACTTTTTGGCATTCTTCGGCTCACTTAATGGCTGAGGCTTTAGAAACATTGTATCCAAAAGTGAAGTTTTGGGTTGGTCCACCTCTCGAAAATGGTTTTTATTATGATGTAGATACCAATGGTGAAACCATCTCAAGTGAGGATTTTAAGAAAATTGAAGAAAAAATGTTGGAATTGGCTCGTCAGAAAAATGATTTTGTCAGAATTCCAATGGCTAAAACCGAAGCAATAAAATTTTTTGAAGAAAAAGGCGACGAATATAAGTTAGATTTACTTTCTGGTTTGGACGATAGGTCCATTACATTTTATAAGCAAGGAAATTTTACTGATTTATGCCGTGGACCCCACATTCCTAATACTGGCTTTATTAAAGCTGCTAAAATTATGAGTGTTGCGGGTGCGTACTTCAAAGGCGACCAAAATAATAAAATGTTGACTCGTATTTACGGAGTAACATTTCCAAAACAAAAAGAGTTAGAAGATTATTTAACACTTTTGGAGGAAGCAAAACGTCGTGACCATCGTAAATTGGGTCAAGAACTTGACTTATTTACGTTTTCGGAGAAGGTAGGAAAGGGTTTACCATTATGGTTGCCAAAAGGTGCAATGTTGCGAGAGCGTCTGGAAAATTTCTTGCGTAAGGCACAGGTAAAAGCTGGATATCAACAAGTTGTTACGCCTCATATTGGAAGCAAACAATTATATATAACTTCTGGTCACTGGGAAAAATATGGTAAAGATTCATTCCAACCAATAACAACGCCTGAAGAAGGAGAGGAGTTTTTGTTGAAACCAATGAACTGCCCTCACCACTGTGAAATTTTCCGTGCCAGACCACGTAGTTATCGCGAATTGCCTTTACGATTGGCTGAGTTTGGAACTGTATATCGCTATGAACAAAGTGGAGAGTTGCATGGTTTAACTCGTGTAAGAGGATTTACTCAAGATGACGCACATATTTTCTGTACTGACGACCAGGTAGAAGATGAATTCAAAAAAGTAATTGACTTGGTTCTTTATGTTTTCAAATCGCTTGGTTTTGAAGATTTTTCTGCCCAAGTTTCTTTGCGTGACCCCGAAAATAAAACAAAATATTTTGGCTTGGATGAGGCATGGGATAAAGCTGAAAATGCTATTCGTCGTGCAGCAGCCGACAAAGGCCTTAAAACTGTTGAAGAAGTTGGCGAAGCTGCTTTTTATGGTCCAAAACTTGATTTTATGGTAAAAGATGCTTTGGGTCGTAAATGGCAACTTGGAACTATTCAAGTTGATTACCAATTGCCACAAAGATTTGAATTAGAATATGTTGGCTCAGATAACCAAAAACATCGCCCAGTTATGATTCACAGAGCTCCATTTGGCTCGATGGAACGTTTCATTGCGATTTTGATTGAAACAACAGCTGGTAATTTTCCACTATGGTTATCTCCTGACCAAATAGCTATTTTACCTATTTCTGAAAAATATGAAGACTACGCTAATGAAGTATTCTTGACATTACAAGAAGAAGACATTAGAGGTTACGTTGACCACCGTGATGAAAAAATTGGGCGTAAAATACGTGATGCTGAGGTAAATAAATTACCATTAATGTTAATCGTTGGTGAAAAAGAAGCTGAAGAAGGTAAAGTCTCTGTCAGAAGAAAAGGCGAGGGAGATTTAGGCTCCATGACAATAGAAGAATTTATTGCTTACGCAAAAACTGAAATATACAAAAATATACCTCAGTTTAAGGTATAATAATCTCGGTTTTGTAATTTTTGAAGTAATATTATTTGTTATTCACAAATTAGTTAGTACTTTCGTAAAAATCAATTTTTAGTAACCTTAAAATCGTTAAATGGCACAACAACCATTCAATCGTAATTTCAGAAAACCAGTACAGAAGGAAGACGAACACCGAATCAATCAGCGTATTCGTGTACCACAGGTTCGTTTAGTAGGAGATAACGTAGAGCAGGGCATTTTTGACACTTCCCAGGCTCTAGCTATGGCACAAGCTCAAAGTTTAGATTTAGTTGAAATAGTACCAACGGCCAGTCCGCCAGTGTGTAGAGTAATTGACTATTCTAAGTTTAAGTATGACCAAAAGAAAAAGCAAAAAGAAATAAAGGCCAAAGCAGCGAAGACTGTAATCAAAGAAATCAGATTTGGTCCGCAAACTGATGACCATGATTTTGATTTTAAATTGAAGCACGCAATAGGGTTCTTGAAAGAAAATGCAAAAGTTAAGGCTTACGTTCATTTTGTTGGCCGTCAGATAGTATTTAAAGACCAAGGCGTTGAATTATTGAAACGATTTATTTCAGGTTTAGAAGAATATGGTAAACCTGAAGGTGAATTGAAACTGGAAGGTAAGAGGATGATAGTATTTCTTGCTCCAAAAGCTAAAAAATAACGATACTTTGAAATATTAAGGGCTGAATTGAAATTTCAATTCAGCCCTTTTTGCGTTTTCTCCTAAAATAGGTTTTTGATTATTCTATAAGATTTGATAACTTTTGGCGTCTTAAAATTGTCAAATCTTTCAGTTTAATTTGTAAATGTGGTAATCTATCAGATTTTTACTTCCCCACAGATATCATATTGGCAAACAAGCGATATGCTCCTGGAACTCCTGCAGGGAGTTGACGGAAAAATGCTAAACCTGTAAAAACGAAGTTCCCTTTGCCATATTTGGCGTATAATACACTGCCTTCGAGTTCGGTTTCGTTGGCATCATTCATGGCAAAAATAGTTTCGTACTTATCGCTCCATTTGTCAGCAAAATATAAACCACGTTCTTGAATCCAGCCATCAAAATCTTTAGAAGTGATTTTGTTTGGTGAATTAAGTAATGGATGTTGAGGCTTCAAAATTTTCATTGTGGCAACTTCATCAGTAACTCTTCCGCGACCGATACCCATTGGGAATGGCCCAATTTCTTTAACTTTAGATACACCATAAAAAGCGTTTGTTTGATATTGGGTCACTATATTTCCGCCGTTTTTAACATATTCCAGTAGCTTTTCTTGGAAATATTTTAAGTGTTCTTCGGTATTATAAGCTCTCACTCCAACAATAATTGCATCGAATTGGCTTAAATCTTTGGCGAGTTCTGATTGAGTAAGCATTGTTACTTGATAGCCAATTTGTTGTAATGCCGCAGGAACTTCATCGCCTGCACCGGCTATGTAGCCAATTTTATTGCCTTTTTTCTTTAAATCGATGCGAAGAGCTTTTGCTTCGGCAAACGGAAAAAGTGTAAGTGTTGGCACGTGTTTGTATTCAATACTGGCAATGCCTCTATCGTACGAACCGGATGATGTTTGGGCGATGGCTTTTAGCGTAATTTCAGAAGCAGTTGAAGAAGGAAAAACTTTAAATGTCACCTTTTTTTCTTCGTATTTTTCTTTTAAATCAAAATTTATACTGGCAGGTTCTACTTTCCATGTATTGGGAACATCCAATTTTACTGTTCCAGTTACATTTTTTTTACCTGATTTTAAAGTTACAATTACATCTTTTGGGTTATTATCGGCAAATGAATAAACTTTTTCGCCAATTGTAGCAGATACTTCTGGGCGTACCTCGAAATAGCGATAGATTTCTCCGTCAGAAGGCTCAACGAATTTATAGGTTAGTGGAGTTTGGAATGTAAATGATTTGCCTTCAATAGTAAAACTGTATTCGCAAATTAAATCGGCAGGTTTCATTGGTAAACCTCGCAATATTTGATCGTTCACTTTGTAAAAACCATTTTCTTTTCGGTCAACTAACCAATATGGTTGAGTAATAGGTTGATTAATTGGTATTTGCAGTTCGGTGGTGATGTTCAAACCATCGTTATAAATGAGTTTTTTATTGATGGTTGTATCCTTGTCAGTTCCTTTAAATGTTAGTTTATCGAGTGTAATATTTGCCTTACTTCTACTTACGACATTTATATTTACTTTGATTTTATCGTTTGGTGATACTGAATAATCTGTTGGATTTGCTTCAAACCATAATCCAGCACAAGCTAAAATTAAATCCTGCACTTCTTTTTTCTTATAAGTTGTCCAAACGTTTGGGCTGCGATTGGCATCTTCTAAACTTCCAATTGTATCATAAATTTCAATCAAAGAAGGAATAGATGATGATGGATTTTGAGCTTTGAAATTATTATAAACTTCATTGACCATTTTTTCGATTTTCTCTCCGCCATTGATTCTTTTCCACGAAATATCTATTCCATCAAATAAATCATTTTTTGCTTCTTCACCTGCCTTGTGTAAAGCATAATCTGAACGTTGATTTTTGGTTTTTGCAGAGCCAAAACCTTGGCTTTTGTGCATACTGCGAGCTTCGGCAGAAATTTCGGTATAAGATTTTCCAAGTAGGGGATTGTAGTCTCCAAGTGGAATTTTGATAAAACTTCCTTCGGGCTGGTTATTTTGAAAATTTGGAGAAAATGAATTCCAAACTAAGCGTTTTGTTTGCCATGTTTTCACAAACTTTAACTGTTCTGGAAAACGATTGGGGTCAGCAGCAGCTTTGAATGCTTCTTCAGAAAGAACAGCCGAAGCCGAATGATGACCATGACCAGCACGAGCATCAGGTGGGAAACGATTAACAATTATATCTGGTTGGAAGTTACGAATACGCCAAACTAAATCCGCCAATATTTGGTCTTTTCCCCAAGTTGCCATTGCTTCATCGGTGGTTTTGGTAAAGCCAAAGTCGTTGGCACGAGTAAAATATTGTTCGCCGCCATCAATGTTTCTTGCTCCAAGAAGTTCGTGGGTACGTAGCAAACCAACGTACTCGCCTTGTTCAGAACCTACTAAATTTTGTCCACCGTCGCCACGAGTCATAGCAATATACCCTGCACGCACCATTTTTTCCTTTGAAAGCCATGTGATAAACAAGGTGTTTTCATCATCAGGGTGAGCAGCAACATATAGCACATTGCCTACGACATTTAATCTTTTGATTGCTTGAAGTATTTCGCCCGTATTCATTTGTTTTGTTTGGGCAAATACAGAAAATGATATAAGCGTTATAAGAAGTACCGTAATTTTTTTCATCGAGTGAGGTTTATTGGTCAATGGTTTAGTTCTAATTTTGTTTTTTTATGTTTGTCTTTCGAAATTAACAAAGAAACCCCGTATCCAAAAGGAATTATTGTTAACATCTGAGATTAGTAATTATTATTCGACAAATTAGATAAATTAATCTAATATTTGTGTATGTTGAAGTCATTAAAACAATGTTATTTATCAAAAAAATACTAAAATTGTATTTAGACTTTTTTTAACAACTCAATTAACTTAAATTTGCGTAAATATTAACAACAGTACTCACTAAACTCAAATACGATTACTTATGGATTCGATGATTATGTACCTTGTTCCGCTTTGTGGAATTATTGGCTTACTTTACACTGCTTGGCGATTCAATTGGGTCTCGAAGCAACCTGCTGGAGATGCCAATATGCAAAAACTATCGGGCTATATTGCCGATGGAGCGATTGCATTTTTAAAAGCGGAATGGAAGGTTTTGGCCTATTTTGCCATCCCTACTGCTATTTTATTGGCATGGCTCGGCTCGTCAACTGACAAATCTTCTTGGATTATTTCAATTGCATTTTTGATTGGTGCTTTGTTTTCTGCTTTTGCAGGTTATGTTGGAATGAAAATCGCAACAAAAGCGAATGTTCGTACTGCACAAGCTGCTCGTACCTCCTTGGCACAGGCACTTAAAGTTTCATTTACTGGTGGTTCTGTAATGGGAATGGGAGTTGCGGGTTTAGCAGTTTTAGGTTTAAGTTTACTATTTATTATTTTTTATAACTACTTTGCGAAGGGTGAGCTATTAACTTCCGAAAAAATGAGAATCGCTATCGAGGTTTTAGCTGGTTTCTCATTAGGTGCTGAATCAATTGCTCTTTTTGCTCGTGTTGGTGGTGGTATTTATACAAAAGCGGCAGATGTTGGTGCCGACTTAGTTGGTAAGGTAGAGGCTGGAATTCCAGAAGATGATGTTCGTAACCCAGCCACAATCGCTGATAACGTTGGTGATAATGTTGGTGACGTAGCGGGTATGGGTGCAGATTTATTTGGTTCTTATGTGGCTACTATTTTGGCAACAATGGTTTTGGGTCAAGAAATTTCTGTTTCCGATAATTTTGGAGGTTTTTCTCCAGTATTATTGCCAATGGCAATTGCTGCTGTTGGTTTGTTGGCTTCACTTGTTTCAACATTTTTTGTTAGAATAAAATCTGAAACATCTTCTGTACAAGCCGCTTTGAATCTTGGAAACTGGGCATCTGTTATCATTACATTTATTGCCTCTTTTTTCTTAGTAAAACATATTTTACCTGAAACACTTTCACTTCGTGGACACGATTTTACTTCAAATGGAGTATTTATGGCAATTGTAGTTGGTTTGATTGTTGGTGCCTTGATGTCAATTATCACTGAATATTATACTGCCATGGGTAAACGTCCAGTGCTGTCAATCATTGAAAAATCGGGTACAGGACATGCCACAAATATTATTGGCGGTTTGGCAGTTGGTATGGAATCAACGGTTCTTCCAATTTTGACCTTAGCAGCGGGTATTATTTTCTCTTATTATTTTGCTGGTCTTTATGGCGTTTCTATTGCAGCGGCTGGTATGATGGCAACAACAGCAATGCAATTAGCAATTGATGCTTTCGGTCCGATTGCTGATAATGCAGGCGGTATAGCAGAAATGTCACAATTACCTCCAGAAGTACGTGAGCGTACTGATAATTTGGATGCTGTTGGAAACACAACTGCGGCAACTGGGAAAGGTTTTGCGATTGCTTCGGCAGCTTTGACTTCATTGGCTTTGTTTGCGGCATTCGTTGGAATTGCAGGAATCAACTCGATTGACATTTACAAAGCTCCAGTTTTGGCGGGTTTGTTTGTCGGTGGAATGATTCCATTCATTTTCAGTGCTTTGTGTATTTCGGCGGTTGGTAAAGCTGCCATGGAAATGGTAAACGAAGTTCGTCGTCAGTTCCGTGAAATTCCTGGAATTATGGAATACAAAACTGAGCCAGAATACGAGAAATGTGTAGCGATTTCGACAGAGGCGTCAATCAAACAAATGATTCTGCCTGGTGCAATTGCTTTAGTAACGCCAGTTTTAGTTGGATTTGGATTTAAAGGTGTATTTGCAGATACCTCATCTCCTGAGATTTTGGGTGGTTTATTGGCAGGCGTAACGGTTTCAGGTGTTTTAATGGGAATTTTCCAGTCGAACGCAGGTGGTGCTTGGGATAATGCTAAAAAATCATTTGAAAAAGGAGTGATGATTGATGGTGTGAAACATAAGAAAGGCTCTGAGCCTCACAAAGCTGCCGTAACTGGTGATACTGTTGGCGACCCATTCAAAGATACTTCTGGCCCATCAATGAATATCTTGATTAAATTGATGTCGATTGTTTCATTAGTAATTGCTCCATATATTGCTGTTACTTCGTCTGAAACTGCAAGTGTTGAAGCGGCTCCAATAGTTGAAGCGACTTTGCCAGTTAGTATCAATAAGGTATTATCAACAGGTGCTAACTTGAATTTCTTGGAAGGTGGAATCGAAGATCAAGTAATTAAATTTATTGAGTCAGATTCAGTTGCAGGAAAAGATAATTGGTTCAATTTTAAGGCTTTGAATTTTACATCGGGTAGTAATAGCATTGATTCAACTTCGATGAATGAAGTAAAAAATATTTCTGAAATTCTCAAAGCATTCCCAAATGTAAATATCAAAGTGGGTGGCTATACTGATAATACAGGCGATGATGCAGCAAACCTAAAACTTTCGAGCGAGCGTGCCGCAGCAGTAAAAGCAGCTTTGATTGGATTAGGTATTACTGATGCTCGTGTAGAAGCAGAAGGGTATGGTAAGGCAAATACTGTTGCTAGCAATGAAACTGAAGAAGGTCGTATGGCCAACCGTAGAATTGCGGTGAGTGTTAGAAAGAAGTAATAGCTCATAAACCCCGATAGGGAATAAAAATAATCAAAAAGCCTTTTTCAATTATCGAAAAGGGCTTTTTGTTTGAAGTGAAGTTTGTTTTTAATTTAAAATCAACTAAATTTAGCAAAAATAATAATCAAAATGGGACAATATGTAGCGTTAAAATACGACAGATTCCGATTGAGCGATGACGAATTTTATGATTTTTGTACACAAAATGACAGTCTAAAATTTGAAAGAGATGCAAAAGGAAACATTTTAATTATGCCGAATACAGGAGGAATAACGGGGATAATGAATTTAGAAATTAATTTTGAATTCGTTGGATGGAATCGTCAAGCAAAACTTGGAAAAGTATTCGATTCATCAACAACATTTCGTTTACCAAGTTCAGCGGCACGCTCGGCGAATGTGGCTTGGGTAAATAATGAAAATTGGAATCAGTTAGATTTAGCACAACAGACTAAATTTCCGCCTGTTTGTCCTGATTTTGTTTTGGAATTAATGAGTGCCACAGATAATTTGAAAGACTCTACTAAAAAAATGCAGGAAGAATGGATAGCTAATGGTTGTAAATTGGCATGGTTGATCAATCCTAAAATTCAAAAAACGTATATTTTTAGAGAAAAGAAAGAAGTTGAAATTGTTGTGGGCTTTGACCAAAAACTCCTTGGCGAAAATGTATTAGTTGGCTTTGAATTAGATTTGAGCATTTTGAAATAAAATTCACACTGTTTTTTCCCAATCCAAATAAATATCATTGAGTGAAATTTCTACATCGACTGATTTTAGTTCGATGACATCTTCGAGTTTGGTATAAGAACGATATTGCCAAAAAATGGCATTTTCAGGTTTAAAAAATACTTCGACTAATATTTCATTTTGCGAAACTAAGATGTACTCTCTAAAAGAAGTGATTTTTTGATACGCTTGGAATTTACCTTGTCGGTCATATAATGCGGTTGAATCTGATAATACCTCAACTATTAAAATTGGATTCTTTACCGCATGAGGCATTTCTGGAAAAGTTTCAGTTTTGCCACACACCACAAAAGTATCAGAATAAACAAACTTTTCATCAGAAACCGCAATTTTTGCATCACTGTTGTAAGTTCTGCAAGGTTTGGCTTTTGTCTTTAAAGCTTGCCTAAGACTTCCACCAACATTATTTGATAATAAACTATGATTGAGCGTTTCGCCAGCAATAGCAAATATTTCTCCTTCGTGATATTCAAGTTTTTCTAAAGAATTTGCCTCCATTTCGAGGTATTCTTCTATTGAATATTTATATTTTAGTGCTGCTTCGCCCATAAATTTCTATTTTTTGGATACAAATATA
>Ga0209189_1002543_pt1 | contig 12742 bp, 8 predicted proteins | sample C_130820_EF_Meta_FD_187308 | JGI IMG/M metagenome (GOLD analysis project Ga0209189, IMG submission 187308) | Freshwater microbial communities from Lake Croche, Canada to study carbon cycling - C_130820_EF_MetaG (SPAdes) (version 3) | ecosystem: Environmental > Aquatic > Freshwater > Lake | place...
AGAAAGTTCTTTCGTATTTGATTTTTCTAATATATTAGTTTCCGAAAGATTTTGCATATTCCAAAATATAATTAATTTAGATGTCTATACTATCAACTTCTTTATCGAGAATAAAAGAATCTCCTACAATTGCAATTACTCAGAAAGCTAGATTGTTAAAAGAAAGTGGAAAGGAAGTAATAGCATTAGCTTCTGGAGAACCAGATTTTGATACACCAAATAATATAAAAGAAGCTGCAATTAAAGCCATTAAAGAAGGACAGACAAAATATACAGCTGTTGACGGAACTCCAGAGTTAAAAAGAGCGATAGTTAGTAAATTTAAAAGAGAAAATAATTTAAGTTTTGATGTAGATAATATTACAGTTGGAACGGGGGGCAAGCAGGTAATTTATAATTGTATTCTTGCAACAATTAATTCTGGAGATGAAGTTATTATTCCAGCGCCTTATTGGGTTTCGTATCCTGATATGGTTTTATTAGCTGGAGGGACGCCAAAATTTGTAGAATGTGATGAACAAAGTAATTTTAAAATTTCTGCCGATCAGCTTGATAAATTAATAAATAAAAAAACAAAATGGTTTATTTTAAACTCACCAGGTAATCCAACCGGGATGTGTTACTCAAGATCAGAACTTACTGAATTAGTTAAAGTTTTAAAAAAACATAAACATGTAAATATTTTAACAGATGATATTTACGAACACATTCTTTACCAAGACAAAGGTGCAAATGATTCAAGATTTGTAAATATTTTAGAAATAGACGATTCTTTAAAAGACAGAACTTTAGTTGTAAATGGTGTAAGCAAAGCTTACGCAATGACAGGATGGAGAATTGGTTATGCTGCTGGTCCAAAAGAATTGATCAAAGCAATACAAAAAATTCAATCTCAATCTACAACCAATCCATCTTCTGTTAGCCAAGCAGCCGCAGTCGAGGCTTTAAATGGTGATCAGAGTTTTATTAATCCTAGAGCTTTAGAATTTAAAAAAAGAAGAGATTTTGTTGTTAATGCTTTAAATAATATTAAAGGATTAACCTGCGTTATTCCTGAAGGCGCATTCTATGTTTTCCCAAATTGTAAAAAATTAATGAATAAAAAAACATCTAGCGGAAAGATTATTAAAAACGATACTGATTTTGCAACTTACTTATTAGAAGAAACAGGAGTTGCAATTGTTCAAGGTTCAGCTTTTGGGTTAGAAGGTTATTTTAGAATTTCTTATGCAACATCTATGCAGATTTTAGAGAAGGCTGTAATTAAAATTAAAAGTTTTTGCGAAAGTTTAAAATAGTCTTAGTGATTAGATAAATATTTTTCAGCCTCAAGAGCAGCCATACATCCCATTCCAGCAGCGGTAACAGCTTGTCTGTAGATTTTATCTTTAACGTCTCCAGCTGCAAATACTCCCGGTATATTAGTTTTTGTAGAATCCGGCTGAGTTATTAAGTAACCACTGCTATCCATATTAATTTGCCCTTTAAACAAAGCTGTTGCTGGATCATGTCCAATTGCAACAAAAAGTCCATGGGTTTGAAGTTCTGTGACGGTATTTGTTTTGATATTTTTTAATTTAACAGCAGTCACTCCTTTAGGATTTTCTGTTCCAATAATTTCTGAAACAACGCTATCCCAAATCACATTAATTTTAGGATTAGAAAATAATTTTTTTTGTAATAATTTTTCTGCTTTTAATTCGCTTTTTCTGTGAACTAATGTTATTTTTTTTGCAAAATTAGTAAGGAATAAAGATTCCTCAACTGCTGAATTTCCGCCACCAACCACAACAACATCTTTATTCTTATAGAAGAAGCCATCACATGTTGCGCAGGCAGAAACACCAAATCCCTTATACTTTTCCTCTGTATCAAGATTTAGCCATCTAGCTTGTGCACCCGTTGAAATAATAATACTTTCAGCAAAGTAGTGAGTTCCAGATTCACCAATAAGTTCAAAAGGTTTTTTGCCAAGATTAACTTTAGAAATATGATCTTCAATAAATTTTGTTCCAACTTTTGTAGCCTGTTCTTTCATTTGCTCCATTAACCAAGGGCCTTGTATTACATCGGAAAATCCAGGAAAATTTTCAACGTCTGTAGTGATCGTTAATTGACCACCAGGTTGCGAACCTGCGATTAAAATTGGTTCAAGCATTGCTCTTGCAGCATAAATTGCAGCCGTATATCCAGCTGGGCCTGATCCAATAATTATTACTTTATTTATTTTATCGACATTCATTGTAGATTTTAATTAATAATACTTATAATTAATTATCATTTTAAACAATGAGATATTTTAAAGCATTATTATTAACAGAAGGAGCTCATGGTATGGTGAGCCAAGTTGAAGGTTTAGCAAAAGCTTTAAAATTGGATTTTAATCATTGTTTTGTAAATTTAAAAAAACCTTGGAGATATCTTCCTATAAATCTAGTTCCTGTTAACAAATCCGTTATTGACGGAAAGATTCCAGATCTTGTAGAGAATCAGGTGTTAATTTCTTGTGGAAAAAATAGTGTTATTTCTTCTTTATTTTTAAAAAGAAATAATAAGAATTTATTTAATATTCATATTCAAAACCCTAAAGTAAATTTTTCAAATTTTGATTTAATTGTTGCTCCAGAGCATGATCAAATAAAAGGCAATAATGTATTAAGTACGTTTGGCGCTCTTCATTATATTGAAAAAAAGGATGTAGATAATAGCGGTAATTTTTTTTCAAAATATAATTTATCCGAGAATAATAAAATCGTTACTTTAGTCTTAGGCGGTCCTAATAGATATTACGATTTTAATGAAATTGATCTTGGGAATATCTTTTTATCTATAAAAGATAGTTTTTTAAACAAAGGTTTTAAATTAATTATTATTAAATCAAGAAGAACCCCAGATAATATTATCGATTTTGCTAGAAAGTTTTTTTTGGATTCAGCAGTCATTATTGATTTCGTCAGCAAAGAAGCCTATTTATCAGCTCTTAAATTATCCAAAATAATTATTGTAACTTGCGATTCTACTTCAATGATTTCCGAGTGTGCCATCACACAAAAGCCAATATTTGTAGCTAAAATGAAAGCTAAGAGAAAAAATACTAGATTTGAGTACTTTCTTAATAGTTTTAGAGAAAAAGGAATTATTAGATTTTTAGGAGAAAACCTAGATTATTGGAGCTATCCGATACTTGATGAGACAAATCGAATTGCGAAAATAATAAAAGAAAGGTTAAATTAACATTAATGAGTTTTTTAAAATCTTTTCAGAATAATTCAGTTCATTCAAGCTATCCTTTTGATCATTGGGAATTAACGGAGCCTCTAACTAATGAACAAATAAAAGAAATTTGCGGAGCAAAAGTTCCTGAAGTTAAAGTGGATTTTGATGGCACTAGAGCTGTAGATGGAGGTGCCGGAACATACAGATCAGGTGATCCCACAGGTGGCAAAGCGGGAAAAATAAGAGAATTTGTTACAAAAGATAATTATAAAGATTATCCACATTTAAAAAAATTTATTGATGAATTATGCAAGATGGAGACTGCCAAATTTATTGGTTCAAAAATTAAAAAAGATTTAAGCAAAGCTTATGTTCGTGTTGAGATTATTGCAGACAGAGTTGGTTTTTGGCTTAAGCCACATTGCGACATTAAAGAAAAATTAATGTCATGCTTATTATTTGCAAATCCAGACAATTATGAATCGGAAGAATTAGGCACTGATTTTTATGATAAAAATTTAAAATTAGTAAAAACTGTTCCATATAAAAATAATTATGGATATGCTTTCACAAGCGGTCCTGATACTTGGCACGGATTAGAGAAGAAAACAATTAAAAGAGATAGAAGATGTCTTCAGGTAAATTATGTAACTTTCGAGACTGATTGGAAAGTTAATTAATTTATATCCTGCAAAGCAAGAACTTCAAATTTGGAATTTTTTAAGGACTTAATGGCTTCAGTAATTGCATTCGCTCCAGCAATAGTCGTGTAGTAAGGAGTTCCGCTTGTAAGAGCCGCTCTTCTAAGAGAAAAAGAATCCTTTATGGACTGTTTTCCTTGAGATGTATTTATAACTAATGAGATTTTTTTTTCATTCAGAAAATCTTCTATATGAGGTTTACCCTCTAATACTTTGTTAATTTTTTTACAATCAACTCCTGATGTATTTAAAAAATCAGATGTTCCAGATGTTCCAAGAATATCAAATCCTAGCTTTTTAAGTTCTTGTGCAATTTTTAAAATATATTTTCTGTCATCTTTTTTTACGGACAAGAAAGCAACACCTGATTTTGGAATTTTATTACCAGTTGCAAACTGACTTTTTGCAAAGGCTAGTCCAAATGATTTATCAATTCCCATTACTTCTCCAGTGGATTTCATTTCAGGTCCTAATAAAGTGTCTACATTTGGAAATTTATTAAAAGGGAATACAGCCTCTTTAACTGAATATAATTTATGATTTTTTTTACTTAAATTTAGATCTTTTAATTTTAAGCCAGACATTACTTTTGTTGCAATTTTTGCAACAGGAACTCCGATTGATTTAGCAACAAATGGTACAGTTCTGCTAGCTCTTGGATTTACTTCTAAAACGTAAACTTGCTCACCTTTTACTGCAAATTGAATATTAAGTAGGCCCAAAACTTTTAAACCAAAAGCAATTTTCTTTGTCTGATTTGATATTTCATCAATAACATTTTGTTTTAATGAATAAGGAGGGATACAGCATGCAGAATCTCCAGAATGGATACCGGCTTCTTCAATGTGCTCCATGATGCCTGCAATAAAAACATCTTTACCATCACAAATAGCATCAACATCAACTTCAATCGCATCATTGATGAATCTATCTATTAACACTGGTTCTTTTCCTGAAACTTTAACAGCTTCTTTTATGTATTTTTTAAGATGATCTTCGTCATATACGATTTCCATGGCTCTACCTCCCAGAACGTAAGAAGGTCTAATAACAATTGGGAAATTGATTTTTTTTGCAATTTGAATTGCTTCAGCTTCAGATCTTGCAAGACCACTTTCTGCTTGCAGAAGAGATTCTTTAATTACAAAATTCTTAAATTTTTCTCTATCTTCAGCAAGATCAATGGACTCAAGTTGCGTTCCTAATATTGGAATTTTATTTTCATCAATAAATTTTGCAAGTTTTAAAGGAGTTTGACCCCCAAATTGAACTATGACACCAGCAAGTGAGCCATTGCTTTTTTCTTTATCAATAATTTCAATTACATGTTCTTCAGTTAAAGGCTCAAAATATAATCTGTCACTGGTATCGTAGTCAGTAGATACAGTTTCTGGATTACAATTAATCATAATGGTTTCATAATTAATTTCTTTTAAGGCATAACTTGCCTGACAACAGCAATAATCAAACTCTACTCCTTGACCTATCCTATTTGGACCGCTACCTAAAATGATAACTTTCTTTTTATTTGTTGGTTCAGATTCACAAGCACTTGGATCGTTACTTCCATAAGTAGAATACATATAAGGAGTTTTAGATTCAAATTCTCCAGCGCAAGTATCAATTTTTTTGTATATAGGATGAATTTTGAATTTATTTCTAGCAGATCTTACTTCTTTGCTTTTTAAATTAAGAATTTTTGCAATTTTTTTATCTGAAAATCCAATTGATTTAATATATTGAAGTTTTTGCTTATTATTTAAAACATCTTCAGTTTTAATTTGATTTTCTACAATTACTAATTCCTGGATTTGTTCCAAGAACCACTTATCAATTTTTGTCATTTCATATATTTCATCTAATTTTAAATCTCTTCTAAAAGCCTCAGCTACATAAAGTATTTTGTTAGGAGTTCTTTCTATGAGTTTCTTTTTTAAATCTTGAACATTTATTTCTTCATTCATATCAAAACCATCAAAACCAATTTCTAATGAACCCAATGCTTTTTGGACGGATTCTTTGAAGTTTCCTCCAATAGACATGACTTCACCAACAGACTTCATCGCAGTTCCTAATATTGCTTCAGTATTTTTAAATTTTTCAAATGCAAATCTTGGAATTTTAGTTACCACATAATCAATAGTTGGTTCGAAAGAGGCTGGTGTTGTGCCAGTGATTTCATTTTTGAGTTCATCTAAAGTGTAACCAACCGCAAGTTTAGCGGCCACTTTTGCTATTGGAAAACCAGTTGCTTTTGATGCTAAGGCAGAAGATCTAGAAACTCTAGGATTCATCTCAATGATAATCATTCTTCCATTTTTTGGATTTATTGCGAATTGAACGTTAGATCCACCAGTTTCAACTCCAATTTTTCTAATACATTTAAAAGAAGCATCTCTCATAACTTGATATTCTTTATCAGTTAGAGTTAATGCTGGAGCAACCGTAATAGAGTCCCCAGTATGAATTCCCATTGGATCCACATTTTCAATTGAACAGATAATTATACAGTTATCATTTTTGTCTCTAACGACTTCCATTTCAAACTCTTTCCATCCCAATAAAGACTCTTCAATTAGAACTTCTTTTGTTGGAGAAAGATCAAGACCGTTTGCTATAATTTTTAAATATTCTTCTTCAGTATGTGCGATTCCGCCGCCAGAACCTCCAAGAGTAAACGAAGGTCTAATAATTGCAGGAAGGCCAATTGATTTTAAACTTTTTTTTGCATCCTCCATTGATCTACAAATTAATGACTTTGCGCATTCGAGACCAATATCCGTCATATTTTTTTTAAATTTTTCTCTATCTTCAGCATTTTCTATGGCCTCAGAATTTGCTCCTATTAATTCAATATTATATTTTTTTAATATGCCTTCTTTCTTCAGTGCCATCGCAGCATTAAGAGCTGTTTGACCTCCCATGGTTGGTAAAATTGCATCTGGTTTTTCTTTCTTAATGATTTCTTCTATAATTTCAGTTGTGATAGGTTCAATGTAAGTTTTGTCCGCAACATCGGGGTCCGTCATGATAGTTGCTGGATTTGAATTGATTAAAATAATTCTATAACCATCGGTTCTTAAAGCTTTGCAGGCTTGTGTTCCTGAATAATCAAATTCGCAGGCTTGTCCGATTATAATTGGCCCTGCACCAATAACTAAAATTGATTTTATGTCATTTCTTTTAGGCATTAATTTTTATTTTTTTCTATTAGGTTAATAAAATCTTTAAACAGATAATTGCTATCATGCGGTCCAGGAGATGATTCTGGATGATATTGTACAGAAAACACAGGTTTAGTTTTTGATTTTATTCCTTCAACGGAAGTATCAAAAAGAGAAATATGAGTTACCTCGACATCTTTTGGAATACTATCTTTTGTAACTTCAAAACCGTGATTTTGACTTGTGATTTCCACTTTATTATTTGTTAAATTTTTAACAGGATGGTTTGCACCTCTATGACCTTGGTGCATTCTTTTTGTTTTTGCACCCAAGCTTAAAGCTAGTAATTGATGCCCCAAACATATTCCGAACACAGGTGTATTAGAGGATATTATTTCTTGAATTATTTTGATTGCATATTTTCCAGTAACATCAGGATCTCCAGGTCCATTAGATAAAAAAACACCATCTGGCTTTAAATTTAATATATCCTTAGAAGAAGTAGTTGATGGAACGACAGTTACTTTGCATCCTAATTCAGAAAAATTTCTTAAAATATTTGTCTTAATTCCATAATCGATTGCAACAATATTATATTTATTATTTTTTTGAATTTCATATCCCTTTGCATTCCATAATTTATTACCAACCCATTGATAAGTGTTTTTGCATGTAACTTCTCTTGTAAGATCTACATTTTCTAAACTTGGTAATTTTTTTGTAATTTCTAATAATTCTTGAGAATTGTATTTGCTATCCTGTTTAAAAGCGATCGTTGCTTTTTTAGCGCCAAATTTTCTTATTTTTAAAGTAAGTTTTCTAGTATCAATGCCGTAGATTGCTGTTATTTTATTTTTTTTTAACCACTGATCTAGATTTTCTAAAGCTCTATAATTAGAAGAGTGAGATACCTCAGCGCTAAATATTGCACCTTTCACCCAAGTTTTGTCACACTCTAAATCTTCATTATTTGCTCCAACATTTCCAATATGAGGGAAAGTAAAGTTTATAATCTGACCCGAGTAAGAAGGATCAGTTAATATTTCTTGGTAACCAGTTATTGAGGTATTAAAACATATTTCTCCAGAAGAAACCCCGTGAGAACCAATTCCAAATCCATGGAACTCCTCTCCATCCTCAAGAATTAAAATAGCATTAGTATTGATAGAATCTTTTATTTTGTATTTATTTTCTAAATTAGTTTCTTTAGACAAATACAACCCATGAGTTAACAGCTTTTAAGTTATTTAAAAGTTGGCGAACATTATGAAAAAGTTAATCGCCAGTCAAGTTGGTAATATTTTCTTTTTAGCAGTTGGATTATAGAGTAATTTAAAACTTATGAATTTATTAGATAGAGTAAATGCTCAATTAAAAGAATCAGCACTCAAACAAGACAAAGATAAAGTTCTTACATTAAGACTTATTGTTTCCGCACTAAAAGATAAAGAGATTGAGAAAAGAGGAACAAAAGATTCATCTATTAAAGACGAAGACGTTATTGCTGTTCTTAATAAGATGCTGAAGCAAAGAAGAGAATCATTAGATATTTACAAAAAAGCTTCTAGAACTGACTTATCTGATAAAGAACAAAAAGAAATAGATATAATTCAAGAATTTCTTCCAAAGCAGCTAGATGATAGCGAAACTAAAAAAGCTTGCGAAATTGCAGTTAAAGATTCCGGAGCAACTTCAATTAAAGACATGGGAAAAGCAATGGCAATTCTTAAATCTAAATATTCAGGAAGTATAGATTTTTCAAAAGCAGGAGCGTTACTAAAAGAACTGTTAAGTAAATGAAATTTCCAAAAGAGTATCTAGAAGAAATTAAACAGAGGATAAAAGTATCCGACGTAGTAGGCGCTTCAGTACAATTAAAGAGAAGAGGCAGAGAATTTGTTGGACTATCTCCATTTACTAAAGAAAAAACCCCTTCATTTACTGTTAATGATGAAAAAGGTTTTTATCATTGTTTTAGTACTGGAGAGCATGGAAACGTTTTTGATTTTTTAGTTAAAATAGAAAAATTGAATTTTGGTGATGCAGTTAGAAAATTAGCGGCAAAAGCTGGAATGCCAGTATTTAAATTTACTAAAGAAAGTGCTGAAGTTGAGAATAAAAGAAAAAAATACGATGAAATATTAACACTAGCCTTGCAGCAGTATCAGAAAAATTTTTCTGAGAATGAGGGTGTAAAAAAATATACTTCTAACCGAGGTCTGACAGCAGAAATAATATCTACATTTAAAATAGGATATTCGGGAGAATATGGTTTGAATGTTTCTTCGTTTGGGAATTTTAATCAAAAAGAGCTTCTTGATAGTGGAATTTTTTTTCTCGATGAAAAAAATAAAAAACTTGTAGATCGATTTAAAAATAGATTGATGTTTCCCATTTTTGATTACAATAATAAGATTATTGGTTTCGGAGGCAGAGCTTTGAGTCAAAACTATTTAGCAAAATATATTAATTCTCCAGAGACTGAGTTTTTTAAAAAAGGTTTCAATTTATATAATTTAAACAACGCAAAGAATGAAAACAAACAGAGCAGCATAGTATTTGCAGTTGAAGGTTATATGGATGCTATTAGTCTTTACCAAAGTGGTTTTAAAAATGTAGTTGCAACTCTAGGCACTGCCATGACGGATTCACATTTAAGTTTATTGTGGAGATATTTTAATGATCCCGTTGTTTGTTTTGATGGTGATAGAAGCGGACAGAATGCTGCACAAAAGATTTCTGAAAAGTTAATTGTTCACATGAAGCCAAATTATTCTTTATCATTTTTAATTTTACCAAATGGTTTTGATCCAGACTCTTTTGTTAGAAAAAATGGGAAAAATAATTTTGAGGTTTTGTTAGATCAGAAAATTGATATTGGTAATTTTATTTTTGAAAATAATTTAAAAGATTTAAAGTCTCAGCAACCAGAAGAAAGAGCTGGTTTTGAAAAAAAATTAATGGATTTAAGCGCTTCCATCCAAGATGTTACTGTAAAAAAACACTACATTAGTTTTTTTAAGAACAGGATATTTGAACAGTTTTCAAATAGAAAATCCAAAAATCTTAAACCTTTAAATAAAACTAAAGAGCTTACGAGAAAAATTACAAGATATTCATCTTTTGAACTTAAAGAATTTTCTCTTATGTATTTATTTTTAAATAATCCACAAATTTTAAAAGATAGAATTGAGAAATTGTCTTTAATCAATTTTAATAATAAAAATTTAGAAGAATTAAAAAAAGTATTAATAAAAATATTTAATAACATTGAAACTTTTAAAGAATTTAATTTATTAAAACATTTAGAACAAAATAATTTTGGTCAAATCGTTAAAGATATTGAAGAATTTTCTTCGGTAAAAGGAATTTCAGAAAATTTAGATGAAGAAAGATTTGATAATTTTTTAACAGATTTGATAGAGCAGGTTAACAATTTGAAGCTCGAAACTAAGTTAAAAGATGCCGAAGAATCATTATCTAAAAATATGAATGAAGCTCAATATAATGAACTTTTATCCTTAAAAGATCAGATTGTTGCATCAAAAAAAGTCTAGTAATTTTAGGCTGTAGTAAATATATATACCTCTTCAATAAACAGATAATAAAGTGAAAGCAGAAAAGCTTATTTCAAAATCATTTGAGAAACTTCTTGAGCGCGGTAAAGCTCGAGGCTTTATTACTCATGAAGAATTAAAAAAATCTTTAGGAAAAAGAAATAGCACTCCAGAAAGTTTAGAAAAAGCAGTCTTAAATATTTTCGATAATCTAATTACGCTTGTAAAACAGAAATCTGATTTTAAAGTTAAAACTAAAGAAGAGGCTCCAAAAGCGGAAAAGACTTCGGAAAGAAGCGATGATCCAATTAGAATGTATCTTAGAGAGATGGGAGGCGTTGAGCTTCTATCCAGAGAAGGTGAAATTGCTATCGCAAAAAGAATAGAGTCAGGAAAATATGTAATGGTGTCTGCTTTAGCAGAAAGTCCATTAATGGCTAAAAAAATATTTGAATGGAAAGATAAATTAAATGCAAATGAAATGCTTGTTCGAGATATTATTGATCTTGATAGCAATTATTTAGAAGATGAAAATTTTACTAAAGCCCTAGCAGCAAAAACTGCAGAAAAAGAAGAAAAAGTAGTTAAAGATTCCAAATCTAAAAAAGATAAAAAAGAAGAAGACCCAGATAATAAAACTGTAGAAGCAATCGAAGAAGATAATGATGAATATAATATTTCTTTAGCAGCACTAGAGATTGAGCTTAAGCCAAAAATTTTAAAGACTTTTGAAAAACTTGCAAAAAGTTACAAAAAATTAATCACATATCAAAAAGAGAAATTAGAAACTGTTCTTGCAAGATCAAAATTGAGTCCAAGCAAAGAAAAAAATTATCAAGCAATTAAAGAGGAAATCAGCCAAGATATTTTGCAGTTACAATTAAATCCTGTAACTCAAGAAGAGTTGGTGCAAATTAATTACGTTGAAAATAAAAAGCTAATTAATTTTGATGGTGAGCTATTAAGACTTTCGTCTAAGCATGGAATTCCTAGAGAAGAATTTATAAAATTTTATGTTGGTAATGAAATTAATCCTAATTTTGAAAGTTTCTTAGGAGAGAATAAAAAATGGCATAATTTTTTTACTAAAGAGAAGAAAGAATATGAAAATATTAAAAGTAAATTAGTTCAAATCAGTAAAGATATAGGCTTACCTGTCTCTGACTTTAAAATTTTAGTTAATAAAATTAAAAAAGGTGAAAGAGAATCTCGAATTGCTAAAAAAGAAATGATCGAAGCTAATTTGAGATTAGTGATATCTATTGCAAAAAAATATACCAACAGAGGATTGCAATTCTTAGATTTAATTCAAGAAGGAAACATAGGTCTTATGAAGGCCGTTGATAAGTTTGAATATAGAAGGGGATATAAATTCTCAACTTATGCGACTTGGTGGATCAGACAGGCAATCACAAGATCTATTGCCGATCAAGCTAGAACTATCAGAATTCCAGTACACATGATTGAAACTATTAACAAAATTGTAAGAACCTCGAGACAAATGTTAAGCGAATTTGGAAGAGAGCCTACCCCAGAAGAACTTTCAAAAAAGTTAGCTATGCCTTTAGATAAGGTTAGAAAAGTATTGAAAATTGCTAAAGAACCGGTCTCTTTAGAAACTCCAGTGGGTGATGAAGAAGACAGTAGTTTAGGAGATTTTATCGAAGATAAGAATGCATTAATTCCAGTTGATGCTGCAATTCAAAGTGGACTAAGAAATACGACAACAAAAATTTTAGCTACATTAACTCCTAGAGAAGAAAGAGTTCTGAGAATGCGTTTTGGAATTGGAATGAATACTGATCATACTTTAGAAGAGGTTGGACAACAATTTTCGGTAACTCGTGAAAGAATAAGGCAAATAGAAGCCAAAGCTTTAAGAAAACTAAAACACCCTAGTCGATCTAGACAATTAAAAAGCTTTTTTGATAGTTAGAATTTAGTTAATAAACTATATTTTTAGTATTATAACTTTTAAAAAGGGCCTGTAGCTCAGCTGGTTAGAGCCCCCCGCTCATAACGGGGTTGTCCGGGGTTCAAATCCCTGCGGGCCCACCAAATTAATTTATCTTTTGTTTATTGGCAGGATCTAAAAAGCCAAGAG
>Ga0209189_1002550_pt1 | contig 12722 bp, 9 predicted proteins | sample C_130820_EF_Meta_FD_187308 | JGI IMG/M metagenome (GOLD analysis project Ga0209189, IMG submission 187308) | Freshwater microbial communities from Lake Croche, Canada to study carbon cycling - C_130820_EF_MetaG (SPAdes) (version 3) | ecosystem: Environmental > Aquatic > Freshwater > Lake | place...
TGAATTACACATGGTCGTATTCAAGCATCTCGCTGTTTCAGCAGTGCCCCCGCAAGTACCACAGGATGCGTATCGTCAAGGATATCGTCGAGCCACCACAGGAACACTTGCTCTACGGCAGTGCGGTTCATAAGGCAGCAGAAGAATACGTGCGTGATGGTACTCCGATACCAGAAAAGTACGCTTACATCCAGCCGTTCCTTGACCCACTGAAAGCCTTGTCAGGTGAGAAGTTATGTGAGCATGAGATGGGCTTGACCAAGGACATGAAGCCCTGCGGATTCAGAGATAAAGATGTTTGGTTTCGTGGGATTACTGACTTACTGGTTATTGATGGTGAGAAAGCACGCATCATTGATTACAAGACTAGCAAGTCCAGTCGGTACGCCGACAAGAAACAACTCGAACTGCTGTCCCTACTAACCTTTAAACACTTCCCACAAGTCAAAACAATCAAGGCTGGTTTGATGTTCTTGGTTGTCAAAGACTTGGTCCGCGCCGAGTTCAATGCAGATCAACAAACTGATGCTTGGAGCAAGTGGATACCCGAGACAAATCAGCTAGAGAGTGCGATGATTACGGATGTTTGGAACCCTCGACCAAACTTTACCTGCCGTGGTTGGTGCCCTGTAACCGACTGCGAACACAACAGCAAGAAACTTTAGGAGTCCCTATGCCCTACGTCAATAAGCCAAGACCATACAAACACGAATACGAAACATACGACGGCACGCCCGCCGTTAAGAAAAAAAGAGCCGAGCGCAACAAAGCACGGCGCATCATGGAAGAAGCAGGATTAGTTCACAAGGGAGATGGAAAAGATGTCGATCATAAAAAACCTCTTAGCAAAGGCGGGAAAACCACAAGATCAAACTTGCGCGTCAAGTCTGCAACAGACAATAGATCATATGCTCGCCGATCCGACCACGGGGTTAAATAAGGCAATAGAAGAGGCAAATACTAATGCTTTGCTATATGGGTCTTCGATGATACAAATCGGATCTGGCCCATACATCACTCACATCGGCAACAACGCCACCATAAGCAAAACACTGCCTCAAAGCTATCCACGACAAGTAAATCTTAGGAGCACCGACTTGGACAAACACCCAGCGTTTGAGTTAACCGTGGAACAACTTCGTGCCGCTTGGATGCTTTCATATGGAACTCGTTGGATTTCTATGGAGACCCCTCTTGAAGATGACTATCTAAATGTTGTAGCCCAGCGCCTTGTTGCTTTGGGTGAAGTAGAAACTCACAATGTCATTGACCAGTATGCACCTATGGCTCGGATAAAGGTATGAACATGCAAGTAATTGACAACAAGTACCTACTGATTGAAACAGAAGAACCGCAAAAGATTCTTTCTACGATTGCTAAAAGCACCGAGACTACTGATGGTTCGGTGGCTGTCCATTGGGGGCTGAAGGAAGCACAGATGCTTAAGACATTAGGGCTACCTGATGTGCCGTCCCCGATTGAGCGCGACTACAACTGGCCCGGACTTTTCAAACCAATGAATCATCAGAAGGAAACATCATCCTTTTTGACATTGCACCCACGCGCTTTTTGTTTTAACGAACAAGGTACTGGTAAGACTGCATCAGCTATCTGGGCATCAGACTACCTGCTTGAGCAGGAATATATCCGTCGGGTATTGGTCATCTGCCCAGTATCAATCATGCAAGCCGCATGGCAAGCCGACTTGTTTAAGTTTGCTGTTCACCGCCATGTAGATGTGGCACACGGAGATCGCAAGAAACGCAAGGCTATTGTTGAAGGCATCGCCGAGTACGTCATCATTAACTATGACGGTGTGGCAATCGTTGAGGAAGAACTCAAGGCTGGTGGGTTTGACCTCGTCATCATTGACGAAGCTAATGCGTACAAGAACCCAAAAACTGAACGGTTTAAAACGTTGAGAAGAATCGTCACTCCTGATACTTGGGTATGGATGATGACGGGTACACCCGCAGCGCAATCACCACTAGATGCTTATGGTTTAGCCAAACTATGTGTGCCAGCAAGAACCCCACACTTGTACACAGCATTTCGCGACGTTGTTATGTACCAATTTACACGGTTTAAATGGATTCCAAAACCACAAGCCCAAAGTATTGTGCATAACTTACTACAACCCGCTATTCGTTTTGAGAAAAAAGATTGCATTGATTTGCCTGATGTGACACACACCTCACGATTTGCGCCACTGACACCACAACAATCTAAATACTACAAAGACCTCAAGAAAGAAATGCTGATTGAAGCAGTTGGCGATGAAGTTTCTGCCGTAAATGCGGCGGCACAACTAAACAAATTGCTCCAAATATCTTGTGGCGCTGTATACACCGATACTAAAAATGTAATTGAGTTTGATGCGTCCAGTAGATTAAACATTTTGTTAGAGGTTATTGAAGAAGCAAGTCATAAAGTTTTAGTATTTATACCTTTTACACATGCACTGAATCTAGTACAAGATTTCCTAACAAAGAACAAGGTAACGTCAGAGATAATCAATGGCTCTGTAAGCGTGTCAAGGCGTACCGATATCTTCAAAAGGTTTCAAGAGTCAGATGAACCACGAGTACTTTTGATTCAACCGCAAGCGGCGGCACATGGGGTTACCCTAACTGCGGCGAACGTAATCGTGTGGTACGCTCCTGTCACGTCGATTGAAACATACCTGCAAGCAAACGCGCGTATCGATCGACCCGGACAGCGTAACCCTATGACAATCGTGCATCTTGAAGGTAGTCCAGTAGAAACAAAACTCTACTCAATGTTGCAAAACAAATTGGACTTCCATAACAAGATTATTGATTTGTATAAAAATGAAATTAACTCTTGACAAAGTCAACAAATAGAGTATAATGATTTTTGTTGGTGGTGTGTAATGCGGGTTAGCGCCGTATTTACTTGAATTGTGCAAATACCAAGTAAGTTGAACCACACTGCTTTATGTGAACGCATCACCAACACCTATAAAAAACAAATTGGAGTAAGAGTATGGAACAAGATGTTTCTATTGACAAAATCGTCGGCGCTTATATTAAGATTCGCGATTCAAAAGATGCTATATACGCAAAGTATAAGGCTGATACTGCCGAGCTAGAAGAGCAGATGACTACCCTAAAGCAAAAGTTACTTGAGGTCTCTAAAGAGACTGGCGTTACTAGCTTTTCAACACCGCAGGGAACTGCGTATCGAACCGTCAAAGACCGCTATTGGACTAATGACTGGGAAAGCTTCTACACCTTTATGCGCGAGCACGAAGCAATGCAGTTGCTAGAAAAACGTATTCATCAAATGAATATGAAAGAGTTCTTGGATAACAATCCTGATAGTGAACCTATGGGGTTGAATATCGACCGAGAATATGAAATCACCATCCGGAGGAAGTAATGGACATTGAAGAATTAGCGTTCCGCAGGGAACGCGACGAAATGTTCTACCGAGAGCGTGCGGTAGATCAGGCGCTTGAGCTGAACAAACAGTCCAAGCAATACACATCAGTTTCAGAACTGATGTACAACGCAAATGTTATATACAACTTTATCAAAGGAAAATCAAATGAGTAACGACCTCGCGCTCTTTAGCAACAATCTCCCTGACTACCTAAAGGACGTCGGCCTCGACGACATGACCAAAGCGCTTGCTGGTAATACTGGCATGAAGCGCATCTCCATCCGTGGTGGTGTGTTTCGCATGATGGTCAGTGGTGAAGAGATTGCCAAGAATGAAAACCGTTCAATGAACATCGTCATTGTTAATGGTGCGACAAAAGTGTCGCGTTCTTTCTATGCTGGTAAGTATGTTGCTGGTGAGACTTCGCACCCTGATTGCTGGTCTAACGACGGTGACAAGCCCGATGCAAGCATCGAGTACCCACAACATTCTTCTTGCGAAGGCTGTGAGCAAAATATCAAAGGTTCTGGTCAAGGCGATTCCCGCGCTTGCCGTTACCAACAACGCTTGGCTGTTCTATTAGCCGACGACGTTGCAGGCGATGTGTTCCAGTTGGTGCTACCCGCTAAGTCGATCTTTGGTCGTGGCGATGTAGACAAGATGCCGTTCCAACAATACGCTAAGTATGTCGGCGCGCAAGGTAAGAGCATCAGCACTTTGGTAACAGAGATGCGTATGGACAGTGATAGCGATACCCCTAAGTTGACCTTCAAACCCGTGCGTTTCTTATCCAAAGAAGAGTGGATGTCTGCTAAAGACAAAGGTGATAGCCCTGCCGCTAAAGCCGCTGTCGTACAAACTCCATCACAAACTGATGGGCCTAAGAAGAAAGCGATTGCCGCACCCGCACCTAAAGCACAGGATGAAGGAATCATGCCTGAGCCAACAAAGCGTACTGCCAAGAAGAACGCCGAGCCCGCTACTAAGAAGGAATTCAATGACGTGCTCAAACAGTGGACTGAAGACGAGTAATGGATAACAGAGGTTACGCAACTCGAATCGTTCGCGCCAACCAAGAAGCAAGTACAGAGAGCTCCGGCGTAAAGCTGGGGCGATTCTGTATTAAGAAAGATTATCCCGTTCGTGAAGTCGCTGAGTACTTTGGAGTTAGCCGCATGACAATCTATAAATGGTTCTCAGGCGATTGGATTCCACGCAAGGTACACGAAGCAAAAATTAACGAGATGCTTTCTAAGGTTGGGTTTGTTCAGTAGCGTTCGGACGGGGCTCGCCGCGCCCCTCCGACGCATTTCTTAGAGGCGGCTATGACAAGAGCAGGGTTACTGTCGGCGGTGCTATCGCCAGACGGGTGGTACTGCGTGGTCGGTCTGAAGAAGACAGGTCACCCTCGGCAAATATTTGTTGAGGATATGCAGGGTGTAGAAGACGCCGTTCAAGATTTATTGGACGAGCAGTTTGACGTCTATTTTGCTTGCGCAAAGTATGAAGAATCAGGTTCACGTACTAACGATAACGTGAAGAACATCAAGTCATTTTGGCTTGACATTGACTGCGGAACAGGTAAGCCATATGCGGATCAGTCTGAGGGACTAGAAGCACTTAAAGGTTTTTGCAAAACCGTAGGATTACCGAAGCCGACTGTAGTGGATTCGGGTCGAGGACTACATGTCTATTGGCCTTTGACTGCGCCGATTGCCCGCAAAGAGTGGGTGAATGCGGCTAAGCGTTTGAAAGTTTTGTGTAATGAGGAAGGCTTAGAGGCCGACCCCAGCCGCACGGCTGATGCCGCATCCATACTGAGGATGCCAGATACGCTCAACCACAAAGCCGAGCCGCCGCTAGAAGTAGCAGTTATGGTGATGGGCAACGATATTTCGTTTGAGGATTTCAAAGACAAGTTAGGCGTGATGGATGAGACGCCTGACTATTTGCCTACATTTGCAGATGATATGACTAAGGCGCTGATGGGCAACCGACAGCACCGATTCCAAATCATAGTAGACAAGAACGTAAACGGAACAGGCTGTCTGCAGCTAGCTAGAGCCATTGCTGACCAGAAGATTTTAGATGAACCGCGCTGGCGTGCGACATTGTCTATTGCTAAGTTCTGTACCGATGTTGATACAGCTATCCATGATGTATCTAGAGACCATCCAGACTACAACCCTGATGCCACGATTGCTAAAGTTGAACTAATACGAGGACCTTATACATGTGAGTCGTGGGAGGCTATCAATCCATCAGGTTGCGTAGGTTGCATACATAAAGGCAAGATCAAATCCCCTATCACGCTCGGCGCAGAGATTGCGGCGGCGCTACCCGAGGACAACAAGATTGAGTATGTGGTTGAGGAAAAGACGGTTGTCTACGACGTCCCTGAGTACCCTTTTCCATACTTCAGAGGTAAGAACGGCGGTGTCTACCGCAAGTCAGATGACGAGGACGACCCCGAAGCCGACTTGATTTACGAGCATGACCTATATGTGGTCAAGCGATTGAAAGACCCGCAAGCGGGCGAAACAATTTGGATGCGTCTGCACACCCCCCGTGACGGCGTAAAAGAGTTTGCTTTGGCTGTAGTGGATTTACTAACAACAGATAAGTTGCGCGAAAGGCTGGCTTGGTTTGGCGTCGTGGCGCTGAAAAAACAAATGGACAACATCATGGCTTACATCGTTCGATCGGTGAAAGAGATGCAATATAAACAAGGAGCAGAAATTATGAGATCACAATTCGGCTGGACCGAGAAGAACCAGTCATTCATTATTGGCGAGAAAGAAATTACCGCACAGGGTGACAAGTACAGCCCACCATCTAGCTACACCTCGGGGCTCGTAGATTGGTTTAACCCAGTTGGTTCGTACGAGGAATGGCAAAGCGTTGTGAATGCGTATGACCAGCCGGGGTTTGAGCCACATGCCTTTGGGTTCTTTACTGCATTCGGTGCGCCACTAATGCGCCATCTAAACCTCAAGGGTGCAATCGTCAACATGATTAACAACGAGTCTGGCACAGGCAAGACAACAGCGATCAAGGCTATGCACAGTGTGTTTGGGCACCCAGAAGAACTAATGTTGATCGAGCGAGATACCATGAACGTGCGCTTGCACCGACTAGGTGTTATGAACAATATGGGCTTGGGCTGTGACGAGATCACCAAGATGAAGGCAGATGACTTTTCTGACTTTGCGTATGCAGTTTCACAAGGCCGAGGCCGTGGGCGGATGAAGTCCAGTGAGAACTCTGAGCGTATCAACATGGCTAAGTGGCAGACTATCCTTCTCTGTTCCTCAAACGCATCTGCTGTAGATAAGCTTAAGTCCTTGAAGTCCACACCTGACGGTGAGCTCATGCGGGTAATTGAGTACCAAATCCCTGAGACTAAGCTGATGACTAAGCAAGAGGCTGACGAGTTGTATCCCAAACTGTACACAAACTATGGTCATGCAGGCCCTATTTACATGCGCGACTTGGTGGAGAACTTGGAAGAGCGCATCCTTGAAGTCAAACAGCTACAACGCATTATTGACGAGCAGATGGGGTTTACCAACCGCGAGCGGTTCTGGTCAGGTGTGGCGGCGTGCAATCTAGCAGGTGCATTGTTTGCTAAGCGTTTAGGAATTCACAGCATTAACGTCGGTCGTGTGCTCAAGTGGGCTACAGCTGAGTTTGGTCAAATGCGTTTGGAGAATAAACCCCCAGTTACTACGCATGCTAGCGTGATCGGTGAATACTGGAGCGAGCACCGTCGCAACACTTTGGTGATTAACGATAAGGCGGACAAACGCACTGGGGTAGAGATGCTCCCTATCTTAGAACCACAGGGCGAACTTATCATTCGGATGGAGCCTGACACTAAGAAGCTATTTATTATCTGTAAGAAGTTGCGGACGTGGTGTGCTGAGCACCAGATCACTATTAAAGATGTGCTGGCCTCGCTTACAAACGACGGCGTCTATGTCGGCATAGTGAAAAAGCGCATGGCTAAAGGTACGAAGATTAGCGGTATCCCACCTGTTGACGTCTTTGTATTTGATTGCTCGCAGGGTGATTTCCTAGACCCCGATGCGTTCATGGGTACTTCAGATACGGACGAGGCCGACTCCGCCGATGAGGATAAATGACCTTGACTACAACATTAACTGGCGTAAGTTTAAGAGAGGCACGTCGTTCTTTATACCGTGCCTAAGAATAGAAGAAAGTAAAACCACAATCCGAGCCGTGACTAAGCGGCTTGGGTTTAGGGTGGCAATAAAGGCCGTCATTGAAGACGGCATCAAGGGACTACGCGTCTGGCGTAGGTAATTACTGACCCAGCATTGGCAGGGTTTTGTACAGCATCTTTTTATTAAGGCGTGCACCGATTGCTTCGGCCTCTGCATCGCTCTCAGCCCGTTTGATTACAGTGTTGAATACCGACTCTGGTGTGATAGGCATTCCCGGATATTTAGCAGAGAACTCTGCGGCTTTCTCCAAGGTAGCTTCCAAAGTATCTGAGCCAAACTTAATATCAAACCAGATGCGGTTCATTAATTCGTCGTGACGGGCTTGGACTTTCTGATCGTATTCAACTGCTTGGAACGCTTTCTTCTGAGCCATAGCACGCTTCTCGGTTTGGAAACCCAAGGCTTCCATCGCAAGATTCCATGCGCTGAACTCTTCTGCGTACATGTTGCCGACCACAACGCCCTTCTTGTTCGTAGCACCCTCGGTGCCAAGACGGATAGCGGTTGCTGGCTTAGACAGAATCGCAGGTGCAACAGTCTCGAATGCACGGGCAACTTGACCTTCTTGGAATAGTTTCCAGCCGTCAGCCCAGTTAAACAACAGACCAGTGGCGGGGCCTAAGTTAGCGATCACTTCTTCTTTCAAAGACTCGCGCATGTCGGGGGAGAACTTACCATCACGGAACCAAAGATTCTTCAAGTCCAAGCTAACACGATCGGCAAGCGCAGTACCTGTACCTGTAGACACCGCACCACGGGTAATGACGCTAGCCATTGCTCTACCGAAGGCATCGGCTTCCGCTACTTTCTGCGGATCGCCACCCGTGCTAAGGTACATTGACGAAGCCCAACCACCGAGCATATCTTCCATGCCGTTATAGAAATCGTTTTGCCAGTTGAGGTACTCGTCGTCCTCATCGTCGTCATTGAACATACGAACCAGTGGGCCAAGCATCGAGAAGAACGGCATTGCTGTAACACCACCATATAGAAACGCCATACCGAGAATACCTGCAAGGCGACGGCGGCCTTCCTTGTACATCTCTTTGCGTTGCACCTCCATCTCACCAACCTTCCGGTCAATGTCTTCTGTGGTCAGGTCTTTATTCTTCTCCAGCTCAGCACGAAACTGAGCAATCTCACCTTTAGAGAATGGAGCGCCCAAGGCTAGATAGAGATTACGCAGCACAACATATGACGTGGTAATTGCGTACTGTTTGAACTGTAGTAATACGTTAACCCCGGGCTTCGTAAAGATACGCCCTTTCATTTGACGCGTATAGTCACCGAGAGTTAAACCAGCAATGTCACCTGCATCGGCAATCGCTGCCTCGAACGCTTCTTCCTCAGTAAGTTTGACTGGGTTGCCGTTCTGGTCGCGCTCGACTACGCCGCGAATGTCTTTCTTATCTGAATCTTTAAACTTGTCGTATGCCAGTTTGAAAGCCGTTAGCATCGCTACTTCGCGGTTTAAGCGTTCCGCTTGGTGGAACATTGCCGCCAGCGCCTGCTTAACTGTATTAGTCCGCCCCGTATACATCGCAGATGGTTGCTCGCTCATGTTAAACACGTCATGCGTCGAGGAGATGTTCCACTGACCGTCTTGGGTAAAGCGTTCTGCCGCCCTACGTTCTATTGGGTCTAAGTCTTTGCTATCCGTAATGGATGGGAATTCGATAGAAGAGAAAGCACCCGCCTTTAACGGGCCTACAGTGCGTTTAGCCGTAGTCCCAATGTAGCGACCAAGGTTCTTTAACATCAACTTATTGGTTTCTGCGTAGCCGTACTTACCGCCGATATACGGCATGGTGATAGCCTGCATACCGATAATGTTCAGCATGGCGGAAGCTGGTGCAGTCAGCATGAAGAAGAACGTCGACTCGGTAATCCGTCCAGCCATCTTAGCCCAAGCACTCTTATCCTCAATGCCGAGCACAGTCTGAGTACGCGCTTCCAACTCACGCACGAAGTCACGATAGACAATCTGTTGCTCTACGGGAAGTTGATCTATGTACTTATCGGCGTTACTGATGTTGTTTATGAAAGGCTCAGCATACTTAAAGCGAGCCTGTTGATACGCACTGTGAACCGAAGTCATTGCAAAGACGCGCAACATGTCAGCACTGGCACCCTGCACCGCACGGCGGTTGATAAACATCTTACGCATACTCTGCTGTGGAAGCAGCAAGTACACGAGTTGGTTGATGCTGTCGTTTAATTCTTTCTTCAACTCTTGCTGAGAAAACGTGGACAGAATAGTTGTTGGTCCCACTGTAGTCAGTGGTTTTTGAGTCGCCGACAAATTGTCTACAAGTTCTGTTACGTCTTTAAGCACCTTGCTGGTATTTGCGTTGTGCGAATAGATAGTAGAGATGCCTTGACCAGCATACAAAGTATCTGCCAAGTCTTGCTGTTTCTCATTGCCGTTCTGTAACTCGCGTCGGCGCTCATTCAAAGCACGGCGTCTCTCTGCCGCACTCTCAAACATGTAGAACTCTTTGTTATCGCCTTCGCCAACTTGAAACCAGTAGTCACCAAAACGACGTAACGGAAAGTAAGGGCGCATTAACTTATCAGGTCCAAACTGTTCATCAATCTGGGCAATGAGTTTCTTGCGGTCGACTTCAGGCAACCCGATTGTTCTATCTTTCATAGCCTGCACCATGTCTTGCACAGACCGAGCGTAGAAGTCGCGGGCATCCCGATAGATTTCTTGGAACTCGGGGGTCAGGGTATTCCAAGCATCCGACAATGCTTTATTAACTTTACTTGCGCTATATCCTTCGCCTTTGGGGTCAACTTCAATGCCACGTATCGTGACTTCAAGCATCAACCTACCCATGAGACGAGACTGCGCAGGGTTCTCCCCTTGCGCCTTAGACCAACGCTTAGTGATGCCTTCTGGAGATTTGCTAATGTCACCGTTGACTGGACCACTAATCTTGTTGCCACGATAGGAAGTCAACTGTTCAACAATACCTACACTTGCTTCTAATTGCGGAAGGGTACCGCGAGTCATGTCTTTTAGTTGGCGCAGTTGTAGCACGGGCAGTATGACTTTACGGGCAGAGACGCCAGCCACATCAAAGATGATGTCTTTTAAATCTTTTACCGCGTCGGCTTTAGTGGGGTGCCCACCTATCAAGTCGGATATACGTTCTTTGATATTTTTACCGTCGCGCTCGGCAATCTTCCAGTTGTCAGGGTTGCTGATTGGACCATCTCTATCCATCTTTTTAGCAGCAAACAGAGGGCCGACTGGGAATACTTTAAATGGACGATGAGCAGAGAATATCTCATTGACTTCGATTGCTGCTGCCCCTGCTAGGTTATCAAACCCAAGCAACTTCATGATGGCATTAACAATACGAGAGAAGACACTAGCACCCTTGGCTTGGTACTTAATGTTTTTAAGTTTGTCTTGGAATCCTTTGTTTGTCATCAGTTCTGCGACAAACTCTGAAATGCTCTTAAGCCCATATTCACCCGCAGGTAAACGGTCTTTAGCATAGCGATACATCTTTTGGAGTTCGGCAACTGCTTCTATCTGACGCTTAGACAAACCATCTGGGCTACGAAGCGCGAACTCTGTGGCAGCGTGCACGATTTCATGTAAGACAACACGATTCGACGTGCCAAAAGTTGGGTTTGGGTTAATGTTAATTACATCAAACGCAGGCAAGAAAAAGCCGGGTGCGTTCATGTTGGGGATAAGTTCACCAAAAACTTTTACTACAGATTTGAACTCACTCTCAATCGGTGCTTTCTTGTACTTACCTTTGTCGAACTCGCGCAGGCCATCCATAACGCGCTCAAGATTCTCTTCACGGTCAAAGTTTTCAAAATACTTTGTGTACAGGTCAGGGTACATCTGACGGATATACGAGAACAAATGCACCTGCTGCGGTGCAGTCTGGCGGTCAATCTCTTTGCGGAACAACTTGCGCTGCTGCCCAAACACAATGGTGACTGGTAAATTTAACTCTGCTAAACGCGTAGCCAATTCACGGGCAAAGCCTGATGTATTCTGTGCCATAGCACGGAGAGCACCGTTGACGTCATTATTTTCAATTGCCCTAACTACATCAGGATGCAACGAACTAGATACTTTTACGCCAGTCTCCGCAGTCTCCCAACCTTTTGGACCTGCATATTTAGCCGACTCCAAAGCTTCTCCTGCGAATAAGGCACCGGGTTCTGCAGATGGCGTTGTTTTTCCAGATTCGCGAGCATTGGCTTCAGCCCATTGTCTTTTTAATTTTCTTATTTCGGCAGTTAGTTCATCCCAACGCTGACGTTTAGGAGTGCCTTGATTTGGTAGATGCCCATTTTTCTTTAGTAGAGAGAGTTGTTCTTTTTCTAATGCACTTGCTTTGGCATATAGCGCATCAGTAGTTAGTTCAGGTTTTTTCTCTATTGCGTAGACGGCCTTACCTTCTGCTTCAGCTTTTCTTGCTTCTACACGGTTATTGATGGGGGTTATGTCAACAGGATGCCCATATCTTTGGGGGGTGGCAGAGTAATACTCGTACTCAGGTACTAGTTCATCTACATCTTGGTCAATAAAATCATCAACGCTAACTTCATTCCCAATAAGCTGTTTATATAACTGTCTTTGGTTATCTATGTGTTCTGGTGTCAGCTTAGCAGTTTCTTGGTCAGCCAGTATTGCATCTTCATCAAGAACTTCTGTAGATACAGGAGCGCCTTGGTCTATGGGGGTTTCGTCCACAACCTCTTGTGCTCTTGGCTTCAGTGTCTCTTGTGCAGTCTCTGCGCCAAATGGGTCAACCTCAAACGGGTCAACAATAGCCGTCTGCTTCGGTGCAGGGGCAAAGATATCAGGAGGCTCTGGGCCTTCTAGTTGAGTTTCTTTTACTGGCTCTGCCTGTATTGCGGCACGCTCGACATCCATTTCCTTCTGTACTTTTTCACGGGCAGCACGTTCTTTACGAATAGCAGGTGACTCAAGTGCTTGGAGTTTGCTCTCGAGCGTGGTTTTTAATCCTTCATAGTCATCAACCAAAAACTCAGGGGCTTCACCAAAGCGTTGTTCAGCCGCATCGACCT
>Ga0209189_1002551_pt1 | contig 12719 bp, 6 predicted proteins | sample C_130820_EF_Meta_FD_187308 | JGI IMG/M metagenome (GOLD analysis project Ga0209189, IMG submission 187308) | Freshwater microbial communities from Lake Croche, Canada to study carbon cycling - C_130820_EF_MetaG (SPAdes) (version 3) | ecosystem: Environmental > Aquatic > Freshwater > Lake | place...
ATTTTGTTTTTCAATATTCAAAACTCTTGTAAAACTATTGGTCACAACGGCAGTGAAATAGCTGAAGGGATTTGAGGATTTTGATTCATCAAATTTTAAACCAATTTGACTTAATTGTAAAAGAGCCTGGCTACGCATTTCATCATTATACGTATAACCTCTCCAATTACTTCGTGTGGCATATCGCTCACACAGTTTGATAAACATATGTGCTAGTTTTTTAGTCATTGCGCCGTGATCTTTGCAAAATTCACCAGTAATCAAATCACCCTTCCAATGACTCTTTCCAACACAATAAGCTTCATCATTACTGTTTAATTTAAAATGTTGGAATGGTGGGAAGTTGCATTTGGTATATTTTGTTGGTTGAACATCTTCTTCAATGTCATATTCCGTTTTGACAACTTCATCGTCGTCTTCTAAGATTTTTACTTTACCTTTTGGTACTTTTTTAGCTTCTTCTGGAATATGTTCCCAAGTCATAACTCTAAATACCAAATCAGTTTTGCTAATGGTGGCGGGGTCAACAGCAAATTCTTCTAATTTTCTTTTTTCCACAGATTCTAACATAGCAGCGTCGTAGGCGGCTCGGCATAATCTTTCTGATCTCAATTCAATGGCTTCGACAATTTTGATGTCATCGATTTCAGATAATGAGCTAATGATGATGTCATAATCACCATCGCTGGTATCCAAGTAAGTGCAATAGGTATTTTTACTTTTATGTATTTCTTTGAGTAAATCTCTATTGTTGAGATAATTAAATTTCATTTTGTAATCCTTTTGATTAAAAGCATAATAACATTTATATTAGAAAAAAGTCAATAGATATAAACTACTATTATTTTAATTACGATAAATATTTAATAGATTCTAATTAAATCCTTCTCAGAGATCAAAAATCCATGCCCATAGCTGATAGTATTTTAGAAAAATACAAAAATGCCAAAAGTCAGTCTGACGACTACCTTAAATTTGGTGATGGGGGAACTGTTGGATCAGTTTCCAGCCATGCGCTTGATGCATTAGCTGACGCCAAATATGAGTTAGCGTCATCGTCTGATCCGATGGCTGTAACACTAATTGCTGAGATTAATAAAAAAGAAAATGATGTACAGGATAAATTAGCAGAGGATCGGGCATATAATCCACCTGTTGCTGCTCCAGATGATGCGCCAGATGAAAACTTCATGCCTAATGATGGTCCCGGCGGCGGTGGCGATGGTCCAGATGAAAACTTTGCGCCCAATGATGGTGCTAATTATAAACCCAATACGGATCCGTCAGAATCCAGACTAGTTGGTTCAGGAGCAAGTAAAGGATTAGTATCTCCAGCACCAGCGCCAAAAACACCAGCTGTTAGATATGCGTCGGGTTCAGAGAAAACTGGAAAAATAGTTCCCGCAAATGAGGATTGGCGTATCAGAGTAAGTATAGGTCAAAATTCTGGTTTATTTTATAAAAGTAGTGATCCTGGAACAATGCAACCCTTAGTGGAAACTGCTGGGGTAATATTTCCTTATACTCCAGCCATAACAGTCAATTATAGTGCGGGATATAGTTCACAAAAAAACACTCACAGTAATTATCCTTCATACACATATGATTCCAGTGAAGTTCAAGCAATACAAATAGCTGGGGATTTTACTGTACAAAATCAGAGTGAGGGTGAATATCTTTTAGCAGCAATTTACTTTTTTAGATCAGCCAGTAAAATGTTTTATGGTACAGGAAAGTTAGCAGGAAACCCTCCTCCGGTGATATTTTTAAATGGATACGGAACGCAATATTTTCCCAATGTTCCTTGTGTATTGACTAGTTTTAGCCATACTATGCCATCAGATATGGATTATATGGAAATCGACTCGAATGGCACAAAGACTAGATTACCAACCAGTAGTCAAATACAAATTTCGTTACAACCTGTATATAGCAGAGCATCTATTGCCAAATTTGATTTAGAAAATTTTGCTCGAGGAAAATTGCTTGACGGGAAAAATGGGGGATTCATTTAATGGCAACATATACAAAATATAGTCCTTATTATGCTACTGGTAGTTTTGGTGAATTTTTAGATGTTATGGAACAAAGGTTAATTCCCAAATCAAATGATGATTCCATATTTAAAATAACAGTAACTTATATGTATAGACCTGATTTATTAGCCTTTGACCTTTATGGGAGTGCTGCGTTATGGTGGGTATTTGCTAGTAGGAATCCTGATATTTTAATTGATCCTATTTTTGATTTTTATTCCGGCCAAAGTATCTATGTGCCAAAAAAAGATACTTTAGTTCAATCTCTAGGGATTTAAACCATGACAACAGTAGGAGAAAATCGCGCCCTAAGAGATCAATTCAACGAGATCGATGGTCGGATTGTAGATCTTGGCAAACGATATAATAAAGCAAATGCCCAATATAACTCGTCTGGTGCAAGTGAAGACCTTGCCAAAGAATTACAATCAATAAAAGAAGAGCTTTACTCTACATCCTTTGCAAGTATTCGCCAGGAAAACGTGTCAGGAGACCTGTTTGATCCAACATTAGCAAAAGCAATTGAAACAAAAACAGATTTAGCTTGGAAAATATCCAAATTAACAAGTTCTCTTCTAGTAACGGTTACTAAAGATTTAAAAAACAAAAAAAGCGATGAAGACGCAGCCAAAACAGAAAAAGAATCAGCAGCATCAAATACTGCCGAGTCAGCAATTCCTGATGCTGAAAAAAATACAACACCATTGGAAGAACCAATACCCGAAGAATCCCCTGCCATTGTTGAACAACCACCACCACAACCAAAATCAACAACTAGTCTTGACCCACCATCAAAAAATAAAATAGCAGAAGAAAATAAAAAAAGAAAATCATCTGCTAGGCCTAACCCTTTGTTTGAATATGCTGACTATACATATGGTCTGAGCCTGCATGTCATACCACCAGAAAACTATAATAAATTAATGACGATACCTGGCTATCAATATATACCTTCAACCGATGGCGGAGTTGGGACTGTATTAATAGCTAGTGGCGGCAGAAGGAACGACACAAATTTTAAAAGACATCCTGACTTCAATGAAGACTTTTATTTTAAAGATTTAAAGTTTACAACTATTGTTGGCCTGAATTCTAGAAATAAAAATACAAATACTATTGAGGTGTCATTTAGTATTACTGAACCATATGGATTGACGTTAATTAACAGATTTCTTTCAATGGCCAATAACATTAAAGCCAATAGCTGGATGCAAATACCTTTTCTATTGGAGGTTAACTTTTTTGGAAATACAAGTTCAGGAGAGCCGCATAATAAGATTATTGGGCAAACAAAATATATCCCAATTAAAATAATTGGTTGTAAAATTAAAGTAACTAAAGATGGTGGGGAGTATCAAATATCTGCTATCCCGTTTAATCATCAAGCTTATGTTGACAGCAATGTTAGGACCCCGGCAGCATTTGAAGTAACCGCAAAAACAGTTAAAGATTTTTTTAGCAGTGACTCCAATAAATCTGGTGAAGCAGAAAATATCTTAAATGTAAACCAAGCAGTTGCTGAAAGGCGCGAAGCTTTAAGTAAAGAAGCCGCCGAGGAGAGAAAAAATAAAAAGCCTGACTCTGCTAGACTAGATGAACTTAATAAAGCCAACCAACAGTTGGGTCAAGCGGCCCAAACCAGTAGTTATCTTGTTGGCAGTTATGCTGCTGCCATTAATAGTTTTCAAAAACAATTAGTCAGTAGTAAAGGAAAAAGATTGCAGCAGCATCCAGAAATATATTCATTTGATTTTGATGCGGATATTGCAAAGTCTGACATAGTGTTCCCTAATAAAACAGCTATTAATAAAATACCCATGCCTGATCCAACCTCTCAAAAGGCACTGGCTGAAATTAGATCTAGGGCAGGTATTCAGACCACCGGATTTAATAGAAGTGAAGAGTCATTTGGTATAAATGCCGGTACAAGTATTGTTGATGTCATAAATCAAGTAATGAGAAATAGTGAATATATTAGGAGTCAAATTACAGATGCCACAATTGATGTACAAAAAGCCAACGATAATGATGTGCAAGATTATGCCAACAAGTCAAAAAAAGATATCAATTGGTTTAAAATTATACCTATAATTAAAATTAAAGATTTTGACCTAGTGAGGGATACTTATAGTAAAGAAATCATTTATAGCGTAAAAAAGTATACATTTTACAATACCAAAAGTTCTGTGGTGAAAAAATCTTTACCTGATTCTGCTTTAAAGGAGTATCATTATATTTTTACCGGGGAAAATGACAGCATTCTAGATTTTAATTTAGATTTTGATACTATGTTTTATACAGTTGTCACAGCAGATAAAACAAAATTAGAAAAAAACACAACCTCCCCAAGTCCAGAAGAAAATTTATCTGGTGATGCACTTAAACAAAAACCGGAAACAGGTGTTCAAGATCAAATGATCAAAAATAGTAGTATCCAAATGGATATTGCTGCTAGTCAAGGCGGAAGTCCTGACGCAAAAGGGCAAGCAGTCAATGATCTTTATAAGACAACGTTATCGGGCAGTAAGGGGGATATGATCTCGGTGACATTAAAAATAATCGGAGATCCAGAATTTATAAAACAAGATGATGTTTTCTTCAACCCAATTAATTATCCAACTAAATCAGACACCATAATAGATAAAAACGGTAGTTTATTATTTGATCATTCGGAGATGCATGTGTTACTAACTTTTAGGACCCCGATGGATTTTGATTCAGATTCTGGGTTGGCAAAGTTTGACGGTCCCGCAAGCACCAGTGTATTTAGTGGCATGTATAGAGTCATCACAGTGGAAAATGAATTTAGGTCTGGACAATTTATTCAAAATTTAAATTTGATTAGAATGTTTGGCCAAGACAAGTATGATACTATTTCTGCTACTAACAAATCAAGTCAGACTAATAGACAGCCTGAAGTAAAAACCATCGCCGATTCAAAAAATCAAAACAATTATGTTGAAGCTGATACTGCTGCAAAAAATGATTTGACTTTTGAAAAAGGGCAGGACTCAAAATATACTCCAGCTAAGTCTTTAGAAAAAGCAAAACTCCCAAATAAAAATTCAGTGATTGCACAGTCTGATTTGGAAGTTAAGGAGTTGATGGAATTAAATAAAAATTTAAAGAATTCTCCTATTAAAGACATCAATGACACTGCAACTAACTATTTCGAATAAAAAAATATTATGACTATCGATTCTGTCAGACTTAATAAAATCCCAGAAGTTTTTAATAAAGATGCCTCGACGGTTAAGTTGGATCCTGGCCCCTATATAGGTAAAATAAAAAATACTTTAGATCCTACTAGAAGCGGTAGGTTGCAAGTCTATATTCCTAACATAGCTGCCGGGGACGAAAATAATCCATCAAATTGGCGTACAGTAACTTATGCAAGTCCATTTTTTGGTAGCACACATCAGCCTGACACCAATAAACAAAATTCTTTTAGTAAAGTACAACATACATATGGCATGTGGGCCGTAGTTCCTGACATTGATAACTTTGTTTTATGTACCTTTGCTGGTGGAGATCCAAACAGAGGGTTTTGGTTTGCTTGTATACCAAATCAAATTGGTCATCACATGGTTCCTGGAATTGCAGGTAGTGCAGAAATAGACGACTCTAATATTGAGAATAATAAAGTAAAATCTGGTTATGACTCAGGAAAAGCAACAATCGTTGCTGAATTCAATGAAAACCAAGAAAATTTAGATTGGGAAAAATTTACTTCTTTAAAAAAGCCCATTCATGAAGAACAATTTAAAAATTTATTAAGACAAGGGTTAGAGTCTGACTATGTTAGAGGAATCATCTCAAGTAGCAGTCAAAGGGAAAGCCCCAGCTATGTTTTTGGTATATCTACACCGGGGCGCAGCATCAATGATAAAGGCGGGTCACAATCACAAATTGATAGTCTAGCATCTGGCAGTATTACGTCAGATGATTATGCAGTTCCTGCTAGAAAAGGCGGACATACTTTTGTTATGGATGACGGTGATTGGGCCGGCAAGGACCGCCTTGTCAGACTTAGAACTGCTGCTGGTCATCAAATTTTAATGAATGATACTGATAGAATATTATATATTGGTAATAGTGATGGCAGTGTATGGGTTGAATTAACTGGTCCAGGACATCTTAACATTTATACCGGTGCCAGTGTTAATATTAGGGCGCAAGGGGATTTAAATTTTCATGCAGATAAAAATATTAATTTTAATGCAGGACAACAGATGAATTTTAGTTCAGGTGGCGAAATGTCCATGCAAGGTCAAAAAATTAATCTAAATAGTGCGCAAAATTTAACATTATTTGGTGAATCGATTGGTGTTGGGAGTTCTGGGTCATTGGTTATCAACAGTTCTGGATCCACTAGTATTAATGGTTCTGGTGGGTTAAAAATGACAGGAGCAACCATCACATTAAATCAAGGCGGAACTCAATCGGTAACTAGACCAACTGAGTTAAAAACAAATACTTTAGATGACACCAAAAAAGATGGGTCTGGTAAATGGACCAGCGGGGCAGCTCAATTAGAAACTATAGTTCCAATAGCGCCCACACATGAGCCATGGAATTTGCACATGGGCACAACGCCACCATCACCTATATCTTCTGGATCCAGCTCAAGTGCAAATAAATCTGAGCCTCCTCCTAACGGGGTCACGTCTGGACCAGCTCCTGGGGAAATTGATAATGTTGAAACCGATACAGAATCACCAACATCAATGAGTCAAGGACAAGAAGTGTCAAAGGGTATAGGTGTTGATGATCCGGCACCGCCAAGCCTAATGGAAAATGTAAATACTCCCACACCAACATCGGGTGTTGGCTCATTAAATGTCACGCAAACCAAAGCCTTAATGACTCAACTGGGTCATAAGGAAAGTAGTTCTAAATATGATGCTGTGAACAAATTTAATTATCTAGGAAAATATCAAATAGGAGCATCGGTATTGACTGATCAAGGATATATAAAACCCGGGGCGTTTCAAAAATATGGAAATAATGCTGTAAATTATCCCACTTCCTGGACTGGGAAAGACGGCATTACTTCAAAAGACTCCTACTTATCAGCAAGTCAGACACAAGAAAAAGTCATGCAAAAATTAATGAGTTCCAATTATAAATCCTTAGTAAGTGCTGGCGCTATAAAATCAAATGATGATCCAACAAAAGTTGCTGGTATGTTATCAGTTAGTCATTTATTAGGCCCAACAGGCGCCAATAATTGGGATAAGACTGGTCAAGGGGTCGATGCCAATGGAACAACTGGATCAACCTATTTTAATATGGGAAGATATTCTGTTGATATGTTGTCTTCTACAAAAAATACTGCTGGATAAATATTAAATCATGACTACATATAAAGGCTTCAGCACATTCAACAGAGTTAAAAAATACAAACTGACTGATTATGAGTTGGCTAAACAGGATCTGTTCAATCATTTTCAAATAAGAAAAGGCGAAAAATTGATGAATCCAGATTTTGGTAGTGCAATTTGGGATATGTTATTTGAGCCATTTACTGAGGAAATTAAACAAAGAATAGTTGATGATATTAATAGTGTTGTCAAATATGATCCAAGAATTTCTGTAGATTCTGTGTTAGTCACACAGTTTGAGTATGGAATACAAGTTGAGTTAGAAATAACATATATACCAACAAATCAAGTTGAAAAATTATTCATGCAATTTGATCAGAAATTATAGAATTTAACTATTTGTTGACTACTTGTATTAAAACTGTATATTTTAAAATCAATAAATAATATTACATTAGGTTTCTAGAATGGCCATTAACAAAAGACAAAATTCTCTGCTAGTAGCAGAAAACTGGAAAAAAATATATCAGACGTTTCAAGACGCCGATTTCACCAGTTACGATTTTGAAACTTTGAGAAAGAGTATGATTGATCACTTAAGGATCAATTATCCAGAGGATTTCAACGACTTTACTGAAAGTAGTGAATATATTGCATTAGTTGATCTAATAGCCTTCATGGGTCAGAGTTTAGCATTTAGAACTGATATAAATGCTAGAGAAAATTTCATTGACACTGCTGAACGTAGGGATAGCATTTTAAAATTGGCCAGGTTAGTTAGTTATAATCCAAAAAGGAATATACCAGCATCTGGGTTTTTAAAAATTGAGTCGATAAGCACCACCGAAACAATTTATGATAGTAATGGATTTAATCTAAGTAATCTTCTCATATCTTGGGATGATAAAAATAATAGCAATTGGTTGGAGCAGTTTGGTACTGTACTAAATTCTGCTTTAGTTAGTTCTCAAATTGTTGGTAAACCAGGCCACAGTCAAATTTTGAATTCAATCAAAACAGATGAATATTCTTTGAACCTTGCGCCAAATACAACTAGTATATCTCAATTTCAAGCATTGGTTGAAAATAGTAATGTTAATTTTGAAATTATTAGTGCAACAAGTATTGGTAAAAATTATATTTACGAATCTCCGCCGAAACCCAATTCCTTGTTCAATATATTATATAGAAACGATAGTTATGGAAATAGTTCAAACAATACTGGGTTTTTTGTCTATTTCAAACAGGGAATATTACAAAGTCAGGATTTTTCATTAAATGAATCGTTACCTAATAGAATCATTCCATTAAATTTTACAAATATAAATCAAACAGATGTTTGGCTATGCAGTATTTCCAGTTCTGGTAATATTCAAGACTATTGGAAAGAAGTTCCTGCAATATCTGGTATAAATGTAATTTACAACAAAACTCAAGATAAAAATCTATATCAAATCAACACTAAAAATAATGATCAGATTGATCTAGTGTTTGGTGACGGGACCTTTGCAAATATGCCAAAAGGTTTATTTAGAGTTTATTTTAGAACCAGTGATGGTTTAAATTATAAAATAACACCTAATGAACTTCAAAACATTATTATTCCAATGAACTATGTTAGTAGATCGGGTAGACTGGAAACTTTAACGATTAAAGCTAGTTTAAAATATACTGTTATTAATTCCTCAACCAGGGAAACTTTGGACGATATAAAACAAAAAGCACCACAGCAATATTACACACAGAATAGGATGATAACTGGTGAAGATTATAATATTTTGCCTTTTACATCTTTTGGTAATGTTGTTAAAGTAAAAAGTATCAATAGATCCAGCTCAGGCATTAGTCGTTATTTAGATATATTAGATCCCACTGGAAAATATTCAAGCACCAATAGTTTTGCTGATGATGGTGCCCTATACAAAAATGATAATATTAGTTTAATTACTTTTAGCTATTCTGATTTCACAAACCTGAGCGAATTGGTCTATGAAAAAGTTGTTAACGGAATTGTTAATTCTGTAGAGTTTAGACATTTTTATTATGAAAACTATCCAACATACAGGACAAACAATCTTGTCTGGAGATTACAAACATCATCAGTTCCAGCTGTCACTGGATATATGTCTGAATTAGATGTTGGTTATCCAAATAATACTGTATCGTATGTGGATGAAGTGTTGCCAGGCCAATATACTATTCAGTCAATGAATTCGACTGAGTCAAATTTAAAATTGACCATAGAGCAATTAACAAAGAAACTTTTAAGAAATCAAAGAGTAACTTCTTTTAGACCAGCAGTGGCGTCGGGGGGCACAGCTCCTTATAGCTATTCTATAAATCCAGAATTGCCAAAAGGCTTATCATTTTTATCAACAGGTTACATTACTGGAGTTCCGGTAGCATCAAATGCAGTCACATCACATACAATTACCATAATTGACGCAAAAAATGATGTAGTAGTTGCACCTTTTTTACTGATTCTGTCAGACGACTCGACCAAATATCCATTAAATGACACAGTATCACAAAGTGAATGGAATTTGCTCCCTGATCAAGCAAAAAAAGAAGTAAGTTTTTTTAATACAGTAAATTACATTAAAAAAGGCGCAATAATAAAATTTATACCTATTCCTGGTTATCATTTTGACGCAAATAATAACATGTTGCCTGGGCCGCCAGCATTGTTGACTGATAAAGTGGAAATTTTTGCAGGTGTGACAAATATTTCAGGTAGGGTCATGTCACCACAATCAAATGGATTAGGATCAGTCACTTTAAACATGTTTGTGCCAAACGATGCAATTGTTGAGAAAATATATCCTGTATTTAAAAATAGTTTTTCTGTATCACTTGTTAAAAATGTCGTCAATACAATTAATAACTTTAAAAATTTTGGCATTTCTTATAATAGCAAATATCAAAATTGGAGAATTATAGATGATCAAAATTTAAATATTGTCAATGACTTTAGTTTAGAAAATGAAGGAGATCAAAGCAATAGTGGTAAAGATTCTAGTTGGTTGATTAGATTTGAATTTACTGGTACCAACTACAAGGTTTATTATAGAAATGTTGAATATGTATTTGAAAGCGCCAAACAAGTTAAATTTCTTAAAGACGAAAAAGTAAGAGTTTTTGACCCTAGAACAGGGAAAGTACTCAATGATCAAATTACAATTTTTAAAACCAACACTAGACCCGATTCAATCACTGCTTTGGGGGAGGATTATGTTTGGTATATTTATAAAAGCTTAGTTGATGCTGACGGATATATTAACAACGCTAAAGTTTTATTGACATATTCAGACTTAAATAATGATGGAATACCAGACAATCCAGAACTTTTTGTTAGATTGGTTAACCCAACAGTTAATCCTAAATTAAAAAGAATTTATTTTAAAATTTTAAAATCAAAAAATGTATTTTTAGATTATGAATTGATAAACGAAGGGTTAGTAATATCCACTTATCAATCAAAAAATCAAATAAATCAAAATTCATTTTTGCCAGGACAGATTTTTTATGCAGATTTGGACAAAAAATTCTATCAAATTGATAGTACTGGCGGCCTAGTAGAAACTAATGAGTATAAAACTACATTTGGCCGTCAAGGATTATATTTTCAATATAAACATAACAGTCCGGAAAGTAGAAGAATAGATCCAGGAACAGCTAATATAATTGATATATATGTATTAACATCATATTATGAATCTGCATATAGGAAATGGATTTCTGATAGTAGTAATACAGTAACAAAACCCATGCCGCCAACAACTGTTGATTTGGCTAGAGATTATGCATCATTAAATGATGTTAAGAGTGTGTCGGATACAATAGTATTCCATAGTGCAATTTTTAAACCAATATTTGGATTTAAAGCCACTAGCAATTTGCAGGCAACCTTTAAAGTTGTTAAAAATACATCAATTGAAACTAGCGATAATGATATTAAAATATCTGTAATTGATGCTGTTAATAATTATTTTGATATAAGCAATTGGGAATTCGGAGAGACATTTTATTTCAGTGAGCTGAGTGCATATTTGCATCAAGTGTTAGTTCCAAATATTGCTTCTATAACCATAGTTCCAACAAATCCCGATTTATCCTTTGGCCATTTATATCAGATTAATTGTGAACCAAATGAAATTATTGTGAGCGCTGCCACAGTTGAAAATGTAGAAATAATCACCTCATTGACTGCGGCGCAATTGCATCTAGTCTATTAGATTAATTGGATAATATAAAATGGCCAACAGAAAAACTTCAGATTTTTTACCGAAAATATTTCAGACTGAAACCAACGAGAAATTTTTAAATGCTACGTTAGATCAATTGGTCAGCGATGTTGATTTTGTCAAACTAGATGGTTATGTGGGTAGAAAATTTGCACCAACATATAAACCTAAAGATAGTTATATATTAGAGACTGATAAAAATCGCAAAAACTATCAGCTTGAACCCAGTGTTATTGTGTCAGAATCTGGAGATATTAAATTTTATAGTGACTATGTTGATTTAATAAACAGGTTAGAATATTATGGGGCTAATATAGATAATCATGACAGATTATTTTCTTCAGAATACTATTCCTTTGGTGGGTTGATAGATTTAGATAAATTTGTTAATTTTAGTCAATATTATTGGTTGCCCAATGGGCCCGATGCCATTTTAATTGGCGAATCAATAGTAAACTCGCATCAGACATTTACGGTGTCTAGAAATTTATCAAATGGAGCTTATACATTTGATGAATTAGAAACAAAAAATCCTGAAATAACTCTAATGCGTGGAGGAGTATACAAATTTAAAGTCTCTCAATTGGGAAATGGTTTTTGGATACAAACGGAACCGGGAGAGTCTGGAACTAAAAAACGTCTTCAATCAGTTAGCTCTCGCGACGTGCTGGGCGTCACAAATAATGGATCGGACAATGGGGAGATTGAATTTTTCGTTCCGTTGGCCGACTCTCAAGATTTTTATCTTAAAATGCCCATAAACGCCGTTGTTGATTTTGCATTGTCAGACGTAACATTTAAAGAGTTGGATGGTGCTAATCTTGGAATTGTTAATACAGGAATTTTTGATGGTATAACAATTGATCCTGATGGAAAAACTTTTATTTTTACGTCAGAATCTGAATCAGAAGAAGACTGGTATTCTGACAGGTTGGAAAAGTTAATAGAATCTAAATTTAGAAGAGGAATCTGGAGAGCATCTGTTGATCGTACAGATACCAATGACCCAAGAATCATATTACAGTATATTGCAAATATTGATATCGGGACTAGGGTTTATGTTAGCAGCGGGCTTGAATATATTCATAATGAGTTTTTTAAAAATGAGATTGGAT
>Ga0209189_1002555_pt1 | contig 12701 bp, 14 predicted proteins | sample C_130820_EF_Meta_FD_187308 | JGI IMG/M metagenome (GOLD analysis project Ga0209189, IMG submission 187308) | Freshwater microbial communities from Lake Croche, Canada to study carbon cycling - C_130820_EF_MetaG (SPAdes) (version 3) | ecosystem: Environmental > Aquatic > Freshwater > Lake...
CGCCAGTAGTAGAACCAGTAGTAGGAGCGCCAGTAGTAGAACCAGTAGTCGGAGCACCAGTAGTAGAACCAGTAGTAGAACCAGTAGTCGGAGCACCAGAAGCAATACCAGTAGGAGCACCAGAACCAGTCGTAGGTAGCCAGCAACCAATAGATGAAAATCCTAAACAATTAGAATCAACACAAGTCGAATCTACGAATGATAATGATATTGAATCGGTGGTTTCTGAAACAGAATATTTATATAATGATGGTGTTTTAGACTGTCAAAAAGTTGAACAATTAGTGAATGATATAATAAATGAGTTTGATGAAAAATTTGAAAAACATGAATATAAAATACAGTATGATCCAGAAAATGATTTTAAAATGAAAGATGGTTCGATTTATACATATTTAATAGATGATATGTTAACAAAACAATTTGGATATATGTATGATACAAAAGACCAAACATATACAATTAAATTATGTATTTATAAAATTGATACAACATCTAAACTACCATGTTTGAAATTTTTATTAAAAGACAACCAGTTTATTGAATATACATATAAAAGTACTGCTGATGGAATATTAGATACAGATGAATTTGATGAGCATGATGCCTTTATTACGACATTAAATGATGAATTAACTAAATTAAATTCCACTTCTAAAAAATTATCTGGCGGTTCGAATTATCAATCACTTCCACAATATGGACAACCGATTCAACCACAAACCCAGCAACCACTCTATGGAGTAGACCAACAACAAGTACCTCCGTATGTAACACCCGACCAACAACTCTATGGAGTAGACCAATTTCAATCACCTCAGTATGTAACACCTAATCAACCACTCTATGGAGTAGACCAACTTCAAGTACCTCCGTATGTAACACCTAACCAACCACTCTATGGAGTAGACCAACAACAAGTACCTCCGTATGTAACACCTAACCAACCACTCTATGGAGTAGACCAACAACAATTACCTCCGTATGTAACACCTAACCCACCACTCTATGGAGTAGACCAACAACAAGTACCTCCGTATGTAACACCCGACCAACAACTCTATGGAATAGACCAACAACCAGTACCTCCGTATGTAACACCCGACCAACAACTCTATGGAATAGACCAACAACAAGTACCTCCGTATGTAACACCCGACCAACAACTCTATGGAATAGACCAACAACAAGTACCTCCGTATGTAACACCACAACAACAACAATTGCCCTATGGATTAAACCAACAAGTACCGATGTATGCGGAATCTCAGCTACCACTAGATACTGCTATAGAAACGCCATTTAATATTGAAGCGTGTTTTAAAGGTATTATTCCATATTATACGAATAATATTATATATGTGATTTTAAATTATACAAATATATCGTCTTTTCCAAAAAATACAAATTGGTCATCTGTATCAGAAATCGAAACTAACCAATATGTATCATATGAAATAAAACAGTTTTTTGAACAAAATGAATATATGAAAACTATTCATGATGCATATTTAAGACCCGTACCTAATCCAAAAGTATATTATTTATGTAAATTAAAAAGTTCTGGTGATTATGAAAATATTCCGAGAGATTCATACACTGTAGATTATTTAATTCCAAGAACATTTATTAAAGAAAAAGGTAATTTCTTTTTATTTTCTAAAACGCCTATTCTCTCAACAAGTGAATTTGATTTATTAAAAGCACTTGTTTTTATAGACGATTCCGATTTATCTAAAATAGATAAATCCTCGTTGTTTTCTTTTGGAAATTCAAAAATGACGTCTTCACAGATTTTCAGTGAATTTACAATTAATAGTACAGAATATCTATTTGTAAAAAAATTCGATTCATTTTTAATGGTTGGTGGAGAATTGAATTAATAATTCTTTTTACGTTTCAATAGTCGATTTATATATTGATAAGAATGTGTAAATTGGAGGCTGTCCCTTGTAAAATTGAATTCCTTTTTTTTATTTTTACCGAGGATACACATTTGCCCAACCAAAACAATCAAACGAAAGATGGAACAACTACGCGCAGAAATGGAAAATGCTATTGATAATGGTATCAAAGTCTATGTTAGGAACGATATGCAGACTTGGAATATTGCGGCTAAAAAGGAAGGAAGGACGGACGACATGCTCGATGATGATTTCATCGAGGCTGCAGGAGAACAAGCATGTGCGATGATTATGGATTTCTCAGAGGTATATCTTAAGTTAGACGAATGGTCTACGAAGATGTACGGCGATTCGGTGTTCGAATACGACCGATTCAACGAGTATATCGATTGGGAATATATAGTTGAGATTCTGAAGGATCTTTTATAGATATCTAGTTCTTAAGTTAGTATTTAGTATTAATATTAGTAGATAAATAGAAAAGAAAATCCCATTCATATAGAATGGGATTTTTTTATACAATACAATCATCTGAAAAATCCGCAGATTCAAAATATTTATCTAATATTAACGTATCAATATCCTGTTCAAAATGTTTCATTACTTCTGTTTTTAGTGGTTTTCGTCCATATGTTTCATTAAATAAAGTAACATATCTCTCGATTTTTTCCTTATTTGCCTTTATTTTTTTAGCAATCGTAAAAATATTTTCTTTAAATAATTCTTTTATAGGTTGTTGACGTTTTTCGGTTTTTTCACTAGAATATATTATAGTATTTTTAGGTGTATCATTTTTCTCATACCATCTATGACGGTATACATTTGATGATATAATTGTATCACAAATATCTGGCTTTCTTAGCTCCACATATAAACGATTCTGTTCAGTACCTTCAGTTCCTTTAAAATGTTTCTTAAATTCTTCGACTATTTCTGGTTGTATCATTGGTGAAGTTTCCATTAATCTGTCAAATTCATGCCTACTTAATTTCATAAAATGTGCTGCATCCATACGTTCTTCTGGTGCTTTTGCTAATTCAATCCGTATATTTCGTGCATATTTATCCCATGAAATAGAGGATATACGATGAGATTCAGTTAGCTGTGAGATTTTTAGATACTGTGATATTGTACTTAATATACCTACTAGAATATTGATTGTTCCTATACCAAATTGTACATATAATCTCTCCGATTCAGAAAAATTAGACTGTGCAAATGATGCAGTACCTGTAACTGTAGACATAATTATAACTGGTATAGTGAACCATGCTTGTAATAATGAACATCTTTGATACGATTGATAATTCAGCCATTTATAACACTGTGCAATGTCACACCACTCTACTAAAATCATCTCATTTTCAATACTCCATTCAATTGGTTTTAATGTATCATATGACGATATTGCATCATGATTTTGGTTTTCATCGGCATGTTTATTATCATTTTCATCATTCGAATCGTTTTCTTTCAAATTTTCTTTCGTTGGTTTTTCAGAGTTGTCCATATTTTTATCCGTATATATTATCTCTCTAAAAATTTCCAAAAGTATAATCCATATCTTCATTTAACTCATTTAACTTGAATATTTTTATATTTTCTTCTGTTAGTTCAGCCGTATTTATTAAAGTATCTGTTTGAGATTTTGTTTCGGAATTTGTTTCAGAATGCATACTTTTAATATCATCGATAGAAATAACGCGATTGAAATTCTTATATTCTTCAATATCTTTATTAAAATCTGTCATTTTTGAGTATAATTTAATAAACATCTTTTTTTGAGAGAAATGGAAGAATGAAATATAATTAATATATAACATAATTTGATTTTCTAATAGTCCATTTTCAAATTTTAATGTATTTAAAAAATTCGATATAGAAACTACCGATTTTTTCTCTACATGTTCTTCAACACCTGATTTATTATTTTTATATTTTTCATTTAATTTATGTATGATATCTAAAATATCAGTATGAATATTAATAATACTTTCCAAATTATATTCATAAAGTACTTCTAAATCTTTATATGTCGGATATGTTTTTAATTCAATATGTAATAGTTTTTTATCATTTACATCAGAAACAATTAAATGGTATAATTTATAGTAATCACAATACATACGATTCATAATGAATTTACGGTTATTTTCCATTGCATCTAGATCCATCATAGATGATTTATATTGGAAATAGAGAGAATCTAAACAAAATAAGAATATTTTCGTTTTATTATTTTTAACAAGTTCTGTATACATGATTTTAAAATCCGCGATTTTATTTAAAAGAATTGTTTTCGAAATATTAATTTCAGTAATGAGAGATTGTATTCCTTCGAAATTATTATGTAATTTTTCAATAGAATTTTCACTATTTGGTTTATTCATATATATTTATATACGATTTTTTAGATTTCATAAATCTCGGTATAAATTCAAAAACAAATTTAATAAATCTCGGTATAAATTCAAAAACAAATTTAATAAATCTCGGTATAAATTCAAAAACAAATTTAATAAATCTCGGTATAAAAAATAAAAACGCATTATACAATATAAAATGTCAGAATCGAATGAAATACCATTAACCCCACCGGATAATTTTATTTCAATCATACATGATTTTACAAATGATCTATCGATTACTTTCCCTGAGTATGAATATTTATGGGCTAATTGGAACAGAACAGAAACCTCTCAAACAGATTATAATGATCTCTATGCCTATTGTTTAAAAATATATCCAGAGAGATTTTTCGATATATTATATCAAAATGATGAAATATTTTCCACAGAAAAGGAGGAACAAGTCAATACTCTTTTTTTACCCTATGTAGACTTCAAGATTTTCTTCCATTGTACGAATGTTTCGGAAACTACCAAAAAAACTATCTGGAAATACTTACAACTTATATTAGTAACCATTATGAGTGGTATACAAGATAAATCTGTATTTGGTGATACCGCGAATTTATTCGATGGTATTGATGAAACTGATTTACATAGTAAACTAGCTGAAACAATTAGTGGACTTTCGGATTTCTTTAAAACTTCGGGATTAAAAAGCGATATACCACGTGAGCAGGGAGAGATGCCCGATTTTTCCAAAACATTTGAAAACATGAATGATACATTTAAGAATATGTTTGAAGGAGCCGATATATCAGGAAATATGGATTCCTCTATTCCTAATCCAGACGATTTAAATGACCATCTTAAAAACTTATTCGGAGGAAAAATCGGTGCATTAGCGAAAGAATTAGCCGAAGAACTCAGTGAGGATGTCATGGAAATGTTCGGTACGGATTCACAGTCCGAAATAAAATCTACCCAAGATGTCTTAAAAAAAATCATGCGAAATCCTAAAAAAATGACGGAATTATTGAAAACCGTCAGTACAAAAATTGATAAAAAAATGAAGGATGGTGAAATCTCTCAAGCCGATATTATGAAAGAGGCAGGAGATCTTATGGGGAAAATGAAGGAAATGGGGGGTGGAAAAGATTTCCAAGATATGATGCGTAATATGACAAAGGGAATGGCTGGTTTTGGTGGTATGAATAGTAAAAACACTCGGTTTGATAAGGGTGCGATGGATCGTATGATGAAAACTGAATCTACAAAAGAGAGAATGCGAAATAAACTTCAAGAAAAATCTCAACTCTCTATAAATAAAACGGTTTTATTAGAATCTTCACCAACGAATCCACAAAATATGGTGTTTAAGATAGAAGGAGATGAAGGGCAACAGAAGAGTAGCGCTAGACCGATTGAAAATAATATACCAAATGACGATTGGTTAGATGAACCTTCTGTATCCAGTAAAATGCCCCAGTCAAAATCGAATAAATCGGATGTTAATAAAAAAAAGAAAAAGGGAAAGAAATAAATGGAAATAATATAAAATATTATTATTATGTCTAATACAAGTCAATTATTAGAGAATGATACCTTTGATATTATTACGATAACCACCATTTGGAGATTACTTATTAATCAAGAACAAAATTGGGGTTTCATTTTATATAAATTCTGAAACCCCTATACCGACAATAAAAATACAAGATAAAAAATCTCTCAAAATCAAAAATATATCTGAATATTATAGATACATTTGAGAGATTATGAATATTTTTAAATATATAAACTTCCCTGTGTTTTTTATTAGTTTAGCGATTGGACTATTTTTTGTATATATTTTTGAAGATGATAATCGCACAATATATGTCTATCCTACACCAGATAATGTAGATACAATACAATATAAGGATGCAACTGGTACATGTTTTGCAGTAAAACAGGATAAAATATCTTGTCCAAAAGATGATTTGAAGATATCTAAACTACCGGCGCAAGCGTAGCACTTATAATATATAAGACCACTTAACATACATAGAAGAACTTCCAAAATATATATTATTTTGGAAATTCAGAATCCGAAATTCTTCGATAAATACCAGCGATATTTACCGAATATAATAACTCTTGTTCATTGAATTCTGAAATGACTTCGAATAATCCAGGTCCTTTAAGCCACCATTCTTTGACTGCAGTAATCGGTATAATTATATATTTTCCAGAAGATTCTTCATAGCCTGTTATAATTCCTGTATATCGGGGATTTCTATTCGGATAATCGGGCTGACCTAGAAGTCGGATTTTTGTTCCAATAGTAAATTGCATTTTGATTTATTAATCGATTATTGTCTTGCAGTAATTCAATAAAATATATAGTTTTTATTGGATTCACTTTTTATCTATCAATTTTATTTATTTTTTCTACTATACCTATGTTTATTTTTTTTATTTCTCTTCGATACTATTTTTCGACCCCCTTTTTTAGGTAATTTCAAAACTAAATACGTATATTTTTTTTTAACAGTATCATAATAATTTATCCTGTCATTTGGATGGTCAATTAATGAAAAAACCACATCTATCAAAAAATGAAAAAAATCTATTATATATTCTAAAAATGACCTTTTAATACCATTTATTCCAATACCATATGAATCAGAATGATGTTTTTTAATATAATGCATAATATTTGTTATAGAACCAGATATTGTCATATCAGTTGTAAGAGTTAGACCAATATCAGCATTTATTTTTAATAAAAATTCACTCATTTTTTTAGTTGTTGTTTTATGAAATTTTTCTGGTTTTAGTTTTCCAAAATTATATAAAACAGCTGTAATCGGTTGGTTTATTAATTTTCGAATATTTTTTTCATAAAATAATGTAGTATCATTATTAAATTTAAATCTAGAATACCACGTATTTCCAATTTCTAATATTTTTATGAGTGTTAATGGAAAATTATATTTTTCTTGTATATACTCATCCGAATCTGGTTTATTAGAAACAACATCCATTTCTATAGAAGATACATTTTCTAGTTGAATTTGTATATAACCATTTGTTTTTGCAAAACCGATTATATTACTAATAATAGATGTTCCAGATTTATCCCCACATTTATTAATACTAAAATTTTTAAGAATTTTACTATCCTCATCTGATTCACTAATTGTAAATGATGCACATTCATTATTATTATTCGTTATAACTAACTCGTATGGATAATTAATAACATAATCCGATTCTAGTTCTTCAGAATCAATCTCAAAACCATCTAGTGTAGCAGCATATTGCATGCTATCATCAGAATTATCATTATTAAATTGTTCTAATAATTTATATGCTTTCTCTCTTGCTTTTATTAAAATAGGATTATGAGAAACCAGAGTATCTTCTGTTACTGGTATATCTTCCGTGTCTACTATATTTTCCGACATATTTTCCGTCATATTTTCTGACATATATTATTACTATATAAATATATAATATTAATATAGGACTAAATAAGATTAATGAATTTTAAAAGATTATTAAATACTGAATTAGGTATTTTCTTTATATCCGTTATTTTAGGGGTTGGTATAGCTACACTTTTTAGAAAGGCATGTGAAGGTAAGAATTGTATTAATTTTAATGGGCCTGTCATTAGTGAAATAGATGCTAAGACATATAAATACGGCGAATATTGCTATAAATATAAGCTAGAGGCTGCTCCATGCGATTCTACAAAACAAACTGTACAAATAACATCGAAGAAAGAAGTAGAGGCATTTCTATAAAATTCGTCTAATTATATAATTTTAGAAAAATGATATTATATAATCAATGGAAAATATAACGATTACAAGAATCTCGGATTTACCGGATTTAGGACAAAGCCAAGTACAAGGCCCACAAACAAACTACCAACCTATGTTAAATGTCCATCCGAATCCATATGGTATTGCCCAGCCACCGATTGGTGGATTACCTCCACCTATACAAACACAAGAAGGACCTAAAACACAGCAAAATATTATGTATGGATCATCCCAAGATTTAGATTTAGGACAAGGACAAATACCTGTGAATCGCTTACCACAACGCGATATACCAATGTCACAAGAAGACTATACACATGATGAACAAATACAACCAAGTTATATTCCAAAACCTAAGTTAACACGTGACTATATTGATGAATATCAAAATTCAACCGATCGAAAACTCAAAGAATATGAAGATAAAAAACGAGTAGAGAAGACGAGAGAAACCTGGTTTGATGAAGTTCGTATACCTATAATAGTTAGTATCCTTTTTTTCATTTTTCAAATACCCGTTATTAATACCCTTATTTTTAAACGATTTTCCTTTCTTTCCATTTATAATGATGATGGTAATTTTAATTTTTATGGATTAGTCTTAAAGAGTATGTGTTTTGGAACCTGGTTTTGGCTAGTCAATCGAGGAATGGATTATTTTAGTGAGTTATAATATATATTTATCTACGTTATGAATAAAGATACGAATATAAATTATATAAATAATGCGCATTCCGCATATAATGGTATGATTTCTGCACAGAGAAATATGTTTTTAACATCATCGGTTGCAGTTCTAGTTATAGGATTTGGTAAATCATTCTCAAAATTAACGCATTCGATTATATATTTTTTAGGGGTATTGATTTTATGTATATCTATTTATATTGGATTAGCAGGAGCATATGATTTTAAATATTATTTAGATTTCAATAAAGATTCATTACCACCTTTTATACCTGTAAAAAATTGGTATCATTGGATTAATTTAAGTTATCTTTATGCGATTGTATTATGTATTATCATTATTTTAGTAGTAGTAAATAAAGTATATCCATATAATATAAAAAACATATAAATGCCTGGTATTTTCCCATTTGAATTCTCAAATCCCGTATCCACTACTCCTGGTAGAATAATAATTTCTCGGCCAGGACAGCGGCTACCTATGTTCTCAAACAATTCTCAAGTTTATTATAAACCTAAGTCACAATCGGCTACTGGAGTCGGTTCGGTACGTAATTCTAGTATTGCATCAAAACGATTATAAATAATATGTTTATCAACTATATTATTTATAGGATTTTTTAAAAATAAAAGGGTGTGGATTTTCGTTGTGTTTTATTAAACGAAGATTTTCTCAAAATCTTCCATTTATTTGATCGATTTTTTTTTGTTTTATATGATTTATCTTGTCTTTGGATATATTGTCTTTGGATATCTTGTCTTTGGATATCTTGTCTTTGGATATCTTCTCGTTGAGATTTGGATTTATTTTTAGAATGAAATGGATTGATTGCTTTATAAATTTTATCTAACTTTAATAAATTAAAAAAATCATTTTTTCCTTCTCTTTTATCTAGTTTATTATTTTGTTCAAGAATAATATTACTATGTTCCGTATATTTATGTTTTGGTCTCTTTTTTGAAAAATAATCTTTATTGAATTCACTATTAAAAACTAAGGATTTCGATTCTGATGTATCTTCATTAATTGTCTTATATTTATCATTATATGTCTTTATTTCTTTCAAATATTTTTCAATCTTCTTTTTTTTCTTCAGCTGTTCTTCCTTTGGTAATTGAGAAGGAATATATTTTAAAAACCACTCTTCATATTCTTTCGAACCACGTTTTTTAGATAAACGTTTAAACATTTCTGATTTTTGTGCACGTAATTCTATTAATCCATGTTGTTTACCAATACAATTTACGGAAAATCGTTTTAGAATATTGGATTGCTCTAATCGATTATGCTGTTCAACTTCATACAGATATTTAGCTAAACATAAAATACGATCTTTATTATAATATGGATTATTTAAATAAATAAATGCTAAATAAAAACTCAACATGGTATCAATAGTAGCAACATTTACTTTTTGTTTATGGATATTTAAAACATTATAGTTATGACAAGCAATTGGTTCATATATAAATGCATAGGATATTTTATCTATTTTTATTTCTGAATGTTTTGGAATAATATCTTCAATAGCATCATGTTCTATTATAGTTACATGTTTAATACCTTCCTCTTCTAGACGTTCTTTTACCATTACTGCGCATTTATCATGGTTTTCAATTAAAATATCAAATTCAGGAACCTTATTCGTTAGACTTTTCACTGCCTTCGGCATATAAAAGGAATATAAATGTGCTGCATACCCACCGAAAAAAACAGCACCTTGTTGAATAAAACTATCTTTCATAATAGAAAAAATATCCGATTGGATTTCTTGTTCTTGCTCTTTTACCTTCCTACAATCAATATTTGGTTTCAATGGATAATATTTATTTAAGAGATTCAACCGTTTAAATACTTTCTCCCATCGGCTTACATCTCCAGCCGGTCGTGATAATTCTAAATACATGGACATACGTAAATAATTCGGTGGACAATACCGAATACCAAGAATAGTAATTGTTTCCTTTTCTAAATTATCGTAAATATCATCTACCATACTGGTGATATCCGCAATCGGTATAAAATTCACAAAAACTTTATACGTTCCTTTATGTACACCCGATTTTGCTTCCACATCTGTAAACCCTTCATTGAAATAAATATCGGCTAATTCTTTTGCATCTTCAAGTGCTGACTTAGAAAAGAAATCATAATCTGGTATCTCAATCTCTCGATTATAAAACTGTACATCATTTGGTAAAATATTATTAATCGCAGTCCCACCATAACATATGCATTTTTTACGTATTAAGAAATTTTCTAAAATAAGAATCATTTTTCGTATATCCGAATTATCCGCAGCAGCTTGTCCTTGTATATTTGTAGTATCATCTACAGCTTGTCTTAAAATTGTTAATTCGCATTCTTCAAATGTCATATTATTACTACAAATTTCATTATTGAATTTTGTTTTTTTAAATTTGTCATTTTTCGACATATTATAGGTATATTTATAATATGACTAGATTTTCTTCATTGTGATTCACTATATACAATAAATCCCGTTATTCCTAAACATGCTGTTATTATTATTATAGATATAGTAGTATTTCCATAATTCGGTATAGCGAAAGCCGGCTCAGGATATGCAATATATGGAGTTGTAGAAACAGAGACTTTACTATATATAATAGATAAAGGTACTATACCACCACCGCATGTATTAAATAACATTTCATAATTATATAAATCCGTACCATTGTTATAAAATAACATAGGTACTAACTGACATGAGTAATTCTTAAATAAATTATATGAATCCGCATTTGTACTATAATCATTTTTATTTTGATCTATCCATAAATTCTGGGTAATCGTATTATTTACAGAACATGAAAATTTATCACTCGATAATGTCAATGGTTTTTGTGTGGGTAAATTACTATATGAGAAAGTCACTGTTCCACTAGAAGAGGACGATGTATTATTATCCATATTAATAATGGAATTTAAATTATTATAAATATCACTATTATTCTTTAAGATATCTGTATAATTATACAGAGTTGTATCCATAATAATGATTGATTTTCCTAATAAGCTAGTTATATCTGTGGTTGGTATTACTTTTTGGTTTTTTATTAAAAATCCCTGTAAATATGTATTACAACAGTTATAAATATCATTATAAATAGTTATTAAATTTGCATAGTTCACATCGGTAGATGGATCGCGTGGTCGAAACTGTATAAACAATGGATCGGATTGATTTGGACATGTACTGTTGAATCCATACATACTGATATAATTCATAGCATCTGATAAAAAAAGAGGATTATCTTGTGTAATTGGAAGTGTAAAATCTGAGCTAGTAGATACTGATACAATAGATGCGCCATTAATTTGGTCACGAAATACAGCTAAATCTATAAACCTACATCCACGGGTTAATACATAATTAATCATATCTGTATTACATTCAGTACCATTATATGCAGTGTTCATAGATGCTTTAATTGCAAAATTACATAATGCGAGTGATTTACTTGTACTCGTACTTCCGAATGTTTGAATTGTATTTAATCGTGTTGTTAAGTTATTTGTAATATTAATTGGGGATAAATTACTGTCCGATAAACCATTTACAGTATTATTTTGATATCCTTCAATATTATCAATGCTATTTTTAGATTGGTTTTGTTGTAAAATAGTTCTTTTTTGTAAAAGTCTCATTAAAATATATGTAAATATAAGAATAATGATTACTATAAATATTTTTTTACTAAAATCCATCTTATATAAATAATATATAATAGCATCGGAAGATAAAAACAAGATAAAACTAAAAACAAGATAAAACTAAATAATTGTATATCCAATATATAAGAAATAAATGGCGGGTGGTTTACTAAATCTTATTTCAGTTGGTTCAAATAATATTTTTTTAACCGGAAATCCTACAAAAACATTTTTTAAAGTAAAATATTCGAAATATACGAATTTTGGA
>Ga0209189_1002559_pt1 | contig 12669 bp, 14 predicted proteins | sample C_130820_EF_Meta_FD_187308 | JGI IMG/M metagenome (GOLD analysis project Ga0209189, IMG submission 187308) | Freshwater microbial communities from Lake Croche, Canada to study carbon cycling - C_130820_EF_MetaG (SPAdes) (version 3) | ecosystem: Environmental > Aquatic > Freshwater > Lake...
TTTTTTAGGATCCCCCGGCTTGTCAGGTGAGCCAAGGCCGCCTCCCGAAGCTTTTCACCATCCGCAGAGAAAACCCCAACCCAATACTTCGCGTCCTTCTTGTCCTGCGCCGCCACAATCTTGGCCAACAAGGGATCCAACATCTTGTCCCCCGTCGGCTCCCCACTCACCAGAGTTAAATGGGTAAGATCGGTGTCGATCCGGTTTTGAAAAGCCAACTCAAGCAGGGACGCTCCGGCGAGCGCCTGATCCAAGGCCAAAGGGGGGAGATCCACGAATTTTCCGGTCTTGTCATCCAAAGCGAGAAGGACGATTTCTTCCACGAAGGTCAACATCCCACCATCATTCCCTTCTCCTTCGGCGGGACAAGAAATCTCTTCCCTTGGCCGATAGACGGTGTGGATTAGATTTTCAGGATGCGAATGATCTGGATCCTGGGCGACCAACTTCTCCCCTCCCACCCCCTTCTTTCCTGCCCGGCATCGGATCTTCTCGTCGGAATGATCGAATCCGCCCCCCGCGCAACTCACCTCCGATATCACCAACAGAAGCTGACTCTCCTTTACTCCGCCATGCGTCACTACGTCGCCGACCTAAAGAAAAGAAAGTTTCACACGCTCTATCATCACCTCAGCGATTCCCCAGTCGGCGCCGACTACTCCGCCGTGCTGGCCGGGTGGATTCAGGAACACCGGATACGGGAAATCCACCTCCTTGACCCGAACGAATACGATACCTTTCACGCTCTCCCAGCTCTTTCCAAAAAACTTGGCGTCCCAATCCAGACCCACCGAAGTCCGCAGTTTCTTGTTTCGCGAGAAGAGTTTTCCGCTTGGGCCAAGGGCAAAAAACACCTCCTGATGGAGTCGCACTACCGCCGCCTGAGGGCTGAACATAATATCCTGATGACCCCGACCGGAAAACCGGAGGGGGGAGATTGGAACCTCGACGACCAAAACCGCCGTACGGCCCGGGAGTTTTCTAAAGAAAACCCAAAGATCCCGTCACTTCCTAAAATTCCCCAAGACCCGATGACTGCCGCAGTAGCCAAGGAGGTTGCGCAACGTTTCCCCCATCATCCGGGTAAGGCCGAGGAACTATGGATCCCTACCACCCGGCAAGGGGCCTTGGATTGGTTGAAGGGTTTCATCCGCCAACGTTTGGAGGCGTTCGGCTCTTGGGAGGATGTCATGATCGAGAATCAACCCGTCCTCTTTCACTCCGTGCTCTCCCCATTTTTGAATCTGGGGTTACTCATGCCGATGGAATGCATTCAGGCCGCGGAAAAAGCGTACCGTGAAGGGAAAGCTCCCCTGAATTCAGTCGAGGGATTTATCCGGCAGATCCTGGGGTGGCGTGAATTCATTCATGGAATTTATTGGCTCAAAATGCCGGCTTACCGCGAGGAGAACTTTCTCGAGGCATATCGTCCCCTCCCCCGCTGGGCCTATACCGGAAAATCCGAGATGCGGTGCGTTTCCGAAGCCATTCGTGGGACTCTGGATCTTGCCTACAATCACCACATCCAACGACTGATGGTCTTGGGAAACTACTTTCTTCTCGGAGGATATGAACCCAAGGCGGTTCTCCGCTGGTACACTGAGATGTATCTCGACGCATACGACTGGGTCATGATTCCGAACGTTCTCGGCATGGTACTTTTTGCCGACGGGGGATTTTTTGCCACCAAACCCTATGCCGCAGGAGCCGCCTACCAAGACAAGATGGGAAATCACTGCGCTTCCTGCCGATTCGACCCAAAAAAGAAGGAAGGCCCGGATGCCTGCCCCTTTCACTCCCTCTACTGGAACTTTTTCGGCCGACACGCAAAGCTTTTTGGCAAAAACCCCCGGGTGGGTATGATGGTGAAGCTATGGGACAAAAAAACCCCCACCGAAAAAAAGAGGATCTTCGACGACGCGGAGACTTTCCTAAAACAGCAGGGCTGAATCGGGATCACTCCAAGCTCTGGGTTCCTGCCGCCCTCCTTGCCGGATTTTTTCTCGGTTTTATTTTTGCCCGCATTCCTCAAGGTTCGAGATCAGGAGAGGAGTTCACCCCCGAATCCTCCTCCCCCGTCCCAACCCCCTTGATACAACCCGTGACAAAAGTCCGCCCCGCGCTTCCAACACCAAAATCTCCGGAAGGCAAATGGGATGAAAAAACAATCCAAGGTTTACCCTTGGAGGAGATCAAAAATCGTCTTCGCCAGCTGTCTTCATGGGAACCGGGACCACGGGCCGACCAGATGGAACGGTGGCTGATCCAGCGCTGGGCTCGCCTCGACCCATCGAACGCCTGCGTCTATGCATACCAGGCGGTTCTGCAAGGAGCGGACGAATCGCTTCTCTTTGAGTCGGCCTCCCTCTGGGCACAACAGGAACCCGCGACCGCTGCCAAATGGGCCGGTAATCTGGGATCTCCCTCTTTGCGAGAAATCGCCTTGGACGCGGTCTACCGCACTTGGGCCAAACTCAACTCCGCCACAGCCATTAAAAGCATCTCCTCCCTTCCCTCGGCCGCCACACGGGCTGTGGCCACGACTTCCGTGGCTGGGCGCCATGCCCAGAATAATTTTTCCAATGCCCTGCAGTGGGCCCGCAAACTTCCCGGCCCGTTGCGGGAAAAAACCCTGGAACAGATTCTCGGGGAATGGACACGCCGGGATCCCACCGGCGCCGCCCAATGGCTGCTTCAACAGCCGGGCGAGATTCAATGGTCACTGATTGGAAAACTTGCGGGGGACTGGGTTCGAAAAGATCCGGCAGCCGCACTTGCCTGGGGCCAAGGACAATCCGATCCCACACTGGGCTCTACCCTTGCCCCCGGACCGGTCCAAAGAAAGTTCCTCGATCTGGCTCTTTCGGGGTTTATCTCATCCGACCCTCGGGCGGCCGCCTCATGGCTCGTCAGCCCGGCCGGATCCAAATACTTTTCCTCCCGGGCAACGTCGGTGGCCAGCCGATGGACATCTCTAGATCCCCGGGAAGCCGTGGCTTGGGCCGGTTCGATCCCGGATGAAAAAATCCGCCGGAGTGCACTTGGGACCGTGGCTTACACTTGGGTGCGTACCGACCCGGAGGCGGCCACACAATGGGTGGGGAGCTTGCCATCTTCCCCCACCCGAGATCCCATCCTTTCCTCGCTCAGTTCTTCCATGGCCCCTTTCGACCCAGCCTCAGCCGCATACTGGGCCAGTCAAATTTCCGTCCAGCAGTCCCGGGAAAGCAACCTCTCAGGAATCCTTCAGACATGGAAAAAAATCGATCCTTCGGGCGCCCTCCAATTCATTCGCACCACCCCCGCCCTCAGCGAGCCCGTCCGCGCCAACCTTCTTTTGTAAAATCCGGGCCCATGCTTCTGGCGTTTCACAAACCCTTTGGGGTCCTATCCCAGTTTACTCCGGACGGATCCCCCCACCGGACTCTGGCGGAGTTTGCCTTTCCAAAAAATGTCTACCCCTTGGGGCGATTGGATGCCGACTCGGAAGGACTCCTTCTCCTCAGTGATGAGCCTGGACTTAACACTCGTCTATTGGACCCGAGAAATTCCCACACCCGCTGCTACTGGGCCCAAGTGGAGGGAGTACCGACGTCAGTCGCATTAGAAAAACTCTCACAGGGAGTTTCGATCGGTGATCATCAAACACTCCCCTGCCATGCCTGGCTCCTGGAGCCCCAGCCTACGGTTCCCCCCCGAGATCCACCCATCCGTGTCCGTAAAACCATACCCGACCGATGGATCGCCTTGGAACTGACGGAGGGCAAAAATCGGCAGGTCCGCAAAATGACGGCCGCCGTCGGACATCCAACCCTTCGCCTCATCCGAGTTCGGATCGGACGACTCGATCTCGGGGATCTCACCCAAGGGCAATGGCGTGAATTAAACGATCAGGAAAAAAGTCTGATTTTTAAAACTTAAATCGCCTTGCCGGAGCCACCCCGTCGGCACCGATCACTGCAGAATTTCACCCGTTCCCAGTCTCTTTCCCATTTTTTACGCCAAGCAAAAGGCCGGCCACACGCCAGGCAGATCTTTTCCGGAAGGTTTTCTTTGGCGACGCTCTTCCCGCCACGCCGCACGACTAACGAACCGCCGCCCAGATCCGATGCACATCATCGTGATCATCGAGGGACTGCAGAAATGCCCCCACTTCTCCCCGGGCTTCTTCACTCAGATCGGGATAGTTCTTCGGTACAAAACCCAGCTCGCTCGTCACCACGGTCCAACCGTTCTTTTTCAACCAATCCGCCACCCCGTGCATCGCGGAGCGCTCGGTCAAAAACCGCGCGCCACACCCTTCGTCCGGAATATCGTCGTTTTGCTGATGGGTCAGAACCTCCACCTCATTGGCTCCCGCCTCAATCGCCGCAGTTTCCCGATCCGTATCCGCCTTGGGATGATGAGCCTCCACGATCCCCACTTGGTCGAAAAGGAAACGGTTGCTGCCCGAAGATCCCAGCGTTCCGGATTTGAACAGCACCCGGATTTCCGGAGCCGTACGGTTGTGATTGTCGGTATAGGCCTCCACGATGATCGGAACCTTATGGGGCGCATACCCCTCAAAAACCATGTGCTCCAACGAATCCTTACCTTCGCCGGTCCCGGATCCTTTCTGAATCGCACGTTCGATGATATCCCGGGACACACTTTCCTTGCGGGCACGTTCCAATGCCGCCGCCAAACGGGCATTGAGTGCCGGATCAGCCCCTTGCCTTGCAGCCAGACTGATTTCCCGGACAAACTTGCTGGTCGTCTTCGACTTCTTGAGCGAAGCGACCTCCCTTTTCGCATGTAACCACTGTCTTCCCATAAAAATATCCTATGCGATTCCCCCCTCCCAACTCAACTCCACAAGACACTTTTCGCCACGTTTCCGATGCCTCGGGCCTTCCAAGCCCCCGCTCTCGTCGCAGTCCGCAAGGTCCTCTCGATCGTCCACCCGTAGATCTCGCCATAGATCAGAACCGCCGTCACGACGTCTCCCGAACCAGTGGAATCTTTGACCTTCACCTTGGGCGCAGGAATGAAAATCCGTATTCCATTTACTTCGGCCTGTAATCCGTCTTTTCCCAATGTCACGACCACCCCGGTTGTCCCTCCTCCCAAAAGTCTGGCCACACATGCGCCAATCCCCTTCCTTCCTGTCGTTCCCTCAGCTTCCTCCAGATTACATTTGAGCCAGTCCGCTCCCGCCTGCACCGCTTCTTGCAAAAGAGCCCCGCGACTATCGACCAGCACGGTGACCCCTTTTTTTTGAAGATTCAGGACCAGATTTTTCCACCAACCCTTCGGCCAGCCTTTCACCGAGCTTCCCGCCACCACCCACCAATCCCCTTTCCGCAAAACACGCTTCCAGAAGTTTCCAATCCTATCCCAGTCCCTTAGGTTCATTTCCAGATCCCTTGTAAAGAAATCCACCCTCTCCTTCGCCTCGTGCACCCACGCCCACCCTCGCCTCATGGAAGCTTCCACAGGAATCTGCACCGTCTTCACTCCTTCAACTCTGGCCTGCTTTCTCCAATGCCGGGCTGTCTCCCCGCTACAGGCGATCACGGAACAGACTGGCACTCCCCATGCGTGAAGCTGACGCGCAGTGTTATGAGCTTTTCCCCCGGAACTCCAGGTCACCCGACCCGACGTCGCACAGATTTTTTTTTCGAGAACCGGATTGGGGGTAAAACACCAAATCCGCGGGCGGATGGTTGCTCCGCGGAGGGACATCAGGCGATGTCGATTTCCTTGGCGAGGTAGACATCCTGAATCGCATTCAGAATCTCCACCCCCTCTTTCAGTGGCTTTTGAAATGCTTTGCGGCCGGAAATCAGTCCCATACCACCCGCACGTTTGTTGATGACGGCGGTTTTTACCGCTTCCGCCACATCGTGCTTCCCGGAAGCCCCGCCGGAATTGATCAAACCGGCCCGGCCGGCAAAACAGTTCAGCACTTGGTACCGGCAAAGATCAATCGGATGGTCGGAGGTCAGCTCACTGTAGATTCGAGGATCGGTTTTCCCATAATCACTTCCCGCCATTTTTAAGGCGGTGTAACCCCCGTTGTTTTCCGGGAGCTTTTGTTTGATGATGTCGGCTTGGATGGTGGACCCCAAGTGATTGGCCTGCCCCGTCAAGTCGGCCGAAAGATGATAGTCCTTCTCCTTGGTCTTAAAGGCGGGATTCCGCAGGTAACACCAGAGAATCGTGTACATCCCCAACTCATGGGCGATGGCAAAAGAGCGGGAGATCTCCTCAATCTGACGCCCTGATTCCGGGGAACCAAAATAAATTGTCGCCCCTACCCCGACCGCCCCCATGTCAAAAGCCTGTTTTACCCCGGCGAAGAGTTTTTGATCCGCCACATTGGGATAGGTCAGTAACTCGTTGTGGTTGATTTTTAGAACAAAGGGAATCTGATGAGCATACTTTCGAGCTACGGCCCCCAAAACCCCCAACGTCGAAGCGACTGCGTTGCATCCCCCTTCGATCGCTAGTTTGACGATGTTCTCCGGATCGAAATAGTCCGGATTCGGCGCGAAGGAAGCTCCGGCGGAATGCTCAATTCCCTGATCTACCGGGAGAATGGAAAGGTACCCTGTCCCGCCCAAACGCCCATGACTCAGCGTAGTCTGAAGATTCCGGAGAACGGAAATGGAACGATCACTATCCTTCCATACGCGGTTGATAAAATCCGGTCCGGGTAGATGCAGTCGGGATTTGGCAATTGTCTTGCACGAATGCCCCAGCAAACTCTTCGATTCGGATCCAAGGTGTTTTTCAATTTCAGAGAATTTCACAGAACAAGAGATTCCCTTTTTTCGTTCGAAGGGTCAATCCTCCGATTCCTCCCCACTTGCCCGGTTTCTCAATCGGCCTATCATCACAAAAGATGATTCGTTGGCTTTCTTTGGTGATCCTGGGGCTCCTTCTTAACGGCAGCGGACTTTGCCTTCTCGCATGGGCGGCCTACCAAAAGTTTTCTACTGGTGGGGGCTGGTTCTGGCCGGGAACCCTCGCACTAGCCCTTTGCAACGCTGGCGTCTGTTGTGTGGTGGGCGCCCAAAAACCCGGAAAATCATCTCCCTGACCTCTCATCCCCATTCTCATTCCCCGACACCACCCCCGGATTACGGCAAGGTGGAACTCGTCCGTTACGACGACCGCGACTACCTCCGCTGGTCGGAAGGGTTTGCCTTCCGGCGCCGGCAGGAAAGACAACGCTCAGGCAAAAAAAGAATCGAACCTGCCGCCCTCTCGGTGATCAGCGCCGCGGCGGAATTCGGTGTCCGCTCCATTCTCTCCCGTCACTTCCACTTGGGGGAGCACCGGATCCTCCGTTATCAGGATCCGGAACACGGGGACCAGTTGCGCGGTCGCTCCCGCTTCCGAGAACTTGATGCCGTGGCATTTTCTGGGGAAAAAGCCACTGCGGTCTTTGAATTCAAGCTGAGCGGATTGGGCTCCGCCTCCGCTGTTTCGAAAGCCGCCAAACAGCTCCGCTCCGCCGCAGAAATGATCCGACAAGGCTATGGTCACACTCCCAAAGTCGCCGTGGTACTGATCCACGCCGGCGAAGGCCATCCGGATCTCGGCAAACCCGGTGGCCGATACGGGGTACGCCCCATTTCGTTGGAGAAAGTTCGCTTGGATCACCTACCCGATCAACCCATCCCATGCTTCATTTTCTCCATGAAAGAAGCGATTGATGAGGCTCGCCAGATCGGTCACGAGGTGGATCATGAGCTTGAACGCCGGGCGGCCCGCGAAGGAAAACACGGCCTGAGCCGGGCCAAACGACTGACTCTGCCCTCGATTCCGATCGGTGAACTTTTTGCCGCAGTCAGCTGGATGGCCCGTGGGTTGGTCCAAGCCGTGGGCACGGTGGCCCGCAAAGTCACCCGACGCCGCACGGCCCACCACCCTCATTCCCACCATCGCCGGAGGCGGAGAGGGCGGGGACCCCGGCGGCGCTAGTTCGTCACCTGGTGTTGACGTTACAAACCGGCAACCCCTTCCTTTTAACGGAACTTGGCTCCGACTGGTTAAGGTCTTCTTGGCTGGTCATCTGGATTTTTTCCCCACCCAGCGAGACGACATCTACTTTGGTCGGGCCGTCCGCATGGGCGGAATTCGAAACCCAGGGTGCAAAGGCATGCCACCAGAGGCCTGCTGCCACCAAGGCCAGAAGAAGTTTCGTGATCGGGTCGGTTCGCAGGGTCAGGGATTTAGTTTTCATGGTTCTGGCATAACTGATCCCTGCCAAAAATCACGACTCGATTCCTAAATTTTCCCATTTAAAGTGAAGGGTATGAGAAAAATCCTTCTTCTAATCCTCGCTGGTTCTCCTTATCTCCATGCGGCTGACACCAACGCCCCCGCGGGCCGTCTCCCCGCCACTCCCCCTGTCGGAATCACAAATGCATCCACAAACCCCGTGTCGTCATCCAAGGATGAAATTGTTGTCGCTCAGGGAATTAAAATCTGGAAAAAAGGAACCCCGACGAATGCATTCACGACCATCGGCTTCGAAACCCTGATGCGACAGAGAGGATTCGCCAATGCCCAGAACAACATCGCCCGCGGAGTCCTTGCCCGGAAAGGAAACGCCGCCATCGTGACATCCATCGTCAACTCCCAGCGCCTCAACTTTGACCTCAACACCCAGGATGAAAGACTCGATGGGATCGACGTTCGCTACCAAATCATCCTTCTGAAGCCGTAACGTGCGGCGCTTTCTTTTCGCTCCCTTCTTCCTTCTCCTGCTCGACCTTGCCCCTGCCCAAGGCCAGTTGGTCCCGGTTCAGGCCAACGTCGATGCGCAAGCCCAGCGTCGACTTCGGGAGCAGGAGGAGTCCGCACGACGCCAACGCCGGATCGATGACAACCTTCAAAGAATCGTTCCCGCTCTTTCGTCAAAGGGTGAAAGCGCCAAAACCTGCCGTGCCCTTGCGGCCCTCTACGAACTACAGTCCGAAGGAGTCCGCCCCAAAGAATCGCTACAGAGAGCAGCCGACCTTTCCGGTTTGGGAACAGAATCCAGCCGCGCTCCCTCTAATTATCTTCTCCAATGCTGGGAATCCATCTCCGGAAAGCTGAATTCGGAAATTGCGGGAAAAATGAAATCTGGCACCACCCCTCCTTTTCCCCTCCCTACTTACCAACCATGAACCTATCGCCCCCTGCCGGATTCGAACTGATTCGCCTTCCCACCGGACCTGCCTGGATACGCCCCGCCGTACGCAAAAATCTTTCCTCTCTTTGGCAGAAACAAAAATCCAATCCTCCCCTCCGCAACTTGGCCCGCCGCCACCCGGGCCACCGCACTTTCCCCGGACGGGCTCCGGTCACGTTCTTTCCCGTAAGCGGGTCTCCGGGATGGGTGGTTCGCCCATGCGTCCATGGGGGTACTTGGGGACAACTGGCCAGGGATCTTTATTGCGGAACCGGACGCGCCCGAAAAGAAATCCATTGTTCGTCTCAACTTCAGACTAAAAAGATTCCCACCCCCTTAATTCTGGCCGTTTTATTTTATCCAGCCGGACTTTTTCTCCGTATCGATATGATCACATCCTTTGTCCCCGAAAGCCGTGACCTTGCCTCTTTTCTTTCGACACGTCCAAAATCGGCTGAACGTGCGCGGGCTTTTGCCTCCGTCCGCCACCTTCTTCAAATCTGCGCCCAACACGGCTTTCTCCATGGCGATCTGAACGCCCGCAACATTCTCCTGTCCGGATCTTTTACCAAAAACCCACAAGCCTGGCTGCTCGACGTGGATGCCGTGACCAGGAACGGGGCGGATTCGGATCATGTGAACATTTCGAATCAGAACCGCCTCCTTCGTTCTCTTCTCAAGCGCGCCCGTTGTGGCGATTTGGGTTATTCCGAAAAGGAGATTCCCGCCCTTTGGCGTGAACTCTTTCCCCAAAGATGAATCTACCTTCGGAACCCCGCATCTGCATCGTCCTCCTCAGCGCGGTGGGGGATGTTGTACACGCCCTTCCCATCATCAACGCCATCAAACGCCATCGCCCGAAGGCCCGCATCACCTGGCTCCTTCAGGAAGCCGGAGCCTCTTTGATAGAGGGACACCCTGCGGTCGATGAAATCCTTCTTTTCGAACGAAAAGCCGGCCTAGCCGGCTTTGTAAAAATGGCCATGGAACTTTCGCATCGCCCTTTCGACGTGGTCCTGGATCTACAATGCTATTTCAAAGCCACCCTTCTCACCGCCCTTTGTCAGGCTCCGGTCAAAATCGGCTTCGACCGAGCCCGAGCCCGTGAGTTCAACTGGCTCGCCACCAACACCAAGCTCCCTCCCCGCCCCTTGGGCCATGTGCAGGATCACTTTCTCGAATTTCTCGATGTGATCGGAGTTCCCCGGGAACCGGTGGAATGGAATCTGGGGCCGTGGCCTTCCGAAAAAGAGTGGCAGACCCACTTCTTCCGGCATCTCCCCGACCCGCGGGTCGCCCTTGTCGCAGGCACCAGCAATCCACGGAAGGACTGGCTCCCCGATTCATGGGTCCGACTGAATGACGCTCTGCACGAACAGTTTGGACTCCAGACCATCCTTGTGGGAGCCCGTTCCCCTCGGGAGACCTCTTTGGGAAAGAAAATGTTGGAGGAGTGCCGCCATCCCCCCAAGGAAGCCCTAGGCTGCGGTCTGCGTCGGTTGGTTTCGATTCTCGATGGATCAGACCTGGTAATCTCTCCCGACACGGGGCCGTTGCATCTGGCGGGCGCCTTGGCAAAGCCGGTCATCGGACTGTACGGCTACAACAGCCCGGCTCGGGTTGGACCTTGGCGCCAGAACCCACGGCTACTGGTCGATGCTTTCCATGAACCTGGAGAAGAACCCAAGATGACTTTTCAACATCGGCCGAGTCGGATGGCCAAGATCACTGTCGAGGATGTATTGGCCCAGGTGGAAATCTGGCAATCGTCCCAAACTCAGAATCGGTAATAGATTTCGGTGGCGGCGGTCCAAAGAGCCGAAGCTGTCGGCGTCATCAGCTCGGCTCCCCACGCAAACCGTCCTTCCCCCCGCCAGACCAGTTCCTCGGTGATCTTTATCCCCAAAGTCAGGGTGTAGTCATAATAATCCCCGCCACTCAGCCGGGTGGACTGGGTGATCGCATTGTTGCTCGTGTGAACATACTCCGCACGTCCGGTGAGGGAAACGGGATCGAGAATGTGCCAGGTGGAGTAAAGTCCACCCGTCGCATAGGTCGTGGGAGCCTCGGGTACGCTGGGATCGCCTGTTCCGGATCCTCCGGTCACATCAAATGCCAGTTTCCACTTCTCTTTGGCAAAGAGTGGAGACCATTCCCCGATCACGTTCCACGCATAATAAAAGTTATCATCCAGATTCACACGGGCATTCGATCCATGGGTGCCCGATGGGGTAGCATAAAAGCCGGGTTGCAGCATGGCATTCCCAACTCCGTTCCGGATTTTTATGTAGTTGAAGACGCTGAACTCATCCCCGCTATTGTTTGATCCTAGGTCATTCGACTCACCGGAACAGTCTCCCACACCCACCGCAATATCAAACAGAGGATCTGGCGTAAAAATCGCAAGAACACCGATGTTGTCCTGGGGCATGAAAGCGTCGGCGATTCCGAAGGTGATGCAGGGATTGTCCGGCCGCCATACGGTTTCATATCCGATGACCGATTGAAACTTACCCGCCCACATCTCCATCTGGGCCTCTGGGATCCAGAACTTGGCAAAAGCCTCCCCCAAATAGAGGCTGCTGCTATCAGGACCGGTTGGTTGGGTTGGCGTACCAGCCGCCGAATAGTACGTGGCATCTTCCCCCAACATCACGCCGCACTGGAACCCTGCATCGGGAAGATTCCCTCGAATCAGAGGTTTCTCCAATCGGAGCCAAAAAGCGCTCAGATTCATGTCCCCCTTCGGAATGGTATCGGTGGGGAAATCGAGCGGGTTGGTCGCTGTCCCAGGTCCAAAGTTATACATATAAGTCCCATCTACATACCCAGTCAGTTTCAAGGGTTCCTGTTTGAGGGATTGCGCGGGTTGTGCCAGTTCCTCCTCTTGGACATCCCTTTCAGGAACCACTCCTGCCTCTCTTTCCGGAACTTGGGCCACCACCCCTCCCGAATACAAAATCCAGACAATCCCCGCTGCCAAGCCGGAAAAAATACGTTTTTTCCCTAGAAGGCTCATCTTCCAACATTGGCACATATCGATTCACCATTCTAGATCGTCGTATTTGCACATATCTTTCTGCTATGGACTCGACGAAATTCGATTCCTCTCTTATTTTAAATTCATGCCAACCTATCCCATTCTTCTCTCCCTTCTTCTTGGTTTCGCCACGCTTCATGCGGCACCGGCGAATGAAAAAGTCCGCTTCGAAGCCGATACCTTGGGAATGTCCAAGGAAGAGGTCAGAAGTTACATGGGTCGCGGACCGGATCTGGAGATCACCCCCCACCTCTGGCGTTACTCAGGCAGCTGGACCAGCACCAAATTCGGCGAAGGCCTCGACACCTACAACACGGTCGATCTCGCCTTCGGCACCCTCACCGACTCCCACAAGTACGGCGTGATGGAATTCAATTGGAGCGTCCAGTAGCTTTTAGGGAACCATTCCCCTTTTTGTTTCGACAAACCCAGCTTAACCCCGGAAAGCTGGAAGATAATG
>Ga0209189_1002562_pt1 | contig 12660 bp, 23 predicted proteins | sample C_130820_EF_Meta_FD_187308 | JGI IMG/M metagenome (GOLD analysis project Ga0209189, IMG submission 187308) | Freshwater microbial communities from Lake Croche, Canada to study carbon cycling - C_130820_EF_MetaG (SPAdes) (version 3) | ecosystem: Environmental > Aquatic > Freshwater > Lake...
ATCTTCTCTTTTGGTGAAGACACCTAGCCATCCTAGTGTGCCTTCAAAACCTTCTCTTTCGGAGCCAGTTCACCCGACAGTCTTTCGTAGAATAGGCACTATCTTCGCCACCTATTTGTGCAGTATTACATCTACTTTCCCACAGTCTGCTTGTATCGTAACTGCTGCCGTTACCCGACCAGTTTACGACCTAAAACAAAATTTATTGTAACTCAGGCCAGATTAAATGCCAACTACTAGGAAATAAATCTTTCCTTGTTATCAATCTATGTGATTTTTTTTCTAATGTTGCAGCTAAAAATACTAATTGACCATGTGGTAGTCCTCTATGTCTCCATTGTGCTACAGCTGGAGGTGCTACGTTGCACAATTTAGCCACTTCATTAGTGCCACCAAGTAAGTCAATTAACATGGAATCATTCCAGTTAAATTTGTTTGTTGTAGTTTGCATAAAGTTATCTTAATTTATTTTTGTTTATTTTACAACAATTGTTGCACTATGTATTAATTTTTGTTAATATAACAACATAGTTACTTAAAGGGAGAAAACTATGATTGATACGAGTGATATAGATGATGAGATGCAAGAAATGCGTGTAATGCAAGAAGAACGTCAAATGAGACTTTTGGAAGCATTAGAACGTATGGAATATGGCACGATGACAGAAGAAGATAAGCAAGTAATTTGGTTTGAATGTGGTTTGCCACGTTCTGCCTTTGTTCAGTATATGGGACATTAATATGAAACATAAACACGCAGATTTAATTAAAGCATGGGCTGATGGTGCAAAAATTGAAGCAAGATATCAAAAGGCTAGTGGATGGACTGAGTGGGCAGAAGAAACAGGTGGATTTTATTGGTATCAAGGTGGTGCTGAATATCGCATCAAACCTGAGCCTAAGCCTGATTATAGAAAATATTTTGTATATCATTCTGAAAGACCATGTATTTATCCATGCACATCAAATCAAATTGCTAATATAGCTTTATATTTTGATGGCGAAACAAACCAACTTAAAGATGCAAAGGTAATTTAATGAATAATTACTTAGAACTACGGAAAATTAACGTAAACGAAAATACTGAAAAGAAAGGTCGTTTTACTTATTTGTCTTGGGCATGGGCAGTTGACCAGTTACTACAGCTCGATCCGTCGGCAACATGGAGATACGATCAGCCTATGGCATTTGGTGACACATTAATGGTGTTCTGTACTGTTACAGCATTTGGTAAAAATATGACTGCTCAATTGCCTGTAATGAATAACCAGAATAAAGCTATGCCTAATCCTGATGCGTTTGCAGTTAATACAGCGATGCAACGATGTTTAGCAAAAGCAATTGCCCTACATGGTCTTGGATTATACATTTACGCTGGTGAAGATTTACCTGATGTAGAAGAAGAAAAGCCTGTAGCTGCGACTGCCCAACAAATAGCATCTATAAACGCCTTAATTGAACAAACAGGTTCAGATGAGGGTAAGTTACTTGCCTACTTTAAAAAGCCTTCTGTGTCGCTTTTAGACAGAAATCAAGCCATTAATGCAATTGCATTACTAGAAAAGAAATTAGGAGAAACAAATGTCGGTGAATAAAGTCATATTAGTAGGCCATGTAGGTAAGAATCCTGAGACTCGTGCATTTCAAGACGGCACAGGTGTCACCAGTTTTAGCTTGGCAACGTCTGAGAAATATAAAGATAAGTCAGGCAATATGTCAGAGCAAACTGAATGGCACAACATTAGTTGCTTTGGTAAGTTATCAGAGATTGCTAACAAATATGTTACTAAGGGTAGCCAAGTCTATATTGAAGGCAAGATCAAGACAAATAAATACACCGACAAATCTGGTGTAGAAAAGTATGCAGTAAACATTGTAGCAAGTAGTTTGCAGTTGTTGGGTAGTAAAGAAGCAAAAAGCCCATCTGTTGACGTTGGAGAGATAAGTAATTATGCCTCTAAGTCTTTAGGTGATATTCCAGAGGATTTACCGTTTTAAAGGTTATTATGGATAATATGATTCGTGAATATGCGAAGAATAATTCTGACACATTTACACAGTTGTTTGGTGTAGATGAAGAACGTACTGTGTATCAATTTGATCAAGTCGGACTTAACAGATTTGTTAATCAAGTGATACAGCGTACTTCTGAATTGTCAGAAAAAATCGTCTATTCATAAAACTTATTAACTTTATTAAAATTTGACTGCAAGCAGTCATGGGGTAGTGTTCACTTTAAAGGGAAAGAAATGAACCAATGTAAGACTTGCAAGTATTGGTATAGTCCAAAAGGATTTGACGCAATGGGCATTTGTCGTAGGTTTCCGCAATCACAAAACAAAGCTCCAGATGATTGGTGTGGTGAGCATACAGAACCAGTTGTGTTTATAAAGAAAACAAGTGAACGTGTATAAAAGTGTAGATTTGTACGAAAAAGTTTACCGATAAGTAATTTTGTATCAAAAAGTGTGTTAATGTACCAAAAAGTTTACCGTTCGGTATTCATGTATTTTGAATAAATGTGTGGTTTGTTAAACATTTTGTACAGTTGTTAATGTTTTTGTGTAATTTAAGTAACAATTTTAAAATATCATAAAGGGAAAATATGATCATCACAGCAGAAAGTAATTCAGCTCATTGGTACACAGCCGATGGCCAACCTAGTTATACACGCATTGCCAAAAACGGTAATGTACGCAATACAACACTTGCAGATGCAAAAAAAGAAGGATTGCTGCCAAGTGTTACAACTATTATCAATGTCTTATCTAAGCCTGGTCTTGACCGTTGGAAACAAGAACAAGTCTTGTTAGCAAGTCTTACCTTACCTCGTGGAGAAAACGAACTAGAAGCTGATTGGTTAAAGCGAGTTACGGAAGACTCTCGTAGCACAGGCAAAGATGCTATGGCAAGAGGTACGGCTATGCACAGCGTATTAGAAGCATATTTTACGCAAGTATATTTACCTGAGTACCCTATGTATACACATAGAACTGAAACTGCATTAAGAGACCATTTTGGTGATCAGTTTTGGCATTGTGAAAAATCATTTGCTCATCCTCTTGGGTACGCTGGTAAGTGCGACTTATACAGCGATGAGGGCATTGTTGTAGATTTTAAAACAAAAGAATCCCTTAAAAACGCTGCGGTTTATGATGAACATATTTTACAACTTTCTGCATATGCACATGGATTTAATATGCCAAATGCAAGATGTGCCATTGTATTTGTCAGCGAAGATGAAACACAGATCCATGAAATAGATCAAGATGATTTACAAAAAGGATGGAAAATGTTTCAATGTTTATTAAGCTATTTCCAATTAAAGAACAATTTAACCTAATCACGTCTAGGGGAGGGTTTTTCCCCTTTAAGGCTCTATCAAGCTCCTTTCCTCTCCTAGACACCTTCCTACTGTTGTATTTTTGCACTTAGGGTTTGTCCCTACTTGTATAGTTAACAAAACTTAATTATAGTTATATTCATGCAGTACTTATTAACGCATTTAAAGGGGAAAATAAAATGCAAACATTTATAGAAGCAGTTATCGGAGCAATTGTAGTTTTTGGCCCAGCATTGGTTTGTTGGATTTTAGTAAGGGGATTCTAATGAGCTTATATAACATTATGTCTACAGGCACATCTTTTGATTCTTGGTTAACTACAGATACAGAAGCAGAACGTCATGCAAATGCTGAAGATGCAATCAATGCACGTGTAAAAGAATTATGCAATCACAATGCTGATTACGACCACACATTGTTTGAGAACTTTAGCCAAGATGTATTTTCTGCAACGATTGAACAAGCAGAGTCAATTGAAGATTATTTAAAATCAAAAGATTTTGAGAAACTTGGTCGTTTGTTATGGTGTATCTCAGTTGAATCTCGCGAGAAATTAGCAACAATACAAGCTCAAAACGAATATGAAAACGGAGAATTAAATGATTGAAGATTCTGAATATTGGAAGTCTATGTTTGAAAAAGCCATGACTGAACTAGATAAAACAAATGCCCATCTAAAAGAAATGTCAGATCAGTTACGTGAACTAGAAATTAAATTATTAGGAGGGCCAACTAAATGATCTATGTAGCCCTTTTTATATCAACTTTTATCTGTGGGTTTGTTATATATCTTGCCGAACTACCTACCCAAAAGGTGTACGACTGTAAATATGTATCATACCCAATGGCTGTAGATGTACCTCAACAAGTTATTCACGAATGTCAGAAAAGGAAATTAATATGACGCAACATCAAATTATTGTAAAACTAGCTAAGAAACGCTGGATTAGCCCTATAGACGCATTTAAAGAAGGCGGCGGTATGAAACTATCAACTAGAGTTGGAGAGCTTCGTAGAGCTGGTTATACGATTTTAGATAAATGGCATCCATCTAAATCATTCAAACTTTATAAATGCGTAGGAGAACCAAAATGATTCAAACAGATATGACTTTAATTACACCTGAATTAGCAAATAAATGGCTAATGAATAACTATAATAATAGATCGCTAAGACCTTCTTGGGTTAACACGTTAGCACAAGCGATTAAAAATGATGAATTTATGACCACTCATCAAGCTATTGCTTTTTCAGAATCTGGAAGATTGTTAGATGGTCAACATAGACTTCATGCAATTGTTTTAGCAAACAAACCAGTAACTATGTTGGTTGCAAAAAATTTAAATGAAAAAACTTTTTCAGCAATTGATTGTGGAGTAAAAAGAACCATAAGTGATTTAACAAATTTAGAAAAAGGAACTGCTGAAATATGCCGATTATTTTCTCGTTTGGTTTTTAGGCAAACTGGATCAGGTGGAACTGCTGCACAAACTTTAAAAATTGCTGAATCAGGCATTTCAGAAATTTGTAATGATTTAATTAATTATTGCAATATATCTAAAAAAATTGTTAGTTCTACATCTATTAGAAGTGCTGCAATTATTCACATTTTAAATGGTGCACCTAAACAAATAATTTTTGAAAATTATGCAAATTTAGTTAAATATAATTTTGAATTACTTGCTCCAATTCAATTAAATTTTTTAAAACAAATAAGCGAAACAAATGTTCCAGCAGGTAATGTTAATTATTATTTAAGTAGAGGATTAAAAATATTTGATTCTAAAAATGCTCATATAACATCATTGCGTTTAAAAGAAACTGAAGTTAATGATTTAATGACTTTTGCAAGAATGGTAATAAAAAATCATGTAGGAGAATATAAATGACACCAGCAAAGATATTTGATCAGCAGCGTTTTGTTTGGATAAAACCAGAGGCTACCAATATTATTAAAACTTGGGAACGCTTTGGTTTTATCCGACCTTCAAAAAACCCTTTTTTTCTAGAAAAATGGAAATACTATAAGGGTTAAAGCATCTTTAATGCTTCTTGCTTTTCACGTTCAACGCGATTTAACCATCCTTTACCAAACGTAGCGAACGTGGAAAGTGATTTATAAAAGGAAATCTTAGAGTTACTAAACTTTTCAATTAACTCTTTAGCGTCAGCTTCTTGTAATTTTTTTAATGTGTTAGGCCCTATTGATCCGTCAGCCACAATACCCAATGAAGTCTGCAATACTTTAATAGACCGACCAGTACCAGCATTAACACCAAAACTAAACACCAAAAAATCTAATCCAATTGGTAAATCATCGCCATGTACGGCATCCCAATAGTTCTTTTTATAAAGTGGCTTAACCTGGTCTTGAGTAAGTTGTTTCATGTCATCAACAGTAACTGTATGTTTAACCCATGATTCCCAAACTACTTTAGTAACACCCCAGTTAGTAGCTCCACCTGCGTCTCGACTATCATTAACGAATCCGCCTTCTGATTTAATCATTTCACCAAAAGACTTTTCCCAATTACTTTGCATTTTTCTTCATCTCCATAATCTTTTCAAGAGTACGACCACCAAAGTAAAATGACATAATCAACATACCCCATTGACCTAATAATTCAACATAGTTGTTATTAACTTCAATATCCCATGCAGACATCATTGCAAATACAGTATATGCAATTAATATAAACACTAAAGTCATTGGTCGAATATTCTTAGATAACCAAGAATCACTAGCCATATCTGCTTGTTGACGCTTAGTAACTTCTTGTTGCTCGTTCATATCAGCTTGCAACTGGGCTAATTCACCATTCTGCTGCATTTCTAACAGTTTAATTTGAGCTTCTTGTTTTGCTTGTGGATCAGGAACAAACTTATCTACAAGTTTCAGCCCTACACTTAAAATATCATCTATTCCAAACATTATTTTTTATTCCAAAGTTCAAACAACGATTTAACTTTTTCCTCTAATACACCAATGCGTACATCCATCTTAGCCAAAGCAACGACTAAGGTTATAAACCCTAAAAATAAAGGCCATCCTTTTTCTAAGATTTCTAAAGTATTCATTTGACGGCAAAATAATGTGAAAGAAATCCAACTAAAGAACTAATAGCAGATACAATAATCATGCCAGCCCACAGGCCTCCCTTTGATTTATTCGCGAGGGCTAAAAGAGTCTTGACATCATCACGCAACTCTGAAACTTCACGTTCCATAGTTTCCATTTTTTGCCACATAACTCCTACCTTAACTGGATCAATTTCAGACATATTAATCTTTCGGTAATTCTGTTGGTACAGCACCTTGTTCAGATGCTTGTTTTTGTACTTCAGAAATTAATCCTGCAACTTCTGCAAATGGTTTACTACCTAAGTATTGCATAATTGCGTTAATTAATTCAGTTGTTAATGTAATTTTATCCATTATTTAGATTCCAATGCTGTTAGTCGTGACTCTAATGTTTCAATACGAATTAATGCTTCTCCCAATGCTTTTACTGCTTTCATATAAGCTACAGAATATGCAATACCTAAAGTAGTTTCACCTGTTGGTTTTCCGTCACTATCCATATCAGGTGTTTCAACAATTAAGCCTGGTGAAATTTCTTTTACATCTTGAGCAACCCAACCTATTTGTTGTTTCTTTTCAGGATCATTTTTAAAATTATATTTTTTTACAAGTTGACCTAATGCTTTGATGTCATTCCATTGTGAACCTGCTAAAACAATATTTTCTTTTAATTTAATATCAGATATACCGCCATAACTATTAGGTGCATTTTGTGTTACACCATTTCCATAAACTAAAAATTGTGCAACACTATTTGACTGCCATAAACAATGAAAAAAGTTAGTTGTTGCTGCTGTTGCTGAGTTTGCGTAATAGTGATAACCAACAAAACTTGCAGGACTTATAGCAGCAAAAGTATTACCACTTGTTGATGATTGGTAACTTGTTATTTTTGCAGAAGCACTTGTAATACCAACGCATAAATTACCACTAGAGTCTATACGAACTGCTTGTGGATAACTTGAGACACCTAAATCTAAAGAAGCATTTGCTGGTGTTGAATTAGTGCCGTTAATTCTATCAAATCCTAAACTTAATGCAGCAGTTCCATTATTTGAATAAACACTTCCAACAATTGTTGCTTGCGTATTGTCTGCACTAACTATTTGTAGTTTATTTGCAGGACTAGCCGTACCTATACCTAAACGACCATTAGTAATATCCCAAAATAAATTATTTGAACCACCAATAGCACCTGAGTTATTAAATAATACTTGTCCGCTAGAAGTAGCATTAACACCACCTTTAGTAGCTAAAGTTTGTACTACTCCACTAGAATCCTTGTAGAATAATTTACCATCATTTGTGTTGATTGCGAGTTCGCCTGCAACTAAGTTACTAGCACTAGGAGTTGCACTAGCTGTAGCTGAATAATAAAGACTGATAGGCGTATAGTTTGTTTGTGCCATTTTAGTAAGTTCCCCCGAAAATTCCTGTCGTTGCAGTAATTGTAGTTCCTGTTATGGCAGCAGCATTAGTAATATTGTTGTTGCCCATTTGTAATGCACCTGTCATTGCTGTTTGACCATCTGCTGCTACTGAACCTGTTAAAGCGTTAGCAATATCAGTTAATGTTGTATTAGCCCATGTAGATGATATCGTTGTTCCTGTTACAACAGGATTACCTGCTGGTAATGCGTACGTTCCTGATCCGTTGCGACTCATTGTTGATTCTCCTCAATTGTTGGTTTAGCCGATATCATTCCACCAGCTATAGAGTTAGTTAAGACCTCTCTTTTTGCCGTATTAGGCTTAGTTTTTGATAGTGCTTCTAACTTCTTAATGCCGTCAGGATCAGTTAATAATTCAGCTAATTTTTGTGAATTTAATCTCATTCTAAAGTCTTCAAATCCTGCAACTATGTTGGATGGTTTAAATGGAGTTAAGGCCGCTTTTACTAATCCACCACCCTTTAATTCTTGCAGAGCCTCCTGATTAAACGCTGTAGCAGAGCCAGCAGGTAAACGCTTACCTTGTGCCTCAAATACATCTAGCATAGTCTCAAAGCCTTTATATGCTTGTGGACTTGAACTTTCAGATATAAGTGTTTTAAGGTTAGCTTTTTGAGCTTGATTACCAGCTATTGTAGAAGCAAATTTAGCTCCACCAAATTGATTTGCACCTGACTGTAAATTTTGAGTAGTTTCGTCAAAAATACTTTGTAAATTTTGTCTTGTCCAATCTTTAACTACGTTAGGATCTTCCCTACGCAATAATTTGATAACTGATTTTATATCTGAAGGTGATGTTGCTAATGGTGCTGAAGGCATTAAAATGTTACGTTGTTGTGCCATTGTGCTTTCTGTAGTGCCACCAGTATTCGCTAATTGACCTAACATACCTTCTTTTCTTGGCTGAATGGTATTTGTTTGTGCATTAGCATAAATGTTTCTACCTTGAGTATAAGATGGTGATTTAGACGCTAAAAAGTCATCTAATTGTCTTGAAGCAACAAAAGCATTTGCAGCTTTTTCTTTGTCATAAGATTCAACCATCTTATTATTAAATTTATTATATTGAGCATCTAAATATTTTTTTGCAGACAATAAAGTATTGGGATCATTAGCTGATAAACCAGTTACTCCTGAATATTTGTCTTTAATCACATGATTAATCGCATCATCTATTGCAGAATTAGTTGTTAATTGTTTAACTTCTGTCGGTAAAACAGGTAATGCTTTACCAGCAGATAAATTCTTCATTTCACCCATGCCTGATTGGTAATAAGGCTCTACACCACCAGTCAAACCTTTTTCTGAGCGTTCTATAAAGTTGGTAGCAGCTTGGTTTAATGTTGATGGTCTAGTAATAAAAGGACTAATTTGGTTTGCTGTTTGATTAAATGCGTTGACGTTTGCGTTAGGTCTTTGATTCATAAAATCAGCCATTATTTGAGCTGATTTAGGAGCATTTTCTACAATTCTTTGTGTACTTGTTAAACGATTACCACCTGTTACTTGTGATAATGCTTCAGCAGCCGTTAATGGTGTACCCAATTTTTGAGCATCTTTTATTAATAAATCAGCAAGTTTTAATTGCTCTGGCGTTACATTTTTTAATGAATTTCGAGCAACATCACCAACTGTTGTTCTTAATGCCGTAGGTGCTCCTACAAGTCCCATGCCTAATGCTGTTGCTCCTGCTTGTGCTAATGGATTATTAACATCAATACCTTGTAAACCTTGTTGTATTCCTGAACCGACAACACCTTGTGTTCCTAATCGTGCCAATGATGGCAATAAATTTTTAACACTCATAGGATTGATGCCACCACCTGTTGCAAGTTGTGTTGTAAAATCCATTGCTTTTAAAACAGGTGTATTAGGTTCATTTTCAGGTTTTAATACGTTTGAATGTATTAATGATTCTGTAATAGGTTGTGAAAATTTACCTAATGGTTCATTAGTTCTTGCGTAATTGTATAAATTTTTAACATTTGATGGAAAACCTGCTACAACATCACCTAATCCAGCGACACCTTTTATAGCACTTTGACCTAAAACACCTAATGTACTTCTAGGTTTAGTTTCTAAAACATTAGACTCTTGTGCTTGTTCAAATGCTTGTTCTTTTGCAAGTTTATAAGCTTGCACAACAGTATCAAACTCAGAAGTGCCTTTTTTGTTTTCGTTTTTAACAATCCATTGTGCGTAATCTTCAGCAGTAGCCATAATTATCTTCCTATAATTGCATCAGCAGCGTTCATAATAGCATTTGGATTAGTGCTTAATGGTAGATTAACAGGTGATATTCCTGTTGCTTCAATAACATTTTTTGGCATTGTTTTAAATCTTGAATTCCATTGTTCAACCGTTGATTTAGCAACTTTTTCTTGTATATTAGCCAATTGTATAAGAGTTGTTTTATCCAATTTAATTTGACCACCAACAACTTTTTCAAGAAATTCACGATCTGTGTTTGTAAATCCTTGACCAGCACCAAGACCAGAGGTTTTAATATTATTAAGCACATTTTGACCAAGATTTGACACAAGTAATTCTGTATTTTTAATTTTTTCTGCGTTATTTGCACCACCTAAATTAAATACTTTTGCAGCACTTAAAGCAAAATCTGCTCCTGTTCCTGTTAAAGCTCCTTTATTAAGCAAATCTTTAATTTGAACAGATTGTTGCAATAGTTTTGGTGCTTCTAAAGCTGCTTTTCTTATATCTTTATCTTCTTTGGCTATTAATAATCCAAATTCTTGACCATACGCTTTTTCTGTTGATACATTTACAGGTACATTTACATTAGTTACAGGTCGTTTACGATTAGCATCTAAGGTTTGATAATCATTATAAGAACCTGTAAATCCTTCTTTTTTAGCTAATTGAAATTCTTGATAAGAAACAGGAGGTTTTTCAATTTTGCCTTTACCAGTAGCAATTTCTTCAATACTTCCATCAGGTTTAACTCTAAAACGAGTTTCTTCAGCACCTAAATTGAATTGTTCAGCAGGTTTAAGTTTTTGTGCTAATAATGTTTGTCCAATTGATTGTCCTATTGGACTTGTTGCTGTTAATCCTGCCAATAGTGCAGCTTCTTTATTAGGAGCTTTGCCAATTTGTTGTTGAATTGCTGGCATTACGTTACCCATGTCATCACGTTGTATTTCAGGCATAACTGCAGGTGCATAATCAGAACTTCCAAAAGTTTTTTCAAGTATATTTTTAACTTCTGCTTCATTCTGACCACGCAACATTTGTGCTAATTTGGCAGTTTTTTGTTCTGTTTGCTCTGCCATATTGCCACCCATGTAAGCATTTAACAATGGATTAAGCTGTTGAGTAAATGATGGTGCAACATAATGACCTGACACCATTTGTCCTTCAGGCAATTGCTGACCTTTTTGCATGAGTAAATCAGCTATTTTTTTCTGACGTTCTAATGCTAAATATTCAGGTGCTAATGGATTATCAGCACCTATCGTAGGTAAACTAAATGGATTAGCTGTTGCCATAATTGTTCCTTAATAATGATGCTAATGGATTACCTTGTATTGGTTCTTGTTGACCAAAACTAAATGGATTCTGAGCTTTATATATTGGTGGTATAGCCATTGGTGTAAATTGATTTGCTTTTAACAAATTGCCTAATGCTTGAGACTGTTGTAAAGTTTGTTGATTGGGTGTTAATTTTTGCTGACTTGGATTTAAACTTTTAATCAAATTATTAGCACTATTCGCTGCTCTTAAAGCATCTGCAACATCTTTTGCATTTACTCCATTACCTGCATTAGATACATCATAACTAGGAAAATCAGCAGCAGTTAAACCACCAAAACCTGTTGCTGCAGATACTTCAGGTAATGTTGCAACACCAAGTCCTGCACCACTTCCTATAATACTTCCTGTGCCACCTAGTTCACTTGAACCATAACCTGCAGATGTTAATAATGGATTACTAGCGTCAGCACTTACACCATAATAAGGACTTAATGGATTAGTAGTCGCACCTTCAGCTAATGATGTACCTGCACCTAATTGTGCTACGCCTGAACTTATTGATGCATCACCAGATAAAGCACCAGGCAAAAAAGCATCACCACTAGCACTTGCTAAACTAGAACTAGGCCCTACAAAACCTGCACCTTCACCAACCGTCCCTAAAGTTCCTAATTCACTTGCAATTGGAGCTTCGCCTAATAATCCTAAACCTGCAGCACCTCCTGCCAACCCACCTGCCGCAAGAATGTAGCGTAAATCTCGTGCTGATTGGTCTAAACCAGCCTGTTGAATTGCCCTAACGCTTGCATTGAAGTCTTGATAACTTTGAGCAATTCGACTAACATCATTGTTAATTTCTTGATTAGGTATGCCTTGTTCTTGTAAAAAAGATACCCCATTATTTACAGACTCAGGATTATAAGCAGTACTTTGTGATTGTTTAAAACTTAATTCACTGCCAAGTTGTTGTTTTACTGCAGGGGATAATTTTGAATTAATTTCATCATCAGACATACCTTGGTTATTAAGATACGACCTAATATCAGAGGAAGTACCATACCAATTATCTCCATACATGATGGCTTTTGCCAAAAACCCCAAAACATCATTTGGGTCAGCGTTTATGACATTTCCATTGTCATCTATTGCTTCACCTCTAGGATTTATGCCATGCAATTGTCCAAAATCATCTGCCATATTAATAGTTCGCATTCGTATAAACAATATACATTATTCCAACAAGTTGGCTTGCCCAATCACGCCAAAGATCTCCACCATTGTTTGTTACGT
>Ga0209189_1002563_pt1 | contig 12659 bp, 11 predicted proteins | sample C_130820_EF_Meta_FD_187308 | JGI IMG/M metagenome (GOLD analysis project Ga0209189, IMG submission 187308) | Freshwater microbial communities from Lake Croche, Canada to study carbon cycling - C_130820_EF_MetaG (SPAdes) (version 3) | ecosystem: Environmental > Aquatic > Freshwater > Lake...
ACCACGGCACAAGTTCAACCTAGGCTGATTTTTCAATGCTAGATGCGAGCACACTATTTATTATTGCGATCGATCCACTCAAAAGCAGGAGCTTCGAGAGGAATCCATGACTTTGGATTGTGGCCGCCATTGGCGATCGGGATAAATTCAACATTTGAGTTTGACTTCAACCTCGCAATAAATTTTTGGGCAGAGTCCCAAGCAAAATGATCCTGTTTACCGGCGATGACAAGAATCCTCACGTTTATTAGTTGCGTGTTTAGCAAGTGCACCAGGTCATATTTTTTCAGCAAAGCGCTTTTTTCGGAGGATTTAACAGAAGTTTCAAATAACGGTTCGAAGTATCCAGCTAATGACACGGCGCGCGAGTACTGGTCGGGATGTCTTACTGCGATCGATACTGCACACCATCCTCCAGCAGAGTAACCAAAAGTTGCCCACGGCCGATTATCAATTCCTAGATACTTTTGGGCAAAACTCTTCATATCACTGGAGAGCCATGTCTCTACTTGTAAACCATTCTTAAAGTTGAGGCACTCAGTATCTTTTCGGGGATTTACGTTCATTGTAGGAATGATTGCAATCGTATTTCCAATTTTGCCACTTAATTGAAGTTCTTCAAGGGTTTTAATTCCTTGCATACTTTCAATCCAAGTTTGGGGGACACCTGGATACCCAGAAAATAATTCTACGATTTGATAGTTGCTTTCCATATTCGCCTTTGAGGGGTTTGCATCTAATTGTGAAGCGATTTTTGGGGGCAAAACCACATACACGGTGTTCGAAATTTTTGAATCAGCGCCTGTAATTATCTTTTTAATTATCAAGCTGCCACCAGGCGTGCGCTTCGAAGCATTGATATCTGCTGCCGAAATCCGAGAGAGAAATTTTGTTGGGGTAGCTATTTTTTCTAAGTTTGTACTTTTACCAAGTAAGTCGTTCCAGTTTGAATAATATTCACCTGATCGATTCAGCGCGATTCCTACCGAACTTAAAGTCAGAGTTTGAATGAGAAGAAGTAGGAGTATTCGCCCAAGAACTGAGCCCCACCGTGCTTTACCTAATTTTTTCCAAGAAACTATGGTTATGAAAAAAACGAGAAATGTCAGAATAATAGATAGAATTAATGTGCTCAGACTTCCTAATTCAAACATATTCAAACACCTATTTACTCAAAGTTTTTCCAACAGCCTTGGTTTGCCACAAATTTAAAATTTGCGCAGTTACTGAGACCATCGTCGCGCGTGATGCTGCATCAACAGTTGAATATGCGCAGGTTTCGATCAGATCACAGCTCCACGTCGTTACTCCGGCATTAAAGATTGCTGCACCAGAAGGGGTTGTAAACCAAATTGATTGCAATTGAGCAACGGGCCGAGCAGGTTGACCAACCGTGGCTGCATCTCGGTAGTGCATCGTTCCAGAAAATAAGACATGAATATTTGGTGGAGTCGCGACACTTTCTACAACGTGTTCAACTTCGCTATCTGGCGAGATTCCATTTATTTGAGAGTTCATAGGAAGCTTCAACCAATGTGGAACTTGTACCGTCTTTAAATCACCATAAACATGCACACCGTCTGCAACCGCTCCAGTTAGTAATGTGGGCGGAATATTTAATCTCTTATCTGCAAATTTGATGGAGACTAGTCGTAAGTCCACAACTGGATCTTGGATCGCTTTTCTGTAGATAGATATTTGGCGATTAGGACCAGTTTTAGATGGACCCAATCGCATCTGCCAGATACCAGTATTTCCACCTAGAATTGCGATGTTTACCCCAGAATTTCGAGCAGATAATAGGCTTTCAAAAATTCGGCGCGTGAAATATTCAGGGTGCCCACCCAAAATTAAGCCATTGTATTTTTTAATTTCTGATGGCCAAGAATCAATATCAAGATCTGTAAATTGATCGTAATTAATTCCTTGTTTTTCCATAAACTGAACGATTGATACTCCGTCGCGATGAATACTGAAGCCACCACTGCCAACAATTGGCCGATCCATTGACACAACTCGGCTGCGATCGAGTCGTTGCTCAACCTTTGTTGAGCCAGCTCCGAAATATCCCGACCTGCCACCAAAAGTGTTGTAGACGTTCCACGTAATAAAGGAATGCATCAACATTAATTTGGAGCTACCTAGCGGACTATGCAGAACAAATGGCGCAGAATTTTCAATAGTTCCATCAAATGAACGGGTGATGAAGAGATAAAAACCAGGAACCCACTGTGCTCCCAAAGTTAACTTTATTGTGGTTGGCCATTTTGTATCAATCATGCGCGTAGCTGACTTTGGATATTGAATTTTTAGTTCTTTTAATTCAATTGGACCCGAGCTCCAGACTTGTCTGGCTCCAGAACCCTGATACCAACCAATACGAAGCGCCTCAATGCTGCGTGCTCCACTTCGAAAAGTATCTGAACTTGAACCGTATAAAGAGGCATGAATATCAACAGAGTCGCCACAGCTACCAGAACTTTTATTGAGCCACAGGGCACTTCCTTGTGCACTCTGTAAATTAAGGGAACTCCAATCCTTAGGTGTCATCGCAATTCCGGGCTGCGCATTTTCTGTCGAAATCCAGTTAGGTGTAAGGACAGGACATGAAGCAGATGGATATGGTGCTAAGTCTTTTGGGGCCTTTGTTTCAAGCGAATCAGCAAAACTCTGCATGGGTTGCTTCACAATATCTGAGTGAGATTTAACTTGTGGTAATTCATTTTGCGACTGAAGGTACTTGTATGAAACTGCGCCCAGTGTGCTTGCTAAGAGAACAACAGCGATAACAAGGGAAGAAACGATCGATCTCTTACCAAAACGGCCAGGCATGCGTTAATTAAAGGGGGTTTTGCTATCGAGGGCTAATTGGCGCACCAATACCCACCTCCTGTAACCTTGCCCTTCGCACTATCCATAATTGCCGCAGTACTTGTTCGACCTTGGCGGGTTGCCCGAGCGGCCAATGGGAGGGGACTGTAAATCCCCCGGCTCTGCCTTCGAAGGTTCAAATCCTTCACCCGCCACCATTAACGCCCTTCATATCGAGGGGCGTTTTTGCTTATGCATCTAATTCGCAAGTCGACATGGACATAAACCACGAATAACCTTTGCAGGTATTCATTTAGCCCTAACCAATTGGAGATTCGTGTGAGCTTAAAAAATAAGAAGAGCGGAATTTTCGCAGTTGTAGTAATTGCAGCTGCACTTACTTTGTCGGGTTGCGCTAAAAGCGACTCTGCAAAATCTGCATCAGCATCATGCGCAAAAGCTGATCTTGCAACAGTTACAAATGGCAAGCTAACAATTGCAACTGGCGAGCCTGCTTACTACCCATGGATTATTGATGACAAGCCAGAGACCGGAAATGGTTTTGAAGGCGCAGTCGCATACGCAGTTGCAAAGCAACTTGGATTTGATGCAGCAGATGTCGTATGGGTTCGTACAACATTTGATTCTGCTGTAACACCAGGAGACAAGAACTTTGACTTTAACTTGCAGCAGTTCTCAATTACTGCAGACCGTCAAAAAGCAGTTGACTTCTCATCTCCTTACTACACAGCTCCACAAGCAATTGTTTCTTATAAGGGAAGCAAGATCGAAGGAAAGACTTCACTTGCAGATCTCAAGGGTGCAAAGCTTGGTGCAGCTGTAGGAACAACTTCACTTGATGCGATTTCAAACCAAATCGGTGCAACACCTCAGGTATTTAACGACAACGCAGCTGGTGTTTCAGCACTGAAGAACAAGCAAATCGATGGTCTAGTTGTAGATCTACCAACTGCTTTCTACCTTTCAGGTGTTGAAGTTCCAAAGGGTCTAATTGTTGGACAGCTTCCATCAACAGGTGCTGGAGATCAGTTCGGTCTCTTGCTATCAAAGGGCAGCAAGTTGACTTCATGTGTTTCAAAGGCGGTAGATTCAATTACAGCTGATGGAACATTGGCAGCAATTACAGATAAGTGGCTAGCAACTGATGCTGGCGCTCCTGTATTGAAGCCTTAATAGAAACTAAGAAGTAAACACGGTAGTTTGGCGGCCATGTCAGAGACACAAAACTCTGCGTGGTCGCCAAGCTCACGTGAGATTCAACGCCGCCAATCAAGGCGTGCGATAAGCCGCAAGCAAGCAGGTATTGCTGCGGCTTCTTCAATTCTCGTGCTCGGAACATTGCTAACGATTCTTGTTACCTCACCTGGCTGGGAAACAGTTAAGTCCACATTCTTTGACATTCAATATGGAAAAGAAGTATTTCCCACTGTCATCAAGGGTTTGTGGATCAATCTGCAGTTAACTTTCATTGGCGGTGCGGCAATTGGTGTGATCGCACTTGGCTTGGCACTTATGCGGACCACAAAGTCTCCAGCCCTGACTCCCTTTCGATTTCTAGCAACCGCCTACGTTGATATTTTCCGTGGCGCACCACTTATTTTGATTATTTTGTTAGTTGGTTTTGGCGTCCCGGCACTTGGCTTAAAAGGCGTTTCAAGCAATGTGATTTTCTTAGGCACCGTTGCAGTTGTGCTTACTTATTCTGCCTATGTTGCTGAAGTTATTCGCAGTGGAATTTTATCTATCCATCCAAGCCAACGAGCAGCAGCCAGATCTTTGGGATTAACTTCAGGTCAAACTATGCGTTACGTAGTTTTACCTCAGGCCATTCGACGTGTTGTTCCACCGCTACTAAATGACTTTGTTTCATTGCTTAAGGACACTGGTTTAGTTTCAATCCTTGGAGTAACGGACGCGGTTCGAGCTGCTCAAATAAATGCCAGCCGAACCTTTAATTACACACCATATGTTGTAGCTGCAATCTTGTTCTTGCTTATAACAATTCCTATGACTCGCTATACAGATCGAGCCATCAGACAGCGCACTAGTGCCCAGAATTCTGAAGGTGCAATCTGATGAGCAATGTTTTAGAGCTAGTTAACATTCGTAAATCCTTTGGATCCGAACTTGTCTTAAACAATCTTTCGTTGACGGTTCCGGAACACACAGCAACAGCTTTAATTGGCGCATCAGGATCTGGTAAATCCACATTGCTTCGCTGTATTAATTTGCTGGAATCAATCGATGACGGACAAATCTTTTTAGATGGCGAAGAAATCTCAGATCCGCATATCAATGTGGATGATGTCCGCCGTCGCTTAGGTATGGTTTTTCAATCCTTTAATCTCTTTCCACACAAAACAGTTTTAGAAAACATCACGCTTTCGCCAATAAAGGTGCAAGGTAAAAGTAAAGATGAAGCAAATACAGCGGCACTAGAACTGTTGAAGCGCTTTGATCTTTCAGATAAAGCTGATCAGTATCCAGATCGCCTCAGTGGGGGACAGCAGCAACGTGTTGCGATCATTCGATCGTTAGCTGTTAATCCTCGCTTGTTGTTGCTAGATGAAGTCACATCTGCACTTGACCCTGTTCTAGTTAATGAAGTTCTAACTGCTGTTCGGGATTTAAAGAGCGATGGAATGACCATGGTGCTGGCTACACATGAAATGGGCTTTGCCACGCAGGTTGCTGATGAAGTTTGCTTCTTAGAGTCCGGAAACATCATTGAGCGCGGAACAGCAGATCAGGTGCTTCATAATCCGCAGAATCCAAAGACGCAAGAGTTCTTAAAACGCGTGCACCAAGCTGGTCGGTTGTAATATCACGACCATGAGCGCATTTAATCAACGTATTCAGCCACTTCGTAATCTCATGAAGACTAAGGGACTAGATGCGTTTGTCCTTCGTCGAAATCCAAATTTAGCGTGGGCAATTGCAGGACGTGCACATGTTCCAACAACAATTGATGCGGCTTGTTTTGATCTGATCATCACGCAGGATTCAGCAATAGCAATTACAAATGTTGTTGAAGCATCGCGCCTAATTGCAGAAGAAATGCCAAGTGAAGTAACCGTACAAACTGTTAAGTGGTCAGAAGGTCGTGACCCTCAACTGCCAACTGGATCTAAAGTTGGTAGCGATCAACCCGGTGCAGACCGAATCGACTTAGGTGTTGAAGTTGAGATTATGCGACAGTCATTAATCGCTTCTGATGTTGAACGTTTTAAAGAAATTTGCGTGGATGCAGCAGTGGCACTTGGAAACGCAATGAAACAAGTAGAAGGCACAGATCGCGAAATAGATGTTGCCGGATTAATCACTCATTCGTTGTGGCAAGCAGATTTAGAAATTGCATTCTTAGGTGTTGCTGGTGCTGATCGGGTTCATAAATTTAGACACCCATTGCCAACCGATGCAGTTATTGGAAATCGAGTTTCTGCATCAATCTGCGCAAAACGGAAAGGTTTAATTGCATCAGTTACCCGCATCGTTAACTTTGGTGAAGTAACTGATTCGATGGTTAATGAGTACACATCTATTTTTAAAGTTGAAGCGGCGCTGTTAGATGCGACCATTGTCGGCAAGCCGTTTTCAGATCCGATAAATGCAGCCATCGCTGCATATCCAGCCAATGGCTTTGATGCCGATGAATGGACCAGGCACCACCAGGGTGGTCCAACAGGATTCTTGCCAAGAGATTGGCCAGCTAATCAAGGTTCAACGCGCCTGATTGCAGAGAACCAACCCATTGCTTGGAACCCAACGGGAAAAGGATGGAAGGCCGAAGACACGATCCTGGCGACATCTTCAGGCGCAAAACTGCTGACATTTGACCCAGAATGGCCGACTTTTGAGGTCAATGGTCGGACCAGAGCATTCTTGCTCGCCCGCTAGGGATCATCACAGTCCCATAACGAAGCGCGAAATTGCCTGTTTGGCATTGACTCGCATGTTTTAGAGTGGCACTCTCCTCCAAGAGGTCTTACCACTGGAGGTAAAAATTGAGCACTGTCGCTCTCGTCGCACTAGCGCGCCCTACCTTCGACCTCGGATGCGCTCAAGCAAACTTCGATAGCGCTCGGGCGTTATTAACTGAGCTCGGTGCAACAGTGGTCGGACCAGCCGAATTGGTAATGACTGTTGAAGATGTTGCAGCGGTAACACTTCCAGAAGCCGATCTTCATATTTTGTTTATGGCATCTTTTTCAGATGCATCACCAGCCGTTGAATTATTAGGAAAAGTAAAAGGTCCTGTCCTTGGTTGGTCGATGCGCGAACCAGGTGAAGTAGGCGAGCGTTTGAAATTGAATTCAATGTGTGGCGTCAATCTTGCAGCACATGCATTGATGAATGTTGGCCAATCAATCCGCCATATTCATGGAAATGCAGATGAGCCTAATGTGCGTGCTGCAATCAAAGATGCGCTCGCAGGGAAAATGCCAGAAGCAACAACACCAAAAAATATTGTCGGAGAACTTGGTTCTGAAGCAGATGCACAAAAAGCATTTGAATGGTTAAACGGTAAGAAAATTGGCGCAGTTGGCGAAGCACCAATTGGATTCACTCCATGTGTTTATGACGCGCAACAGATTCGTTCACTTTTTGGATTAGATATTCGTCAAATTTCCATTGATGATGCATTTGGAAAGATTTCAGAAGTCAAAGAAGAAGCTCGCGAATTAGCCTACGCAGGAGCTGTTGCCGCGCAACCGTCACTTGCATCTGTAAATGTTGATGAAGCTAAAAAAGTTTATAGTGTTGAAGTTGCGCTAGATAAATGGCGCGAAGATGAGTTGCTTGATGCAATCGCAATTCGTTGCTGGCCAGAATTTCCAACTGAAATGGGAGCCTGTATTTGCTCTTCTCTAGGTCGCTTATCTGATCGTGGAACAGTTACTACCTGCGAACGCGATGTACTAGGTGCAGTAACAATGATGATGTGCGAAGCACTTGGATCAGATGAAAACTACCTCGTAGACATCGTCGACTTAGATGCATCAAAAGGTTTAGTGCGTTTATGGCACTGCGGATCTGCAGCAACGAAGCTTGCAGCTGATCCAAAGAATGCAACACAAACAACACACTGCAATCGCAAACTTGGCGTTGCAGGTAATTTTCCGCTCAAGACCGGACCAGTAACGCTGTTCCGTATTGATCGGGATGTAGATCCGAGCAATCGCACGGGTTTACGCATGGTTGTGAGCCGAGGGGAATCAATCCCAGCTCCCAATCACTTCCAAGGCAATACAGCAACGGTTATCACTCAACCTGATGCCGCTGCGTTAGTGAATGGAATAGTCACTGGTGGATATCCGCATCACTTGGTCATTTCGTGGATCGATGTGCGACCAGGTATTCGTCAGATGGCAAAGATGTTAGGGATTCCCCTCACAGAATGGTAAACAACAACAACAACCAACCCTCGAAAGCAAGGATAAAAATGAAAACTAAAGGACACAAAGCCTTTGCTTCACTCCGTGCTGGTGTAGTTGCAACAGTTGCTGCGGCACTTGTTGTAACACCACTTGCGGTTGCACATGCTGCCGATGCACCAGCATTCGGTAAGGTCTGTACAACTGAAGGCATAAGCACAGGACAAACAACAACATCACTTATTTGCCAGACAGGTTCAAATGGCAAGCTTACTTGGCAGCGTGTGCGTCTAGGTTCAACCAACGCACAGCCAGTTGCAACGTCAACGCCACCAAAGGGAACAATTGAATTTCACCACTGGCGCCCAGAAGACAAAGTAGTTCTTCAGGGAATTATTGATAAGTACCAGGCAAAATATCCAGGAACTGTTATCAATCAGGTCATCATGACTTCAGTTGATTACACCAACTTGGCATACGCAAAGATCAGCCCAAACAAGAAGGCTGCTCTATTTGTAACTAGCCGTGGCGGACAGTTCAACCAGTTCTACGCTGGTGGAATGCTTGCTGATCTTTCAAACCAGCGTTTTATTAAGCAGAATGTAATTTCTTCTGCATTGACACCAGGAACTGTAAATGGTCGCATCTATGGACTTCCATACCAGTCACTGTTCAACAACCCTTTGTATAACTCAGAACTCTTTGCAAAGAATGGTTGGAAAGTTCCAACAACTTGGACTCAGACTCTTGCATTCTGCAAGACTGCCAAGGCCGCTGGGTACATCCCATTTGCTTGGCCAGGAGCTACACGCGGTAACGCAGGCCAGATCATCAACTCATTCTTGATGAACTCAGCTCCAGATCTAGCAACATTGACTGATCGCGTAACAGCGATTGACACTGGTAAGGCTGATCTATTGTCACCTTGGTTCGTGGAAATTGCGAACAAGTACAAGGCAATGGCTGATGCAGGCTGCTTCCCAGCAAATCCAACTGGATACAACGACACTGTTGCACCAGCTGACTTTGCTGCAGGTAAGGCTGCTATTTATCCAACTGGAACATTCGGTATGAGCACAGTTACAAAGCTCAATCCTGCAATGTCAGGAAAGATGAAGATGATGTCACTTATTACAACTGACTCAAAGCCTTTGTACCAGGGCATTACAAACAACACATTTATCTTGAGCGTAAATGCAAAGTCATCTTCAACAGATCAGAAGATTGCAGCATCATTTATGTCATTCTTGGCTCAGGCTGAAAATGCTCAGGCATATGCTGTTGGAACTTCACAGCACGTTTCAATTATCAATGTTGATTACTCAGCAAACATTGACCTATTGAACACATCAGACATCATGGGTAAGAAGCTTCTACTTGCACCACGCTTCTTATTCAACAACGTAAATAACGTGCGTAACCCACTAGAAGATGCATTGATTGCGATCACTGGTGGAGCCGATGTTACAAAGACGTTGACTGATACTTCGAAGACCATCAAACAGGGTCTTTCTTCTTAAGGAGTAATTAGTTACTTCTCTAGCTCGCATCCAGGGCACCCTTACCAAATCTGGTAAGGGTGCCTCTGGTGCGCCTAAAAGAAAAAAGCAAAAAGATTCAAAGATTCTGTGGTTCATGGCAGCGCCAGCAATCACTTTGTATTCATTCTTATACCTATATCCAGCATTATCTAATCTTCTTTACGCAACCCAGCGCTGGGATGGGGTCACTAAACCCGAATTTGTTGGCTTGAAGAACTTTGTTCACTTACTTACTGACGATGACCTTTTTATTAAAATTATTGGAAACAACATTCGTTTCTCACTTCTGGTAGTCGTACTGCAAACTGGTTTTGCTCTGTTATTTGGTACTTTTCTTCTCAAAAATTCCAAGATCAATATTTTCCTTCGCACCGTTTATTTTTTCCCGACGATTCTTTCATCGGTCTCTGTTGGACTTATTTGGACTTTTTTATACGATCCAAACTACGGTTTTATCAACGCAACTCTCAAGGCAATCGGGCTTGATAAGTTTGCCCTCAATTGGCTTGGTGACTCGAAGTATTCACTGTACGCAGTGGCTGTTACTCAAATTTGGTTTCACACAGGACAGATGGTGGTTATCTATGTTGCCGGACTGCAACAGATCCCTGCAGAACTGTATGAAGCTGCCGAAGTAGACGGCGCAACCCGTTGGCAGCAATTTAAAAATGTAACGTGGCCAATGGCGCTTCCAACCACTGCGGTTGTTGTCGCATACACAACTATTCAGACCTTCAGGGCCTTTGATTTGATTTATGCGATGACACAAGGTGGTCCGTTGAATTCTTCTGATCTATTGGTGACAAGTGTCTATAACACGGCCTTTGTTGGTTACAAATTTGGTTATGCGTCAGCGCAAACTATTTTCCTAGTTTTATTGGTCATGCTCGTAACCTGGTTACAACGTCGAGTACTTCGCACCAATGATGGGACGAAGCGATGATTTATAAGATATTTAAGAATTCAATGCTTACCATTTTCGCTGCAGCTGTCTTAGTGCCAAGCTCGATTGTAGTGTTAGGTTCCTTCAAATCTGATGTTGAGATCTATACAAAACCTCTAGCGCTGCCGCAACATTGGAATCTCAATAATTTCCGAACCCTAATTGCAACTGGCAATGTATGGGTACCCTTTAAAAACTCAGTATTTGTATCGGTTTTCTCAGTCTTGATAACAATAATTATGGCTAGTTTAGTTGCCTATGCGATCGCTCGATCCATAACTGTTACCGGTAAAGTTTTGTTTGCTCTATTTTCGCTTGGGTTGGCAATACCTGGCCAAGTTAACATTATTCCAATTTTCACATTATTCACGAAACTTCATTTGAATAACTCTTTGTATGGGCTGATTCTGGTCAACATTGCCTTAACTCTTCCAATTTCCGTATTTATAATTTCTGCTTTTTTCAAAGATCTTCCAAAGGAACTTTTCGAAGTAGCAAGCATTGACGGTGCAAATCATTGGCGAGTTTATCGAGCAATTGCGATGCCATTGGCTCGGCCCGCAATTGGAGCAACTTCAATATTTCTATTTGTAATCTGCTGGAACGATCTTTTGTATCCACTCATGTTAATTAATGAATTGGATAAAAAAACACTGCCTCTCACTTTGATTGATTTCCGTGGTGAATTTGCTACCAGCTATTCAATGCTTTTCACAGCCATCATGTTTGCTTCTATTCCCATGGTTCTCATGTATGTTTTCGCCCAGAGATCATTTATTGCCGGCCTTACAGCTGGTGCGGTGAAGGGGTAGTCATGAGTGCAGTAACACCTTTAGCTCCCCAACGTGCGGCAAGAATTGCTACCCAATTAATGGAGCTGATCGAACTCCAAAAACTAAACCCTGGCGATAAGTTGCCACCAGAACGACAATTGGCAGATTTGCTTGAAGTTAGTCGTCCAAGTTTGCGTGAAGCTCTCCATATTCTTCAAGCTCAAGGCTTAGTTCAAATTAAGCACGGGCAGGGCACCTATGTACAGGAGCCGATCGTTGCTCAAGAACTACGTGCATCTATGATGTCTAAGACACACGGTTTAAACGAGCTCTTTGATGCGCGTGAAGTTCTAGAAGTTCCTGCATCGAAGTGGGCTGCTGAAAAAGCAACGAAAGAAGATATTCGACTCTTACGAGCAACCTTGAATCAAATCGACACAGTGACTGCAACTGAGCCAATAGATTTTGTGCAACTTCAGTCACTAGATGCAAAGTTTCACCTAACAATTGTTGGAATTGCTGGAAATCGATTTATTAATCAGACCTTGAACGTTTTGCAAGATGTTATGAAAATGTCTATGGAAACCACATTGCGCTTGCCCGGCCGTTCCGACATTTCACGGACTGAACACAATGCAATATTTGATGCGATCGAAAGTGGTAATGGTGAACTCGCTTCAAAATTAACGTTGCAACACATTACTGGAGCCCGTGCAACAGCCTTGGCTGATGCAAAAAAGAAAGCCAGCAATTGAGTTCTGTTCAAGCTGTCTGTATCGGTGTAATTACAGTAGATACGATCGCTTTAGTTGATCAATATCCATCAGCAGATGAACGTGTCATTGCTCAAGAAATCTCACGTGCAGGGGGAGGACCGGCTGCAGTTGCTGCAGTAGCCCTAAGCCGACTAGGAATCAAGAGTGCGATAGTTGGAACAATTGGTGATGATGCTGATGGCAAGGAAGTCCTGCGAATATTTGAACAAGAAGGTGTGGACACATCTGGTATTTCAATCGGGACATCTGCAACTGCTGGCAGCGTAATAGTTGCTTCAAAAGAACATAGCGAGCGTGCGATAAGTACACGCCAGCCTATGGTTCAGGCACCGATTAATGAAGCCGCTAAGAAACTAATTGCACAGGCGCAGTGGGTGCATGTCGATCATGTTGGTATTAATCGTTTAATAGAGATTGGT
>Ga0209189_1002564_pt1 | contig 12658 bp, 24 predicted proteins | sample C_130820_EF_Meta_FD_187308 | JGI IMG/M metagenome (GOLD analysis project Ga0209189, IMG submission 187308) | Freshwater microbial communities from Lake Croche, Canada to study carbon cycling - C_130820_EF_MetaG (SPAdes) (version 3) | ecosystem: Environmental > Aquatic > Freshwater > Lake...
CGTGTACCTGGTACTTCTTTTGTACGTCAATTATTTCGCCCCACGCAAACGAGTAACCGCATTGAATGAGTCTCGATGCACCTTCGCCGTTCCACGATCTGACTACCCAATAAAATCCACGACGCTGAACGTCACAAGTTAAGAATCGCATACGGACAAAGTCGGGAGCCGTACGCATCTCGTCGTTGAGCATTGAACCAGGAACAGGTCGACCACGCACAAAGCCACCTTCTTCGCTCCATTCTTCTTCGAGCTTATAATTACCGACCGATGCGGACAAGTTAATCTCATCGGGTTCCTCTTTGTAGGTTTGGGCTAATCTCTTTTGAATAAATTGCTGGCGGCGCGTATTGTCAGCGTTGGTCGTGAAGGCCTGCTTTGCTTCAATGCACTCTACGGCTAAATCGCCCCAAGTTAAGCCCCACTGCATCGCCAAAGCATTATACGAATAGCCACGACGAGACTTAGGAGCGTTCGGGTTTGTCAATACATAGCGACCAGTTGCGTTAAGTTCCTGCCGTACTTTGTTCGAGTCCGCAAAGTGCGTATCGCATCCGCAACATTTGTACGTGGTCTTGCGACGCACCAAATCTAAGTCCCATCCGTTATCGACCGTACGAGCTTCTTTTGGGAAAACGATTTGCTCCCACTTGTAAGGCTGGACGGTTTTGCAGTCAGGACATTCAAACGACCACACCGATCTGGTTGTAGTTTCCCAATACGATGACCATTCGTCTTTCTCGACTCCGCCTTGCGAGCATAGCACCGTTTTACTTTTCCATTTATACGCAGTGATGCGTCGGAAGGCTTCAAACAATGAACCGCTAGGCCATTGCCAGATTTCATCGCCGAGAAGAAAACGAATCGAGCGACCTTGTAAGTTGCGTTGATTATTTGCACCAAGTACCCAGCAGGTATTATCACGGAATTGAATTGCACCAGACTTCGGGATTCCTTCGTCACCGATGTACGACTGTAATGCCGGCACTGCTGACCATAAAATTCGCAAACGAGTGTCGAGGTAGTCTTTTGCGTTTCGGTCGATGTCCTGGAGAATTAAAGTCGGGCCGGGAAATAGAATCGGGATAACGCACGACGCACCTTCGATAACCCACGACTTGCCAGACTGAACATTTCCTAGAATCGCAATCTCCTCAATCTCAGGGTCAATCAACGCGCGTAAAGGTTCCGCAAGCCACGGCGAGTTACTAATCCGAAAAGCACCTGACTGCGGAGAGTACGGAATTTTTTTTATGTTATGCTCTAGGAAATCTACAGGGTCGCGGTGCGGATCAGGAGCCAGCACTGAGCGGAGAGCGTTCTCGAAATCGTCGAGCTTCATGTTGCCTCTTCGTCTGTTTCATCGTCGCTGCCATCGCTAATTTCCTCCCAGCCGTCGACTAGGTTGTTATCACCGACGCTTCTAGTAATTGCTCCCAGTTCATCGGTTCCTCCGATTTCAGCGATAGAGTTAACGGAAGATTGAGTCCACTTGCCGAGTAGTTTCTGGATTCGCTCGTCGATAACTTTGAGAGCTGTGCCGGGTGAGTCGGGATTGGCAAGAGGGGCAAGTTCGTTGCCGAGGCTAACCAGGTCAGATTTAATTTCGGAAAGGATTTTGGAGAATCGTTCAATGGCATATTGGGTGCGGATAATTTCTTTAGCGTCAAGTTTGCGAGCAAGGGCTTCGCGTTCGACCGTCACAAGGGTCTTTAAGATGTTTTGATAGGTAACGTAAAGTTTAGGGCTTTGCGGATCACCAGAGTCACGAGCCGACATGTACTGGAGTCTCGCAGCTTCTTTCAGTTCTCGGTGTTTGTTAACCGTCTCGTCGAAATCGGTATCGGCATGAATCTGCGAAGGGTCTACGCGGATTGGCGCGCGTACTTCAACACCGCCACGCTTGCCACGGAGCAATCGAGCGTCCCTCCACCTTGTAGCGTTCTCAAGATTGTCCACTGGCATCCCTAGCCGAATTAGGGTTGCCGCTCGCTTGGGGGTGAAGCCGAAGTGTTCCGCTATTTCTTTATTCGATAAAGCCATAGTCCTTAAGGTTTTCGGGGTTTTGGCGAGTATTCCTTCAGCCCTTGGGGTTTTTGAGTCTTTTTGTCACTTTTTAACGAAGGTCGCACCGCTTGCGAAGGGTTTGAAACAGCCGTAAGAGATCCCTTACCGGGGGGCTTGGGCTTTAAATAAATTTTTCCCACAGATTTTTTTTCTGTATCCACTTTGTTAATACTCCGCACGATAGCAGCGACTTTAATCGAGTTCACTTCGTCCTCTGGTCGCATAAACTTACTTGGCTCCAGTCCTAATCGTCTAAGTAAAGTTCTGCATCGCAAACTAATCGCAGACTTAGTCAGGCCGTGTACCTTAGCGATGTCCGTCATGCGAGCGGGGTTGCCCTCACCGATTACAATGCGGATGATGTCAGCGTGTAGTCGCATGGCTGGATCAGTGGAGCCATCAAGCACATCGAGTAGGAAGTGCAGAGTAGCTCGAAGCCTAACCAGTGCCAGGGATTGTAGCACCGCAGGATTGTCAGGTGTGTTCGCCATCGTCTGCTCTTCGTTGGCCTGCACGTCATCTATCACGGTGTCCTTACTATGCGTGGATACTAAACGACTCAGCCAGTTACCACGCTCGTTACTATCGGCCTGTAGAAAGTTAATCGGTGTATCATCCGCAATCGTGCGCGAGGTAGACGGATCAGGATTATCTAACTGCTTAAGTTCAAAGCACCCAGACGCGATTAGTTTCTTACGCTCCTCAGGTGTCAATCGTCTCCACCATCTGCGGTACTCTTCCGAGATTTGCTTACGAGATTTGTGTGTTGAGTCAGTCACTGTGGATAAGGCAGTGAATAACTACAACGACTATTTAATTTTGCAAATTGGGGTCAGCGTCCCAGTTGGCTTTATCGTCGTTAAGTATTTTGTTCAGTGCCTTCTGTCGCTTGTCGTGGAATGGTCGAGTCGGCTTGGGCATTGGTCGTCGTACTTTGATTTTCTTCTTTTTGCTCATGAGTAAGATTTAACCATAATCTGCGTTCAAAGTTAAATTTAATAATCTTCCGTCTGACCAAACGATTAAACAAAGACTTAACATTCCTCCGCTTCTTAGTCACAGGGTTGTAGTAATCAATCGTCAGTAAGCGCTGCTTAAGTTCACCGGGAGAAAGTTCAGTAGGCCATTCGCTACGGATCATCTCGACCAGTAAAAGATTCTTACTATCTTTCTTTTCCTTAGCCCTGTTTGTTGCTCTCTGCCTGATAGACTCCATCAGCTCAGGATTCTTCTTCCAAGCCTTACGGCGGTTGTTAGCCAGTCGAAACCTTTGACGTACTTTTTTAGGTAATGGCATACGGCGGTTATTTATTTGTTACCCCTACAGGTTGCCTCGTTGTCTTTCTGCCTCTCATCCGTACTGAGTCCGAGCGACCCGAAGGGAGCGAAGAGGACGAAGTAGGATGCTTTATCCTTTAGAGATTCCTTATCTCTTAGGATAAGACGGATGTATGACGGAAATTTAGGGGTCAATTTAGGGGGTGTTTCGGGTAGGTACAAAAGGGGGTCTTAGGGCTTAGGGTAGGTCAGACTACCTATCCGAAGTTCGGACGGCTTGGTGACCCCTTAGCGGTTCGGGAATCGCTATCTGGCGAGGCGGTGTAAGGTATAGGAGTCGTTGGGTCTTTGGCATACTCCCAGTGGATGGTGTTCGGCTGACGGCTATGGCGGATGGTAATCTCGCCTGTGAAAGTACCGTTCTCATCGCTTAGGTAGGCTCGACCTCTGCGTTTGGTTAAACCGAATTTGTAGATAGGCTCTTCACCTGGTACTCTGGCTAGGACGGCAACCTCACGGAAGTAGTTTGTAAATTCTGACGATCCAAGTCCTGAGTAGGCTAGGTCGGCGATGGTTTGTCCTTCCTTGTCTTTGGCAGACTTGGGTTTCCCAGTGTGGTGCATCGCTACGAGGATGGCTCCAGTCTCTAAGAGGATTGGCGAAATGCCGTGACGTAGAAATTGACTGGCTTGTTCTTGTTCGCTGATGTCAATGCCGGCAAAGGAAAGCAAAGGGTCAACGAAAACAATGTCCGCTTGATGTTGGACGATTAGTTCTCGCAGCATACGAATGAACGCATCGCCAGAAGACACCGTGTCGCGGTAAATGAATAAGTTTTCTTTAAGTCGTTCCTTTTCGCTTATGGTTAATCGTGCGCCGTTAATAGAATCTATAAAACTCTCCGCCACGTCCCCTTTGTCATTCTCAGCTTGTAGGATTAAAGTCCGTAAAGGTTTTTTCGTAGTGATGCCAAAGAAGTTGCGACCGATTGCCCACGAGATTGCACCTTGCATCATGAGCGACGACTTGCCTGTTCCTGACTGCCCGACCATCAGCAGTGATCCACCACGGCAGAGCCAGCGTCGACCTAGTACTGCGTTCGGGTCATTGTTGCGGTCAAACTCTTCTAGCGATTGCAAGTCCATGAGCTGAGGGCCGTCCTTCTTTACCTTGTCAAATTGTTTAAGACTTCCCTCGAAGTAGGCGAGTAACTGCTCTGGGTCTGCAAATTGGTCGCTGGAGTGTTTTTGAAGTTGGTCGGCTACGATTTGAAGTTTTCGAAGTTTGGCGGTTTTTTTGATGGAGTCTATCCATGCCTGGTTAATAAAGGATTCACCGACTTGCGTATAAAGTTGCGAAATGAAGTAGGCATCGACTGGTGATCGCGCGCGCGTCAATTCACTGACCACCGTGGTCATGTCGACTTTGTACTCCTTTTCTTTCAGCGATAATAAAACAGAGGCTATGTCTTGATGCTTGGGGTCAAAGAAGTCCAATACCTTTAATTCCTCTGGCAGATGTTGCTCATCGCGTATTAAGCAGCCGAGCAGGTATCCTTCCATCTCCACGGCATTAGGTGGAATGTTGTTTGGTGTTGTTGGGTTCATTTGTTGTTGGGGTTTGTTTGTTTGTCGTTTGTCTGTCAGTTTAACAAGTTTATTTTATTTTGGTCGTTTCCAATATATAGAATTCGAGTACCGCAACGGCCTCCAGTTAGCGAAGTCAGGCAAGTAGTGGAGCTTTGTTTTAATAAGGCCGGTACACTCGTACTGAATCTTCTCAATGCGTGATTTTAAGCCGTGCTTCTTAGCGTACGCATCTACGGCATCTTTGCTGACTTGGAAGTGATTTGCGATTTCCTGACGCGTTAACCATTTAGCAGGCAATTTTGTTTTCTTATCGTCGATGCCTTCGAGTGCCTGGTGCAAACGATTGGCGAGTTTGTTAATGTCGCGGTTCATTTACTTAAAATTAAATATACACCAGTGCAGATTATTATTTCAAATACCGTAGCAATACTAACGCATACTAATTCAAATTTATCATCAAATTGCTTGTATTTATGAATTGCTTTACTCCACGCGTCAATGTGGTGAACAGCAACTAAAATTAATCCTAATAAAAAGAATGGGCTGAAAATTAAAATCATACCTAATTCTATTTTACTCATTTTGTTTTAGGACTCCATATATTTAGATCAGATTGCCATACCCAATTATTTCCAACCTTGTGAGCAAGCCATACTTTCCAATCGTTGCCGTCGATGTAGCCGTAAGCAAAACCGTTGCCCCATCGGGACGTGGCGAGACGATGCGAAGCGTAGGACATAGCGTCCTTGATACAAAGGCAACCAGCCGAGTACGCAGCGCCTCCTCCGTGCTTCTGTAAATTGACCTGTTCTAATCGGTGAATGTGTCCGCAGATAAAACCACCGCCGAAGTCAGCGTAGTGAACCCCTTGCTGAACGACTGCGTTAGTGCCGTGTGCATATCCGTGAGCAAAGGCAACAGGCCCTAAGCGATAGATTCCTTTCTCAGCGTGATAAGGCAGAATTGTTTTAGCACCGGCTTTTATCGCAGCTGAATTGATAGCGGTCTTTACATCCTCGCAATAATCGCGGACAAGTGCCGAGCCAGAATTGCTGATGAGATGGTCTAAGCGTGCTTCGTGATTGCCCCACAGGTACACTGTTGGCTTGAACATATTTAGGAAATCGATGCCACCTTGTATGTCTTGTTTAAGGCTCTCAGCAGATTCAGCATCGTTACCAACTCCACGACGCAGTGATCGGAAGTCAAAACAGTCTCCCAAGTGAACGCGCACAGTGGGCTTGTAGTCTTTAATAAATTGCTGGACGGCAAGGAAAGATTCCTCATCGACCATGTCGCCGTGATTATCGCCTACGGCTACGAAGCGTGTTGGGTTTGTTTTCATGATAGGTAGAAAGTTTGTGCTTCAAGTTTGTCCGCTTCCATTTCCTCCAGCGTGAACGGAGTCATCAAACAAGGTGACGATGAGCGGTTGCATCGCTTGGCGGTGGTACGCTTAGGAAAGGTGATTTTGAGGTGATCTGCAATGACGCGTAAATTCTCCTCAGTCCACTCCATCATTTTCGCAGTGTCATTAAATGATATACCCAGTCTCGCAGCTTCTACGACCTGAGCCATGCAAGCCTCGGTGTAGCCTTTGGAAGTCTCGATAGATTTATTCGGCTCTCGCACAGGGCAGGCTAAAAGGAATTTCGCACGCTCAGGGGAAATCTTCAGCAGTTTAATTCTCACTGCCTTTTCCTCAGCAGTAAGTTTAAGCGGTGACATATTATAGCAGACCATAACGGCATCACAGTAAGAGTTCGCGCGCAAAGTCTCGACCTGTTTTGACTATCGCTTTCTCGGAGTTCGGAGCAAAGTAAAATTCGTAGTCACAGGCCATCGCTCGACGCATCTCCGCAATGGATAAGGCCTCTTCTTCGTTTGATGCAAAGTTGCCAAGCGTCTCAATGTAGACGGTGATAATCCGCCAGTCGGTCATCATCTCGCGTACTTTGTTTATTTCGTTTAGGTAACGCCAATCGGTCACAACCACATCCATGTTTTTAACAGGTGCGATGCGTTCGATTAACTGGTCTATAAAAACATCCTTGTTGATGGATCGTGCGAAGCGACCGCCAGCCACTAGAAATTCCCGGTACTTCGATTTGAATGTTTCATTAAAGAATGACATTGTCATTGAATCGTCCTGAAGACCAAGTCCTGCCATGTAATCGTCGCTAATCTCCTTAAGGCCGTAAGCAACCGATGTGGTCATGACATTGTAGGCTTGTTCCTCAATGCCACGTGCAAAAGTGTCCTTGCCTGCTCTAGCGTAGCCAGACAATAGAATTATCGTTGGCTGGTGAGCGTTTGCTGCGGAAGCCATTTTAGAAAGGGTTGCTTTCTGAAGGCTTGGAGTAGTCAGGGACGGTAGGCTCTGGTGCTTCGCCGTTAAGTGTTGGCTGACCATTAGAATTTCCGAGGATGCTTTTGATTGATTTGAATTTGTATTTGAATTGAGGGCGACCATTCCATTCGCCGTTCGGGGTGACTTCCAAGTCTACTTCTGCGACACAGTTGGCGGCGGAATCTACTAGCTCGATGAATTGGCTAATGTGCATCTGCTCTGGTGCCTGAACGTATTTGTTCGTGAATTTACCGACAAGCATAGCGACTGACTTTGTGCCGAATTGCGTGGAGTAGTTTTTATTAAAGCAGAGTCCTTCGGCGGTCATAAAAAAGATTGAAACGGATGGAAAACCACCAGTGTTCAATTTATACTTCTCTGGCTTTGGCTTGCAGAGTCGTAAGACATAAACACCAGAGGTGTCGATGGTCGTAAGTGGTGGGCGATCAGGGGATGGTTGGCTCATAGTATGTTTGTTATTGGGTGAGTAAATTATGCAAAAGTGATAGGAGTACTGCTTCCAATCTGTTTAGGTTGTAAATCTAAGACTTGTACTTCGGTCGTGTAGCCGGGCCACTCTTTAGTCTCTACGCAGTGCTTGTAGAGTTTCAGCGCAGTCTCGTAATCAAACGATCCGCGTGTCATCAGTTCAGGCCCTAGCGTGAATACCGCAGAAGCGTACGGAGGGGTCTTTTCGCAAGCGATAAAGCGGAAACCTTTTAAGCGGTCTTTAATGACCATGTTGTAAATGTGTAAATATACGTAAGCCTGTAAGAAGTATTTATAACTTAATACTGAACCCATGAACGAGCGAGCGTCCGCAGCTTCACAGGTCTTGATGTCATACAGGTACCCATCGGAGCCTACGGCATCGATACTGCATTTGAGCGGTACTCCAGCGTCTTCGCTTGTGAGCATTAACTCAGTAGCGATAAAATCTACTCCTAACTTTTCTTTGGTAACACCTACGGAGTCGGCGATGTTCATGACCAACTCATGCTCGTCTAAATCGACTACTTGTTGACCAGGCTTGAGTGATGCTTGGAATGCAGCGAATAATTCTTTTCCCTCACGTGTTCGCTTATCGCACTCTGGTGCTGGTTTATAATTTTGCCACAGATCAGATTGAAGAATCGCCAAGTGAACCATTGTTCCGACTCGCAGTGCTTTAGTTTCTACGCGTTCAGCGTTTAAGTAAGCCTGATAGTGTGCCGGTGATTTCAGGAGTTCTTTCATCCCTGAATAATTCAGTGCGGTGATAGCGTCGTAATCTTGTCTGGTCATGTTGCTCATTTTATTTGTTTGTTATTGGGTTGGGTAAAAAGGATGGATGCTTTAGCTCAACAGGGTCTACCCAACAACGAATTTTCCCTCGCTCGCCTTTCGGTACGAGTTCTTGCGTGGCATCCAAAAGTTAAAAGTGTTTTCCATTTATTCGACTGTGACGCTATTAAGGTTAACCGTTTTAAAATGGTCAAGGAATTTAACCCAAGCGACCACGTGACATCCTTTAAGTTCATCAAGGTTCACATTCTTTCTAAACTTCCACATCTCTTCGTAGTACGAGTCTAAATCCCAGACGGCAAATTCAGCGTTCTGCACCTGTCCATTTTTAACAATCCACAAGGCATAGCACTTCTTAGGCATTTTGGCTGCCTGGTTAATTAGGGCTGACGGCGGTTGAGGTTGAGCCATCGGTCTACAGCTCGTGATCGTCGTACGGCTCCTCGACGATGTGACTAATCATGCGCGCCTTATCCAGTGCGTCCTGAGCGTGGGCCTCCAAGCGTTCTAGGGTATTGCGAGCAACGCGTAGGGCTAAGACGATGCTATGGATGCGGTCGTGCAATGGCTTTACGTCGTAGATTTCTTCGACCTCGGAAGAGTCTAAGCGGTTAGCCTCGATGATGGCTCCAAGGATAAGACTCTCAAGGTTTAAGGAGTCGTTCTTGTTTGATGGCGAGTTGTGGTACAGTTCGCAGTCCGTTAAACTGTCACGCACCTCTCGGAGTAGGCGGTCAATGTTATCGGTGTTTAGGTTGCTCATGGCGGTTCGGGTAAAGTTCGTTTCTGATTAGGTTCTGGTTAATCTCGTGTTCGAGGTGAGCGACCCGGCTTTGCAGTGAGGCGACTTTGCCATGTAGCTCGACCCATTTGTCGGTATAGACCCACATCTGACTCCGTTTAGGTCTTAGCGCTGCTTGTTCGGCTTTTCGGGTTCGTGCCATTAGATGTCTGACTCAATTATTTTCTTTTTATTGCGAACGTAGATTTTATACTCGGAGCGTTCAAGAGTTGGTAAAATGTTCTTTTTCCATTTGGCTAATGAATGGCTAAAGTCTGCTTTAGTTTCCTCTTTGATTTCTGCGTGTGGTTCCTGATCCAGCCAAAGCACCAGTACATATTCTTCGGTACAGTTGTAGAGCATTCTTAATGCGGCTTTAGGAATTGAGTCCATTGGGTAATGGTGGGATTGGAAGCCAGTGAGTAATAGTTTTAGGTACATCGTATCCGCTATCTAAAACAAGCGTACTCATAAATCCTAAATGATATAATACGAAAATCTTTGTATCGTAAGGAGCAGTAGCGATTGGTTGCCAGCGATACTTTTCTAATTCTTCCATAGCTCGTTCCCATTGTGCGTGAGAGTGATTGGCTTCAATACGCCAATAGTTAGCTTCGTTCTTTAGAATCTGTTCGTGTGTTACATTACTCATTTTCCATTAACTTTAATTGTTCGTTAAATTTATAATGTCTATACGCAATGCCGTATGCTTCTAAAAACATATCTTTATCGACCCATATTTTTTGACATACATGATCAGGCCATAAAGCTTCTTTATCATTAGGGCCTCGTAAGCCTTCCATGATGCGATTGCCTTCAATTAAATAACTATGGCTCTGGCACCATAAACTTGCGTCACCGAGTACTTCCCATTGTTTATTTTTATAGATACTTTTTTTTGCATCAAAGCAGAATTTTTTATTACTTGGAATAGACTTATACGCAGTCAACGATTGGCTCATAAAATTATACATTTAAATCGTCTTTCTTACGAGGATTAAGTTCGCGCCATTCCCAGAGTGCTTTCTTCATTTCCGTAGTGGTGCCTTGTAAGAGCAAGAAGGCTAGGCGATCACCGGCAATCTCAAGTGCTTTAATTCGGGCTTCGGCAGTCAGGAGTTTATTGTGGTTGTTGATTCCAGCCACAAGTTCGTCTAAAGTTACCATCGGTACTTCTTTCATATTTTCTTTATCGGACATTGTTTGTACCAGGGATTGAAGATTGCTTATAGGTTAATGGTGCGACCGCAGCTGAAGGCATCGGAGTATTGCTTGCACGATTGCCATCATCGTCGAGGTCAACAGAGATACCGCACGCAGTCTGAATGCTTTGTCTGCGAATGTATGTTAAAGCACCACCTACTTGTTGTGCCGTTAAGTTCTCTGCCTTCACCATCAATTTGCCGAACGGAAACGATGTGCCTGACGTGTGCAGGAAAGAAGTTTCGATGCCGACCTTGCCTTCGTCACTAACGAGGGTTTGGATCAGCGCAAGGTTGTGCTTATGAAGGACAGGCTTGCAGGCTTCTAGCAACGCGTCGAGCGATACATAGCGTGCTTTAAACGCAGGATTGATTTTGTTTGCCTTAACATTCTCAAATTCCGCTAATGCGTTAATGAGGTCGGCAGTGGGTGTTGTTGGTTCTTTAGGCATAGGTTTATTGTGGTGGAAATTATTTAATCAGCTTCTGAATCTCTTCAGCAGAGTATTGTCCAATTTCTCCTTTGATGCGGAGGTTGTAATAAGTTTTTCCGTTCTTGATCGTGGGCTTTAATAGCCGGGCAACTTCACCATCCATAAGCACGATATATTGTGATTCAGGAATCTGTTTTACAAAGTCCATTCCGTTTTTAGATTTAGTCATGAGAGTTTATTTTTAATAGCGTAATGTAATAGCAAATATGCGTCAGCGGTAGCAAGTGTAATTCGTGGTTGGTCTTTAAATAGTCTGATCGCTTCGTCCTTCAACGCGTTCTTGTGTTGCGTGGTTGTCTTCGTGCCTTTCGTGCCGATATCGAGGAACGACTGCCAGGTTTGCGGAGTGATGTGGTGCGTTTTGTAGTCCGAGAATTTCCCCACAATCCAGCCATAGGAATAACCAAGTTTGAATGCAGAAGATGAAGGAATAAACTTTCCGACGTAGGTTGGTACTTTCTCAACAACAACAACTGTTTTTTTGTTAAGGGTAATTCGTTCAAGTTCATTATTTTTACCGCTGATAATAACAGACCCTCCTTTATATACCCAGCCACCGTTTGCTCCTGGGTCGATTGCAAGGTAGTAAGTTTCGAGGTCTTGGTACACTTAGCCATAGTCGTGTCTGTTAAAGGTTTTGCAAATTGGTTTATTTGCGGGTCAAGTTACCGACGCGTTCAGCGTAATCCGATTTAGCGCAACGATAGTCGAACCCGATACGGCTCGCAGCTGTAAAACCCATGTTCCAACACAGGGCTAATTGTTCGGGGCTAGGGTCAGTGATACCCTTAGACGCTAGACGGCCTCTCAGTGAACGCAAAAGGGCAAGGGCAACGGTGTCCTGGTTGGTTGCATACTTCCAATCATCGTAAGAGATTGCCTTCTTTCCTTCGCGTAAGAGTTGAGTGCAACCATCAATCCACGCTGATCGGTGGAGTTGGTAAGCCCCGCGTGCCTTGCCGTTGTCACCGATGGCGTTGTAATCTTCGCCTGTCTCGACCTGAGCAATGGCGGAAGCGATAGCCACATCGTCAAAGGCGTGGGCGTAGTTAGCAATGAGCGTGAATGCGATGAGTGACATAAGTTTCATAGTCGTAAGATTAAGAGATTTGTCCGCGTGGAATGATTCGCTTACAAGTAATCGCAAAGCCGTCCGGGTATTTATACTCGTAACTTAACGCGATACGACCACCAAAGTCTGAAACCATAAAGAAACTGTCGGTGATGCCGTCCCTGGCTAATTCTTTCTTAGCAGTCTCGAGGTGCTTCTCCGCTAATTTCTTAGCATTCTTAAAGTGAATGATGTCTCCACGCAAGATAGCGTCGTTAAGATAACCCAGTTCGTAGATGAGCCAAGTGATGGTTTTGTGATCGGTGAATTTCATACGTGCTGAATTTTCGTGGTGTTGGTTGATGTTGTACATAGGGAAGGCGGATAGTCATAACCTTTGACCAGACATTGTCCAGCCCAAATGCAAAACTTTTGACTAACCCCAAAACAGGCTAACCAAAGTAGCCTTAGACTACCCTACTGCAAACCCCAATAGACCTATCCCAGATGCCCTAGGAAGCCTTTTGATACCCCGAGCGTCCGAATACCCCAACGCCTTAAC
>Ga0209189_1002565_pt1 | contig 12655 bp, 10 predicted proteins | sample C_130820_EF_Meta_FD_187308 | JGI IMG/M metagenome (GOLD analysis project Ga0209189, IMG submission 187308) | Freshwater microbial communities from Lake Croche, Canada to study carbon cycling - C_130820_EF_MetaG (SPAdes) (version 3) | ecosystem: Environmental > Aquatic > Freshwater > Lake...
AGCGCGAAGGCCCTGCTTTCCACCACATCCCCGGGCATGAGTCCCGGCGACATCGACAGCCCTTCGACCTGCCAGCGTGCCGGCCGCAACAGCCAGCCGCAGGCGATCGCGAACACCACGGCGGCCGGAGCGACAAGACGCTTCATGGCCGCAGTATCGCACGGAGCCCCGCTGGCTACCGCGGCCGAATTTCCAGGAGCACGCTCTCGTTGTCGCTGCCCCGGATCGGCCAGGCGGCGATCCGGCGGACGGTCGCGGTTTTCGCGAAGCCCTTGTGCCTCGCCTCGGCCTTTTCGTCCTCCCAGCGTGGCCCCTTCACGACCAGCATCCTTCCGAACCGGTCTGCGATCGGCTCGAACCAGGACAACAGCCTGGCGAGCGGCGCCACGGCACGCACGACGAGCGTGTCGAATCGCTCTCCACGGGCGGCGGCATCCCCGACCACCGTCTGTCCCGCCGCGTGGTGCACGGGGATGGACAGCCCCGCGTCCCTCACGATCTCGCCGACCGCCCGGGCCTTCTTCCCCACGCTGTCGCAGAGTTCGACCCGCAGGTCGGGGCGCAGGATCGCCAGGAGCACACCCGGCACGCCGCCACCCGTGCCCACGTCGAGCACCCGCTCACCCCGGCCGAGGTGCGGTGCGATCGCGGCGGCGTCGGCCACGTCGCGAGCGACGAACTTCGCGGCGTCGGTGTGCCGCGTGAGGTTGAGTTGCTCGTTCAAACGCCAGAGGCCCGCCGCATAGGCGGCGAGCCTCTGGACCGCAGTTTCCGGAATCGAGAGGCCCAGCCGCTCCGCTTCATCGGCGATCGAACGGGAGAGCGGCTCGGGCATCACTTGATGAACAGCATCTCGCGGTAGGTCGGCAGCGGCCAGAGATCGTCCGGCAGGATCGACTCGATCTGGTCGGCAACCTCCCGCAGCCCGAGCATCGCCGGGATGACGTCACTGTAGAAGTGCTTCACCTCGCCCCGCAGGTCGGAAGCGCCATGGTGCGCGAGGGACTTCTCCAGCGACTCGATCCGACCCTCGAATTCGCCGACGAGCTTCGTGAGCTTCTCGAGCGTGCCCATGTGCACGGGCTGTCCGAGGCCCTTGAGCTTCGACGCCGTATCGACGAGCTCGCCCTGATAACGATAGCCGGCCGGCAGGATCATCGTCTTGGCGATCTGCAGGGCGGCCTGGGCCTCCGTGTTGATGTCCTTGCAGTACCGCTCCATGTAGATGTCGTAGCGGCTCCTCACCTCCCGCTCCGAGAGCACTCCGTACTTCTCGAAGAGCGCGATGTTTTTCGGCGCGACGAGCACGTCGAGTGCCTCGGGCGTGGCCTTGAGGTTCGGCAGACCCCGCTTCCTGGCCTCGTCGTGCCACTCCTGCGAGTAGCCGTTGCCGTTGAAGATCACCGCCTTGTGCTCGGAAATGATCTTCTGGAGCAGCTTTTCGACCGCGCCGGCGAGCTTCGACTGATCGCCGCCGGTCGCCTTCTCGAGCTCCGTGGCGATGTAGTCGAGGCTCTCGGCCATGATCGTGTTGAGCGCGACGAGCGGACCCGCGATCGACTGGCTCGCGCCGACGGCCCGGAACTCGAACTTGTTGCCGGTGAAGGCGAACGGGCTCGTCCGATTGCGGTCGCCGGCGTGCTTCGGCAGCGAGGGGAGCGTGTCCACGCCCACCGTGAGCGTCCCGCTCGACTTCGAGCTCGTCGCCTTCCCCTTCTCGATCTGCTCGAACACGTCGGCGAGCTGGTCGCCGAGGAAGATCGAGATGATCGCCGGCGGCGCCTCGTTGGCGCCGAGCCGGTGGTCGTTGCCGCTGGCGGCGACGACGGCACGCAGGAGGTCGGAGTGCAGGTGAACCGCCCGGATGACGGCCGCGCAGAAGACGAGGAACTGCATGTTGGCATGGGGCGTCTCGCCCGGCTCGAGCAGGTTGCCGAGCTTGCAGCCCAACGACCAGTTCACGTGCTTTCCCGAGCCGTTGATGCCCGCGAAGGGCTTCTCGTGCAGCAGGCAGGTCATGCCGTACTTCTGCGCGACGCGCGTCAGCGTCTGCATGATCGTCTGCTGGTGGTCGGTGGCGATGTTGGCGTTTTCGTAGATCGGAGCGATCTCGTACTGGCTCGGAGCCACCTCGTTGTGCCGGGTCTTCACCGGCACGCCGAGCTTGAAGAGTTCCCGTTCGGCGTCGAGCATGAAGGCGAGCACCCGTTCGGGAATCGCCCCGAAATACTGGTCCTCGAATTCCTGCCCCTTCGGCGGCTTGGCTCCGAACAGCGTCCGACCGGCCATCACGAGGTCCGGCCTGGCGAAGAAGAAGTTGCGGTCGATGAGAAAGTATTCCTGCTCGGGCCCGGCCGAGGCGCTCACCTGGCCGACGTCCTTGTGGCCGAAGAGGGCGAGCACGCGGCGGGCCTGCTTGTCCACCGCCTGCATCGACCGCAACAGCGGCGTCTTCTTGTCGAGCGCCTCGCCCGTCCACGAGCAGAATGCGGTGGGGATGCAGAGCGTGGTTCCGTTGGGATTGTCGAGGATGTAGGCCGGGCTCGTCGGATCCCAGGCGGTGTAGCCACGGGCCTCGAACGTCGCCCGCAGGCCGCCCGACGGGAAGCTCGACGCGTCGGGCTCACCCTGGATCAGCTCCTTGCCGGAAAACTCGGCGATCGCGTCGCCGTCGCCGGTGGGCGTCAGAAAGCTGTCGTGCTTCTCGGCGGTGAGGCCGGTGAGCGGGTAGAAGACGTGGGCGTAGTGGGTGGCTCCCTTCTCGATCGCCCAGTCCTTCATGGCCAGCGCCACGGCGTCGGCGATCGAGGGATCGATCGGCTTGCCCTGCTTGATCGTCGCCTGCAACGCCTTGTAGACGCTCTTCGGGAGCCGGTCCTTCATCACGGCGTCGCTGAACACGTTGGCGCCGAAGATCTCGCTCGTCGGGGTCTCGCGGAAGTTCCAGGCATGACCGTTGGCCCTGTAACTGTTGATGGCGGCGACTGCACTGGCTCTGGCGGTGGTCATGGCGAGATCCTTCCAATGTTGGGGCGCGTCGGAATGCGCCGAAAACGAGGGAGATGGCGGAGTATGCGTCCGCGCCGCAGCCAGAAGGAAGATTTCGGCGGCGCGAACCAGCCCCGGAGGACTAGGCGGAAGGTACAGGCGCGGCAGGGGCAGTTCAAGTAGCAGCCGGCTGGGGGCTACCGCGCCGCAGTGGCACGCGGCTGCGGACGCGCCGCCGGCCGAGGCAGCGAGCGGCGGGCCGCCTCGACCGCGGCATCGAAGAACGGATCGCCGGCGGCGGCGCCGGCCGTTCCGACGAGGGCCACTCCGCCGGCGGGCCTGGCAACGGTGTGCACCGCGAGGTGAGGTTCGACCCCGACGCCGCTGTAGGGATGCCCGTTCGGCGAGTAAAATTTCGCCGTGGTGAGCCGCATGCCGACGCCCGCAGCTTCCAACGGAAAGATGCCCTGGATCGATCCCTTGCCGTAGCTGCGGACGCCGACGATCGTGCCCCGGCCGTGGTCGCGGATCGCGCCGGCGAAGATCTCGCTCGAACTGGCCGACTCGCCGTCGATCACGACGACCAGCGGCATCTTCCAGGTCCCGGGACGACTGGCCGTGTAGTTGAAATTCTCCTCCGGGCTGCGGCCCCGGGTGGCCACGACGAGCCCCCGTTCGAGGAACAGGTCGGCCACGTCCACGGCCGCCGAGAGCAGACCGCCGGGATTGCCGCGGAGATCGACCACGAGCGACTTCATGCCCGCGACGTCGAGCCGCCGCAGCGCCCCCTCGAGGTCGGCGGCGGTCGTCTTCTGGAACGAGCTGATCTTCAGATACGCGATGCCGGCGGCCGGATCGACGATCCGCGCATCCTCGACGCTCGGCACCTCCACGTGCTCGCGACGGACGGTCACGGCCCGGGCCGGGGAGGGCGCCCGCAGGACCGCGAGCGTCACGAGCGACCCGGGGGCTCCCTGGAGAAGCTGGGCGGCCTGGTCCACGCCCATGCCCCCGATCGACTGGCCGCCGATGCCCACGAGATGGTCGCCGGCGCGGAGGCCCGCCCGCTGGGCAGGACTTCCCGGGATCACGTGGACCACGAGCAGACCGTCGGTCGCAGCCTTCAACTCGACGCCGAGGCCGACGAAATTCCCCTCGATCTGCGCGTACAGGTCGTCGAGCTGGCCGGTCGTGAGGAAGGCCGAGTATTCGTCGAGGCTTCCCATCGCCGCCACGGACATTTCCAGCAGCGTCACGGACTGCGGCACGCCGACCGTGCCGTGGGCGATGTTCGCCACCCATGCTGCGAACGCCTCGGCGTCCAGTTGCGACGTCACGGTGCGGGTCGTGGCCAGGTGCGTGATCCGCTCGCGATACTCCGCCCGGGTCGTGGCGTCGGCGGCGGGGGCGTGCGCGGCGGCGAACACGGCGTCATCGATCGCCACGTCCATCGCGAGCAGGCCACGCGTGACGATCCTGGCGAAATCGGGCGACTCCACGTGGTGGGAGGCGATCCGGGCGAGCACCTCGGCATACAGCCGGCGGGCGTCCGACTCGGTGAGCGTCGCCAGCTGCCGACGGTAGGCGTTCTCGTTGTGCCGCCGGGCCAGATCGCAGTGGATCTTGGCCACGTCGTAGCGGTGCTGCAGTCCGGGCGGCAGCATCCCCTTGCGGGCGGCCGGCTCGCACGCGCTCACCACGTCGGCCCAGCGGCCCTGACGCTCGAAGACCGACGTCGTCGAGACGAGATCCTCGTGCGGCGGAGCCGCCAGCCCCGCCTGGGGCCCGGACCAATCCAGGGAGGTCGCATCGCCACAGAAGCCCGGCATGGGCGACAGGAGAGCGGCCCAGAACGCCAGCGGCAGGAGCAGGCCGGGAAGGCCCTCGGACCGTTGCCGGCGGGCCGGACGCGCCGAGGGGCTGACGACGTTCACGTGGGCGATCCGTTCGCGTGAGGCCGCATCCTGTCGCGGCAGGCAGCGGTTTCTCCGTCAACCGCCTGCGATTATGGATCATGATTTTTTCATGGTCAAAAAACGGGGGCCCCGAATCGGAAAAAAGTCTCCCGCGGCGCCCCGGACAATTGGAATCGTCCGCAGTCCTTGCCTCATCGTCAGCCGCAGCGTCGGCGTCCCGACCGCGGAGGTACACTTTCGTGCATGGCTCTCACGCCCGCCCGCCCGAATGCCCTCCCCCCCGAGGAAGCCCATCCTACGCAGGTGCTTCTCGATCGGGTGCGCGACGGTGACGCGGCCGCCATCAACGGACTGCTGGCCCGTCACCGCGAGGCGATCAAGCGGCTCATCGACCGGCGGATGGACCGCGTCGTGCGGCATCGGGTCGATGCCAGCGACATCGTGCAGGACGTGATGCTCGAGGCGAACCGCCGGCTCGGCGACTACCTCGCCAATCCGACGATGCCCTTCCAACTCTGGCTCCGCCACATGGCGCGCGACCGGCTGATCGACGCCCACCGGCGGCACCGCGTCGCTTCGACCCGCAGCGTCGACAGGGAAGTCTCCATCGCGCCGGCCGGCGACCACGACCGCTCGGGAGACGATGTCGTCGCCGGGCTGACCGATCGCGAACTGACGCCGGCGGCGGCCGCCACGTGGCACGAGCTCGAGCGACGTTTCGCAGCGGCCGTCGAGCGGCTCGACGAGGCGGATCGGCAGATCGTCCTGCTCCGACATTTCGAGCACATGTCCACGGCCGACACCGCCACGGCCCTGGGGCTGTCGAAGCCGGCGGCCGGGATGAGGTATCTCCGGGCGATGCGCCGGCTGCGGGTGCTGCTCGACGGGTCCGAATGAACCGCGGCGGCCGGCCGCCGCGCGGCGCCTATGATGCGGGAAGTCGAAGCCACTCCGTCCCCACGCGTGTCCCCGCCGCCGGAACCGTCGCCGTGACCGCAGGCCGCCCACTCGCCGTCGAATCGCCGCTCAGCGCCGCACAGGAGGCACGGCTCGCCGAACTGGTCGAGGAACTCGCCGAGGCTCCGGCGGAAGCCGCCCAGGACCGTCTGTCGATCCTCGCGGCCGCCCATCCCGATCTCGCGGAACCGCTGCGCGAACTGTTCGCCACGATGCTGGTGACCGACGCCGTCGCGGAACAATCGACGGTGTTCGACCTGCATCCGGCGGTGGCCCCGGAGCCGATCAGCGCGGGCGGCGTGTCCGCGGACGGCTCACGGTTCATTCCCGGTGTCACGCCGCTCCCGGCGACACTCGGCGACTACGAACTGCTCGAGGAGATCGGCCGGGGCGGCATGGGGATCGTGTATCGGGCCACCCAGCGGAGCCTGGGCCGGACGGTCGCCTTGAAGATGCTCCTGCGCCGCGACATCGCCAGCCGGGCCGACCTGGCCAGGTTTCGCAGCGAGGCCGAGGCGGCGGCGCGGCTCGATCACCCGAACATCGTCTCGATCTTCGAGGTGGGCGAGAGCGACGGACTCCCCTTCTACAGCATGCGGTTCATCGAGGGCACGACCCTCTCGAGGCAGCTCGCCGCCGGCCCCCTGCCGCCGCGCGAGGCGGCGACGCTCCTGGCCAGGGTGGCCGACGCCGTGCAGGCGGCGCACGATCGTGGCGTGCTCCACCGCGACCTCAAGCCTTCGAACATCCTCATCGACGCGGCCGGACGGCCGCACGTTTCCGACTTCGGACTCGCCAAGCGGCTCGAAGATGACCAATCCGTGACCCATACCGGCGCGATCCTCGGCACGCCCTGCTACATGTCGCCCGAGCAGGCCGCCGGCAGCCGAGGCCAAGTCGGACCGGCAAGCGACGTCTGGAGCCTCGGTGCGATCCTCTACCAGATGCTCACCGGCCGCCCGCCGTTCCAGGCGTCGAACCCGATGGACACGCTCCTGGCGGTGCTCGAGACCGATCCCCCCGCGCCGCGGACCGTCGCCGCGGGTGTCGACCGCGATCTCGAGATGATCGCCCTCAAGAGCCTGCAGAAGCCGCAGGAACTGCGCTACGCCACGGCCGGGGCCCTCGCCGCGGATCTCCGGGCTTTTCTCGCCGGCGAGACCATCGCGGCCCGGCGTGGCGGCCTCGCCGACGTCGCCGCACGGCTCTTCCGCGAGACCCACCACGCAGTCGTGCTGGAGAACTGGGGCCTGCTCTGGATGTGGCACTCGGTCGTGATCCTCGCCCTCTCCGTCACGACAGACGTGCTCGCCTGGCAGGGCGTCACGAGCCGCTGGCCCTACACGGCCCTGTGGGGAGGTGGACTCGCGCTCTGGGCCCCGATCTTTTGGGCCCTCCGGCACCGCACTGGCCCGGTGACGGCCGTCGAGCGGCAGATCGCCCACGTGTGGGGCGGAAGCGTGATCGCGAGCGTGATGCTGTTCTGGGTCGAGGACCTCCTCCACCTCGACGTGCTCACCCTCTCACCCGTGCTCGCCCTGCTCGCGGGAACGGTGTTCTTCGCCAAGGCGGGCATCCTCTCCGGCGTGTTCTACATCCAGGCGGCCGTGCTCTTCGCCACGTCGCTCCTGATGTGCGTCGTGCCCCGTTACCAGCACGTGATCTTCGGCCTCGTGAGCGCCGCGTGCTTCTTCGTGCCCGGCTACAAATACTTCCGCCAGCGACTGCGGGCGGAGTGATCGCGCTCAGCGGAACTCGAACGGCCGTGGGAGGAAATCGGCCAGGCTGAACGTTCCCCGGCCGTCGATCAGGATCGCCGTGTCGGGCCCGCCGAACTCGGCGATCACCTGCAGGCAGGCGCCGCAGGGGGCGATCTTCGCGATCGTCGCACCATCGCGGCCCCGGCAGGTGAGCGACACGCGGATCAGCCGCCGGCCCCCCGCCACCACGCCCGCGAATATCGCCGTCCGCTCGGCGCAGATGGTGAGGCCGTAGGACCCGTTCTCCACGTTCGCGCCGACGTGAAGCCCGGGAGTCTCGGTGAACACCGTGGCCGCCCCCACGTGCCAGCCGGAGTAGGGGGCATAGGCGTGCTCTGCCGCCCGCCGGGCCGCCGCGAGCATCTCGTCGTCGGAAGGATGCGCCATCGGCCCGAGACTCCGGCGGACTGGTTCGACAAGCGGTCCGCAAGAGATATGCTCTGTGCCGGATCCATTCAAGGGGCCGGCGAGGAACGGGCCATGGCGAGCCTCCACGTGTCAACGCACCCGCTCGTCGCCCACCACGTGCTCGCGCTCCGCGACCCCGCCACCGAACCACCGGCGTTCCGCCGTGTCGTCCGGCAGGTGACCCGGCTGCTCGCCTACGAGGCGACCGCCGCGCTCCCCACGGTCGGCGTCGTGCAGCCCACGCCCCTGGCTGAGGCCCGTGGCCGCCGCCTCGCCGACCGGATCGCGATCGTGCCGATCCTGAGGGCCGGGCTCGGGATGGCCGACGGTCTGCTGGAGATCATTCCCGACGCCGAGGTCTGGCACATCGGCCTCTCCCGAGACGAGCACACGCTCCAGCCCCGGGAGTACTACAACAACGTGCCGATCAACTGCGGCGCGACGTTGGCCCTCGTGGTCGATCCGATGCTCGCGACGGGCGGCTCGGCCGTGCGGACCTGCAAAATCCTGCACGACGCCGGCATTCCGCGGATCGTGTTTCTGGCTCTCATCGCGTCGCCGCAGGGGATCGCCACGCTCGAACGCGACATGCCCGGCGTGGCGATCCACGTCGCAGCCCTCGACGACGGCCTCAACGACGTCGGATTCATCGTTCCGGGGCTCGGCGACGCCGGCGACCGCCAGTTCGCCACCCCGCCCGCAAGGCCCTAGCCTCTTCCATCCGCGGAGTGTCGCCGATGCGGGCCGTCGATCTCATTCGCAAAAAACGCGACGGTAACGCGCTCGCTCCGGACGAGGTCCGGTTTCTGGTCGCGGGCATCGCGTCGGGCGCCGTGCCCGACTACCAATGGTCCGCCCTGCTGATGGCGATCGTGTGGCGCGGAATGACGGCCGACGAGACGGCCGCACTCGTGGATGCGATGCTCCACTCCGGCACCGTCGTCGATCTCGCCGACATCCCGGGACCGAAGGTGGACAAGCATTCCACCGGGGGCGTCGGTGACAAGACGAGCCTCATCCTCGCCCCCGTCGTCGCGGCCTGCGGCGTGACCGTGCCGATGGTCTCGGGCCGGGGCCTGGGGCACACCGGCGGCACCCTCGACAAGCTCGAGAGCATCGCCGGCTTCCGCACCGACCTCGACCTCGCCGCCTACCGCCGGATCGCCCGCGAGTGCGGCCTCGTGCTCGCCGGCCAGACCGCGGAGATCGCGCCGGCCGACCGCGTGCTCTACGCGCTTCGCGATGCCACCGCCACCGTCGAGTCGATCCCGCTGATCACGGCGTCGATCCTGTCGAAGAAACTCGCCGAAGGCATCGACGCCCTCGTCCTCGACGTGAAGTGCGGCGACGGCGCGTTCATGTCGCGGGAGCGCGACGCCCGCGCGCTGGCCGAGAGCATGGCCACGATCGGCCGCTCGCTCGGCAAGCCGGTGCAGGCCCTGCTCACCCGGATGGACGAACCGCTCGGCCGGTCGGTGGGCAACGCGCTGGAGGTCAAGGAAGCGATCGCCTGCCTGCGGGGCACGGGACCGGCGGACCTTACCGATCTGTCACTCGATCTCGCCGCCGAGATGCTGCTCCTCGGCCGCGCCGCTCCCGACCTCGACGCCGCCCGCGATCGTGGACGCCGGGCGCTTGCCGACGGCTCGGCGCTCGAGATGTTTCGCCGCGTGGTCGCGGCACAGGGGGGGAATCCCCGCGTGTGTGACGATCCGGACCGCGTGCTCCCGCGGGCCGGCGAGGTGGTGGAGGTGCGGGCCGCGCGGACAGGCTTCCTGACCGGGTTGCGGGCCTTCGCCATCGGCCAGGCCTCGATGCTCCTCGGCGCAGGCCGGCGGACGGTCGATTCCCGGATCGATCCCTCCGCCGGCATCGTCCTGCGGCACTCGCTCGGCGACGCGGTGGCGGCCGGGGACGTCGTCGCGGAGCTCCATTTCAATACCGGCCACGAGGCCGACGTGCCCGCGGCGATCGACCTCGTGGGCAAAGCCTGCGAAATCGGTCCGGAGCCGCCTCTGCCGCGGCCGATCGTCCTCGATCGACTGGCCTAGCCCCACCCGGCCCGCATCCTCCCACAGGAACCCTCGGGAACAACGATGGACGGACTCGAACGCTTCCGCGGCCTGCTCGGCGTGATCGGCATTCTCGCCGTCACGTACGCGCTCTCGGAGAACCGTCGGGCGATCTCCGCGCGCATGGTGATCGGCGGCCTCCTCATGCAGACGGTCCTGGGGTTCCTGCTCCTGCGGTTCGAGGCCGGACGCGTCGCGCTCGACGCCGCAGGCCGCTGGGTGGAGACGGTGCTCGCCTGTGCGGAGCAGGGTGCCCGCTTCGTCTTCGGCGAGCGTCTCGTCGATCCGTCGGGACCCGCCGGGTTCGTGTTCGCCTTCCGAGTCCTGCCCACGATCGTGTTCGCGGCGGCGCTGTTCGCCGTGCTCTACCATCTGGGTCTCATGCAGCTCGTCGTCCGCCTGTTCGCGTGGGTCACCGCCCGCGTGCTCGGCTCGAGCGGCGCGGAGACGCTCAACGCGGCCGCCTCGATCTTCCTCGGGCAGACCGAGGCGCCGCTGGTCATCCGCCCCTATCTCGCCCGACTCACGCGTTCTGAGCTGGCCGTCGTCATGGTGAGCGGCATGGGACTCGTCTCGGGGGGCATCCTCGGGGCCTACCTCGCGACGGGATGCAGCTCCCGTGACCTGCTCACGGCGATCCTGATGAGCTTCCCGGCGACGATCTACCTCACGAAGATCGCCGTTCCCGAGAACGGTACGCCGGAGACCCTCGGCACGGTGCAGGTCGCCGACGAACGGATCGACGACAACGTCCTCGACGCCGCCGCCCGCGGCACCCGCGAGGGGCTCATGCTCGCGGCGAACGTGGCGGCGATGCTGATCTCGTTCACGGCCCTCGTGGCCCTCGTGAACCTCGCCCTGGGATGGCTCGGCAGCCTCCTCGGCCGGCCCGAGCTGTCGCTCCAGGGCGTTCTCGGCACGGTGCTCGAGCCCCTCGCCTGGCTCCTCGGCGTGCCGGGACGCGACTGCCGCGCCGTCGGCGGCGTGCTCGGAACCCGCACGGTGCTCAACGAACTGGTGGCCTACGGCGACCTCGGCCGGATGAAACCCGCACTCGATCCGCGATCCTACTCGCTCGCCACGATCGCCCTCTGCGGATTCGCCAACATCTCGAGCATCGGCATCCAACTCGGGGGCATCGGGGCGCTCATTCCGGACCGCCGGGCGGAGCTCGCCCAGCTCGGCGTGAAGGTGCTCGTCGTGGCCACGCTCGCCAATTTCCTCTCCGCCGCCATCGCCAGCATTCTGATGTAGGCCGGCCGCACGCGGCCCGTCCCCTCAGCACTTGACGAAGTAGCCGTGGCGGTCGATGAGGGCTGCGACCTCGGGGGCGACGAGGTCCCGCCACGACGGGTCGCCCGAGCAGATGCGGCTCCGCACCTCGTCGCTGGAGTAGGTGCGGAGCTTTTCCGGATCGCAGGGAAGGGGGCGGACGAGGCCGTTGGTACGCAGGTGCTCGAGGAGATGGGCATGGTGCGGGGCGACCTGGAGCGTCTCCGCGGAGACGACGCGGCCGTCGATCACGTCGCGGGTGGGCTGGACGTAGAGCCGCACCGACTTCGTGAACAGCCTGCCGAAGGCCTCGAGGATGCCGCCGGGGAGCTGCCTGTAGTGGGCGTCGTTGAACAGTTCCCGGAGCAGGGGCACTCCGAGCACGAGACCGATCCGTTCGACGTGGCGTGCCGCGAGGTACTCGCCGAGGGCGTGGAAGGCCCCGATGTCGGTCACGAGCACCATCTTCCCCACCGCCGACAGAAGATCGACGCGGGCGAGGAAGTCGGCGTCTTCCGCCTGGCCCCGATCGCGGAGGTTGTTCATCGTGATCTCCATGACCTCATGGATGTCCTGGACGTCGTGGATGTCATGGGTCTCAGGTGTCCCGCGTGCATCACCGCCGTCGCCGTCCGCGAACGCCTGCCGTGCGGCAGCCATCATCTCGAGATTGAGCCGGGTCACGGGGGCGAACCGACCACGCTCCACGAGCACGCTCGAATGCCGCAGGGCCTCCGACGCGAGCACCGGCGTTCCCGAAGCGTCGAACAGGATCGCCGGCGTGAAGCCGACGCGCACGAGGTGCAGTGCGAGGAGGCGGTTGTCCACGCCCGGAAACGCCGGCCCGCGGACGGCGATCCAGTCGATCTCCAGCCGCTCGCGACCGATGTCGTCGAGCAGCGCTTCGACGAGCTTCTTCGGCTCGCGAAAGCGGTTGAAAACGGCATGGAGCATGTTCACCCCGAGCCGCCCGAGCGCCTCCTGTTGCCTGGCGTTCGTGGGGTCGAGCAGACGACAGTGGACGATGACGTCGCTCGGCGCGGCACGGAACGCATGCTGGAAACGCACGCCGAGCCAGGCATGGCACTCGTTGCCCCCCGCATACGACCGAGCCGCCGCCGTGTCGGCGAACGCGAAAAAGCGGGTCCGCTCACCACGGGCCGCATCGAGCCTCTCACGCAGGAGCGCGAACTCGTGATCGAGCATCTCCTCGACGCGTTCCCGCGACACATACCGTGCCGCCTTGCCGTAGATGGCGTCGCTGACGGTCATGTCGTAGGCC
>Ga0209189_1002566_pt1 | contig 12654 bp, 15 predicted proteins | sample C_130820_EF_Meta_FD_187308 | JGI IMG/M metagenome (GOLD analysis project Ga0209189, IMG submission 187308) | Freshwater microbial communities from Lake Croche, Canada to study carbon cycling - C_130820_EF_MetaG (SPAdes) (version 3) | ecosystem: Environmental > Aquatic > Freshwater > Lake...
ATGTAATATTGGAAATACATTTAAAAGGAGATAGTGTATTTAAGTTAAATATACCTAATAACTTAAGAAGAGGACCTTCTGTTGAAATTTTATCAAAAATATATGAAAAAGTTGTGAATATCCCAGCCTCAAGTAAGCTAGCTAACATATTGAATGAACTTATATTGGAAATAAGAGTAAATAATCCAGATTTAGTAAACGGAGATATTAGATTTTTCTATGAACAAATTATAAAGAAATGTTTTAATTTAAAGTCTAAAACAGACGGTGTATTTAAAAACTACTATTCGTTAGTGTTTATATTTTTTCTTAAAGAACTTGGAGATATGCTTCAACATAAAGTTGCTATTGCAGATAAACATATTGCGTTAGGTTCTGTAGATGGGCTTTCAACTATTGGTTTTTTAAAAAGAGGTGGACCAATCTCTTATATTCCAAAAATAAATAAGAAAGGACTTGCGTATATCCTTTTTCGCGTTGCTGGTACTTCTCATCTTACTGGTGGAATGACTGCAGAACAAGTTCTTGCCCTACAAGAAGCACAAGAAGCTGCGAAAGATGCTGCACAAAAAGCGGAAAAAGCTGCGAAAGCTATTGCTAAAGAAGAATGTTTAAATAGAAAAAGATTCGCATTTGAAGAAGCAAGGAAAGATGCATTAATTGAAGTTGCAAGAAGAAAAGAAGAAATGATACGTAGAAGACAAAGGACTAGGGCAAAAATAGAGGAATTAAAGGCAAAAGAGGCACACGAGGCACAAGAGGCACAAAAAACATCACGTGGAAATAAGAGAAGGTATTCTAGAAAATATCGTAAACAGAAAGGTGGATCTAGAAAAAAGAAGAATAAAAAATTACAAAAACAAAAAGGAGGTGGTGATGATTTAACAGAAAAATATCTGAAACATTTAATAAATGCATTATTTTATAATTTATATAAAGTGTTAGAAGAAGATATTGATGACACTTCTTTATTTAAAATTACAAAAGTGTATGATGAAACAAACGACATTAAAGAAAATATAGATTTTACAATAATACTAGCAGAAAAAGAAGTTGAAGATAAAGAACTATTTCTGAAAAGGCAAATAACTCTTGATGATATAGAACAACTTAAAAATTTATGTGAAAAAGGGTATTCTATATCTAATATTTGCGACTCTGAAGAAGATGAGCATGATTATATATTTGTAGATAATACCCTACTAGGTCTTCCAATATCAAGTGTTCTTTATTTATTAACTGATATATTGTTTGACGAAACAAATTTAACAGGAGTTGAGTATATGAGTATAATAGAAAATTTTCTAACTGCGTTTAATTTTAAAAACGATGACATACAAAGAATAATGCATTGTATGGAATTATTAGATAATCCTGTATCAGAAGGTGGAGGCGGAGGAGGTGGTGGAGGCCAACACGTAGAACATAAGGATTTAGAACTATTAAATTTATTTAAAGAAGATCAAGCTAAACCCTTAGTTCCTACTGGGGAAGAAGAAATTATGTCATATATAGGAGGTGGTGGAGGCCAACACCAAGAGACGCCATCCAGAGGAAATATGGAAGAAGAGGAGAAAGTAGAGAAAAGAAACATGGGAGAAAGTCCAGACCCATACCCAAAACAAGAGACGCAATTATTGAACCCAGATACATCAATAAATACAAACATGGGAGAAGAGGAAGAAAACATGGAAGGTGGTGGAGGTGCTAGTGGTGGAGGTGCTAGTGGTGGAGGTGCTAGTGGTGGAGGTGCTAGTGGTGGAGGCATACAAGAAAAATTAAGAAGATTTCTAAGAGGATTTCTAAATAAAAAAAAATTATCAACACTAAAATTAGCAAAAAAACCTATTGGCAGTGGCAACACTGGTAAGCGTTTTACACGTGTGAAAATAGTACCACCTTAATTTTTTCTTAAATGAGTAGCATATAATTCTTCATAAAAGAAGCCATTTCGAAATCCCTTGTAACACAGCCCCTGCTTCTTTTTTTGTATAAGCATCTTCTACTTTTCCTTCCGTCGGGTCATACCAAAACATAGATCCAACACCACCACGTTCTAAATTAGACCATGCTAGAGCCGCTCCAGAATTTGCTATTTCTTCCGTATATTCTTTCATCTTTGATGCTAAAGATACTATACCAGATCCACGCCCACTCAAGAATTTTTCAACAATTGCTTGAGGACATCTATGAGGAAATAAAATAGCATCCCATTCACACGTAATTTGTGTAATATCTTCAGATGTTCCACCAATTAATGTAATATCATTAGCAGTCGTCCATTTTTGCCATAATCCTCTCGGTATTTCACACCCCGTTGTTACACAAATCCAAAGAATTCTCACAGGTTTCGGGCAATTTGCGACATACGTTGCCAACATTTGTGCTTCAAACCCTTCTTTAATACGAAACACAATATCCCAACGTTTTCTCAGAATTCCAATACTACTTACCAATGAATATCCGCTCGGACGACCAATGGCTTCTTGTATAACAAGAATATTGCGACCTTTATATAAACTCTCAGATTCAATCATATTAAATCTGCGCAACCATGCCATTTCATCTCCGACAACAAGACATTTATGTCCTTTTAATTGTCCGTCAAATCCTTCCACTTGCAATGTGTCTTGGCTGCCCTGAGGCTGAGAAGACAAAGAAAACATTCTTTATTTATACACATCATCTTCGCACTAAGAATTAGACGCAACCATGAACACCCGTTATCTTGTAGCCTTTCTCCTTATTCCATTGATTGATGCTCCTTGGTTATATTTCTCATCTTTCTATGCCGTTTCCATGTATGAGAAAATACAAGGAACAGCAATAAAAATGTCACCGTATCCCGCCATTATTGTATATATTGCTCTTGCTTATTTGCTTCTACAACAGACGAGTGTTCAAGGCGCATTTCTAAGTGGTGCGGCTGTCTATGCTGTATATGATTTCACAAATCTCACAATTTTCAAAGAGTTTAGTCCTTATATGGCAGTCGCTGATACACTATGGGGGGGAATTTTATTTGCTTCTTCCCATTATATTCTGAATAAACTATATCCGCAATAAGAATTAGACGTACTATGAGCACAATTATTCTATGGATTTGTATCATCATTTTCCTGATTATCATGGGAATGCCATTTTTCTGGTCATTCTTTATTATTTCCCTTATGAATTGGGGGCTATTTCGCGTATATTTACCTGAATCTGTAACATTCGAAAGCCTTCTTATATTATATATATGTCTGGCGTATATTTTAACAAAAGTAACGAACCTATGGGACGCCTTTTTCATAGGCTCGATCTTATATTTCATTTATTCACCAACTGTGCTACAAAACAATACGTTATTTGGTAGCGCAATACGTCTATCATGGGGTGGCCTATATTTTGCAGCATGTCTATGGATACTGCAATTCTTCCACAAAGCCTAATTAAATGTTAGAAATTTCGTTAATTATCAAATATGATGAATATGCTGTTGATAGATGCATGAAAGAATGATAAAACATCTGAGTATTCCAATCAGGGTCAAACGACATTCTTTTATAATATTTTCCTACGAAATACGATGTTAAACTGTATAGAATAGACGAAAACAATATGGCCCTAGAATATTGACTTGTCTGCAAAGACAAATATACATTTCTTGCTAAAAAATTAAGAATAGCTACACAATCTAACAGAAAGAAGCCTTCCATTCGCGTACCATGAAATCCAACAGTTGTAAATGTTAAAAACATATAAGTATATGCATCATATGTCCGTGTATTCATTAAAGCAACTGAGAAAGGGATTAAATATGTAAGACCAGAAACAACTAAAATTGGTTCTGGTCTTGTATGAGGATCGTGCAACATACTGTGGTTTTATTTAAACATAGTTTAGACCCAAGACCCAAGACCCAAGACCCAAGACCCAAGACCCAAGACTCTTAGGTATCAAACTTCCACGCCCATTGTAAAAGAGCCTGGCGTTGTCTAGGACGACATGACAAATCCCCTTTTACACAATGTTTCTTAACTGCTCCATAATGTCTGGCGAAATTCTTCCATCGTTGTATTTGCACGGAATCAAGATCGGGTATTCTCCTACCCATCCAATATCTACAATACCATTGAAACCATCCACGTTCATCGGGATTTCTTAAAGATAAGACCTCTCGTTTTCCGTCTAATACTTTTCCACCAGGTAACCAACCAGAATCTTTCCAATAGCTTAATGGAAGACGCGAATGAATTTGAAAATAATTTATGGAAGGATTATTTCCCTCAGGACATAATTTACCAAGTAGAGCAGCATTTAAAAACCATTCGGCAGGAAATTCCAAAAGACAATCATTCATATATTTACCACCGAAAACACCAAGACATAACATTTCTTCAGGCGTTACATACGGTTCAAAGCCTTCGGCAAATGCTGTTCCAGGCGATTCTGATAAAACATATGAATATTCGGCCATTTTATTCCATACTTTGATAGTATCTCCTTTCTTAAACGATGCAAAAGGACGTCCTTTTGTTTTCAAAATCTTCAACATATCATCCACCGTCTTTATCTTCAAAACTCGTTTATCCATCTCCTTCTCCATCTGCTTAAAGTGTCGTTTATTAATCTAGGTAATGCCAGATTTACCATTATTAAGAGTCACTTCATCACTTATCTTTCTCCCAGCGTTTATTGCTCTCGCCCTAGGACGATGGACCGATGTCGTTGTTATCTCAACACAAGGAATATGCTCAGTATGGTTTCATTCCACACATTCTAAATTATCTTTATATGCTGACCAGATAAGTATTCTTATTCTTGCTACTCATACCTTAGGTCTTGCGTTAACAAATTCTGTAACACCTTATTTATTTGTTCTCGGATTTGGATATATGGCGGTAGTATTTTCGTATGGGAAACGAAATAATTGTTTCTGTTTCGATCCTGATGAAACTGTAGGGAATAGATATCATGCTTCCATGCATGTTCTAGGAATTACTATATATTCGGTATCTATGATATTTTTCCTGAAATAAAAGTTGCCCGTTGAAAACACCCTTTTACACAGTCCCACATAATGGATTCTAAGACATTTGAGTTATTACGTCAATGGCGAGACACTTTATCTGAGAAAGAGAAGCAACTACATGAACTTGCGGCACTTAAATTAAAGAAAGTGCTCGTTCCTAAGAATTCGGAAAAAGATACTGACAGTGGATCTTATTTTCCTGAACGGTGTCATGCTTTTCTGAAATGGCGAAAATTAAATAAGCTCTAATGGAATACCTGCTCTCATAGCAGCCAATTCGGAAGTTTGTGTGTTAGTAAACTAAATACCCATTTATCTAAACGACCAATACACAAATAAAAAATGAACCCTTTAACACATTCTTCGTAAAGTCCTAAGGTTTCGAATGCCAACCACGAATATTTATGTTCTACGCCTTGAAGGTGGTAGATATTATGTTGGTAAAAGCGATACTGTAATGAAAAGATATAAAGAACATCTTGATGGAAGTGGTTCGGCTTGGACGAGAAAGTATAAACCAGTTTCACTAGAAAAGACTATTAGCAATGTATCACCGTTTGAAGAGGACAAGGTTACAAAAGAGTACATGCATAAATATGGCATTGATAAAGTTCGTGGCGGTTCTTACGTTCAAATAGAACTCGATGAGTTTCAAAAAGAAAGTATAAATCGTGAGATTTGGGGTGCCAAAGACCTATGTACTCAATGTGGAAGAGCAGGACATTTTATAAAAGATTGTTATGCAAAAACAGACGTTTCAGGAAACAAGATAGAGTATGAGGAAGACGATGATGACGATGATGACGATGAAGAAGATGACGATGAGGAAGACGATGATGAAGAAGATGACGAGTATTAAAAAATAAACGACCCGGCCTAAACTTTTTTCTTCATAAGTATTACAGTTACACTGGAAAAACTACGCCGACTTGTTTATCCTACCACGAATAGTGGCAGTTTTTATGCACTTTCTCGGCTACGTTTACAAAAACAAATACAAAGATGGAATTATGAATTACCGCGTGTAAAACCATATTACGCGATAAAATGTAATCCAGAACCTAAATTATTACAATGGCTCTCTGAAGCAGGATATGGATTTGACTGTGCTTCTGCTAGAGAGATTAAAACTGTCTTAGAATCTACAAATTCATTGTCATCGAATATCATATTTGCAAATCCGTGTAAAAAGAGAGAAGATATTGTGTATGCGAACGAACTAGGAATTCAAACAACGGTTGTTGATTCTTTAGAAGAGCTTCGCAAATTACACGAATGTGGTTGGAAAGGCGATTCTTTTCTACGAATCATAGTGGAAGACAGTGGAAGTAAGATGCCATTTAGTTCCAAGTTTGGAATTCCTCTTACACAAGTTCAAAAATTAGTTAAGGAAGCCAAACGATTAAATCAGAAAATCTCAGGAATAAGTTTTCATGTTGGCTCAGGATGTCAAACTCCTCAACAATATTTCAAAGCAGTATGGGATGCAAATTCGGTTATGAAAGATATTACAAATATAACTCCAATCATAGATGTTGGTGGTGGATTTGAATCATATACGTTTGAAAGTGCCGCCAAAGAATTAAAGCGTATTCGCGGATATATTCCATCTGAAATTAAATTAATCGCTGAGCCAGGGCGTTTTTTTGCGTCAACGAGTCAAGATTTATTTGTAAAAGTCATTGGAAAAAAAGCAATGAATGATACAAACGGATTTCGGTATACCTTGGATGAAAGTTTATACGGACAATTTTCGTGTATTCCATACGATCAAGCACGGCCAACATGGATTCGTATACGTCAGGAAGGAGAGGCAATAAGACAAAAATATCCAACCATCTTATATGGAAGAACATGTGATAGTGTAGATATGATTGCAAAATCTGAATCTGCAGAAGAATTAATGGAAGGTGATTGGTTATGGTTTCCAAATATGGGAGCATATACCACAGTAACAAGTACAGAATTTAATGGATTTCCAAAACCACCTTTGAAAATCTTGGAAACGATTGGACTACCGGAACCTGAAGAATTTCAAGCAGATGAATGGCCTTCTCATATCAGCTATGTGTCACATGTGAAAGCTTATTAATTCTCATCAATTTCTTCCTGAAATCTCATCGTCATGGTATGTATGCTGGGCTTGTGTAAAAGGAATGTATCTATCCATTTATATACTTCCATCGTTAATGGGAATGAATTGAAGGAAAACGTATTCAAGAATTGTGCCCATTCATAATCAGTTTCTTCACGATCAAAAGACGCTTTTACATACGAACGAAATATATGGCGATTAATATGAGCTTCGCCTGTTTCATGAAAGAGTAGCAATTTCTTTTCAAGGTCTCTTGCCCTAGCTTTCGAAATAGCTAACTCTTTTTTAAGAACTCTGATTTGTTCTTGAAGCGCTGTATCTTCCATAGAAGGACTTGAGGACTTGAACAATAAAAAATGATATGATATCATTTTTTATTGGCCTGCCCCGCCTCAGACGCAATGTCATATTTGAAACTAGTGTGGTTTGTATTTATGGCATCTTGTGTTCTGTGCCTCAGTCTTGGACTGTATATATTTATCAGAGATAACACATCATATCCTGGTAGTATTCTAGTAATTTATGGGGGTGTTGGAACCATGTTTATTATTTGCACGTATTTTATAACATGTTTCTATGATCGGTTTGTATTGGGCGATACATCATGTTTGCCTTTTCATAACCAGTAATAATTATATCCAACAACAGTATCGGTTGTTGTACGAGGTTTATATTCATACTGAGTCAAAGTATTTCCCGAAGCATCTTTCCATGAAGTAAAAGAAACTTGTGCCAGTATATAGAGAACATATAAAAATACGATGATGAAGAACACAGCTAATCCAAGACGCCAACCTTCCATTCTTATTGATGTTTATTTTTTATTTTTTATTTCTTCTTCGTTGTATAACTCTTTCAGCAATTGAATTTGACGGTCTAGGTTTCAACTGGACGCGAGGTTTTTTATAAACCCACGATTCTCCCTTTCTTTTTTTATTTGAACGCCAAGCAATCGAACATGCATCGAACCATTCGGGAGAAAATTCTTCCATTATATAGTTTACGCGAAAATCCTATAGGCCAGCGGTCTAAACATAAAACACCTATGATTTAAAAAAACATAGGTGTATCTTGTAAATGACTTCTAATCACAGTCTTATTTTCCGATATATATTGGTCAGATATAATCGGATTGATGTTGAATGTCCCCCATGTCCATTATATTAATATCTACCTTCCGTTTTTTCCTATATTGTTCAACTATATATGTGACTTCTGTACATTATTCATAGAAGGTTAGATCATTATTGCTAGGAACCACTCTAGCCATATAATAAAGGGGTGGCACATCACATCAAGGTAGTCAAAAGAGTCATGGCCCTGTGATACGGCTCGTCCTTCCTACCTATAATATTTTGAGAAAATATCATAGATAGAAGTTTTTATATACTATTAAAATAATATATAAAAACCGACCAGAGTGGGGGTCGAACCCACGACTTTACGGTTAACAGCCGTATGCTCTAACCAACTGAGCTATCCAGTCATTTAGGAGGTTTCCCTCCTAGATAGTTTCGGAAGAAATGCTTTAGCCCTTTTTACGCAGAAAGGCAGAAACGCAGAACCGCAGAATCATTTCAACACTCCTCAAACTCTCCATTCCTGAAATAGCCAATATGGTCTCCAACTCCCCCTTTTGAATCGGTATCAAATACAAATTCATCCGCGATCCAAACCGTTATTCCACCAAGAACCTTTTTACACAAATCCACAGAATCTGTTTCTAACACAACGGGCACCTTATCAATTTCGCGATATTTCACCTCAACCGCCTTGAATATTTCTTTCATTGTTTTCGTCGGTGCAACTTTCTTTTTCTGTTCAGTCTTTCGCATTTCCTTCTCTATCTCTCTCGTAGAAGGTCTTTGAACCTTCCAACCTCCATTCTCTTCCATTTGTTTTTGAGCAGTTTCAGCCACCTCAATCCATTTCAAAGCATCCATGGAAAGTGTTTTCCCAGATTCTTCAAACTTCTTCAGTTTTTGCCAATACGTAAAACTTCCATATATATTTGATACATGTGGAATAGGTTCTGTAATAAGACCATGAAGAATTCTTGTCTGATACTTCCCTTCTCTTGGTCTCTCCAAACACCTTTTACACAATTCTTCGTCGGTCTTGTTACCACATTGATATGCCTGGCTGACTGTGAAACACGAGTCAATGCGAAAACTCGTCTTATCCCAATTCGTTAAACGTCCTAGACATTTCTTCATTTTTGCAGGAGGGGACTCGTTTTTAGATTCGCACGGAAATCAAATTTTATATTGAATTCGGAAATTAATTTCTTTAACTCCAATCCACTAATTTTATTATCGATTATATGACGATATAATAAGGCGATGCGATTATTTGGATGCAGTGTTTCGGCTGTAATATTATTAACTGTGATTGTGCTGTAGGTATTTAGAAGAACATTGTACAGAATTTCATTCTTATAGGGTATATAGTTAATGCCAGGAATTTGAAAAGCACGTGTCATAATACCATTATAAAGTATATTATGTAATCTAGAACAAACGGTATTCTGAGATGGTTGATTAGGGCCGAGAATACCTTTTGGAATATTTACTAGATTTTCATCTTTTGTAGTGGTTTGTGTTATGGCAACAATGGGTTGCTTATTTATTGTATGAATGGAAGTATTTATTTTTTCTATAGAAATTAGTCCTTGATCTGTGGAAACTTTACTTCCTGCTAGAAAACATATATTTGATAAAGGATTCATAAAAATTACATTTATTACAACTGTCACGGAAATAGATGGATCCATTATATTTGTATATCTGATGGTTGTAGTCCCATTCATCACAGCTTTTATATAATCATTCCTATTTCCTAAAAAAAATGGATCAGTGCTCCATGTTCCTGCTTTTTTATAATTTGCAACACCGATTGGATAAAAAGTTAATTGATTTGTAAATAAACTGAGGGGGATTTCATTTGTATCATTTAGAGTTACTTTAATACTCTTACGATCCGATGATACTCTTGATTGAAATTTATAAGTAGTTTCAGTTGTTTCTGAAAACGAGTTAAATGCCATAGATGTTAAAGGAAGATCAACAGTTATAGGAATATTTACACTTCCAATGTTTGTATCTTTATACCACTTCGCAACTAAAAAGTTTGTAGTATTTTCTTCAGGAGTTTGAGATATTCCCCTAAACCTAGTTACATTGCCAGAATTATCATACGATACTGAAGTACCATATCCTTTCCAAATAACTCGTTTATCAGACTCTTCTACACCAATGGTGGGTGTATAATATACAATTAAATCGCTTGTTTCATTGTAATCGGTATTATTTAATATTATATCTGCGACATTTAAACGAATCACTGAAGCATATCGTACATGGGGAGTTTGTACTCCATTTACCTTATATTCGCTAGCATTTAAATAAATTTCATATCCAAATGACGTAAAATCAAGCTGATTGATTTCTGTTGGGATTAGTTCTGTGCTATAGGGATTATTCTGTGACGTATAATCTGAACTTACAGGGACAAGTAATACAACGTTTGGTGGGTTATGATCAGTATAATAACGACTCCATACTAAGAAATGAATGCCATTTATTTGAAAACAACAAATTAGTACGCGGAATCTATCGTAGGGTTCATACACCCATTCGGGAATTCCTGTACGATTGAATCCTGGAAATATAAAATTCGCAGTAGACGGTGTAACTGTATATTCGGGTGAGGGAGAATCTACAGAAAAGATCGGATTATTTGGAATGAGACAGACTCTAAAAAGCGAACTACTACTCATATCTGGGAACCATTTTGTCGTTAAAGCATTATTTACTGCACCAATATCTAATGTAAATGACCACGTCTCATAAATAGTTGGCTGTGCCGACGAACTTATGTAGGTTTTTGTATCTGGTGTCCCTTCTTGTGTTTGAAATGTATTATCTGTATATTTCGTTATAGTTATGGAATTTGATGAATTTGACAGAATACATTTAAAATAAGCTGTTTCTGACGCGCTCATACTAAAAAAAAACGTAGCGCTTTCAGAACCAAAACTTGTTCCTTCTATAATCTTAAATAAAGAGGTAGTTACAACTTCCGTTGATACATCTCTTATAAGTAGGCTATCGGCTACTAAACCATGTCCAGATATATCAAATGTAAGTTTTGATGACACTCCAGATCCATAATAGAATACATTACATGGTGAATTCGTAACATCTACTCTCCAATTTGTAAAAAATACACCAGTCATAGTATATATTTATAAATTAGAAAATAAATATATACTAGCGAAGAAAAAATCACATTTACTAGTATATGATATACCCTTCGATTCTAGCTCATGTACTTAGCGGAATCGTTTTGTTCACAGCATTTCTTTTCCTATTCTATTATTCAAAAATAATCTCTAAAGATTCTTATCAACTCATAAGTATTCTATTATTATTTTCCGTTGCTCTAGGAATACATGGAATATCACACGCTGTTTTAGAATCTGTATATCATTATAATCCAATGAGTCTATTAACTAGAAACTAATTCTACCTATACGCTATTCAAGGTTCTCGCACTAGGATCAGATGTTTCAGGAGACCATCGCGGCATCCAAAACGGCCAATAATCTCCTGTTTTTGTAAAAAAGTTCTCATAGATCGTGCGATAATAAAACGCTTCAGGCGTTTTTGGCCGAGGCTCTTTCAATTCTTCAGCCATTTCTTTCCAATTCTCAGGAACGAGCCGACCTTCAAGAATTCTTTCTTGGATTTCTTGAAACCAAGATTTTTCTTGACTGCTAACTCCATCTGAAAATGCCTCCTTTCTTCTCCATAAAACTTCCTCGGGTAATAAGAGGTCACCAGAAAAAGATTCTCGTAAAAAATGTTTTTCCATGCGATTTTCGCACTTATTAGGACGTCTCAGTTCTGTAGGAAGACTCATTGCGACTCCAACAAATTGTTTGTCTAAAAACGGTGTTCTTGCTTCCAGCCCGTGCGAACTTATCGAACGGTCTGAACGTAACACGTCATATCTGTGAATTTCTGCAAGAAGTCTTTGAGAATCTGCTTCAAACGCAAAGTCATTTGGTGCCTTATAAAAATATAGATAAGACCCCCATACTTCATCTGACCCATCTCCATTAAACACCACCTTACAATCAGTTGTTCGTCGAATTTCCCGCGCAATCATCCAATTCCCCACAGAAGCTCTCACAGTTGTTATATCATACGACTCGATGTCACGAATCACATCTGGAATACACGAGAACATCTCATCAGCGCTTACAACCAACTCATGATGTTCTGAGCCTATCCAATTTGCCACTTTTCGTGCATATGCCAGATCGCTACTCCCTGTCATGCCGATACTGAATGTCTTAAGAGGAGGTAGTCGACGTTCAACGAGAAGTTTCTGGACGATTGCCGCAATGAGCGATGAATCTAGACCACCACTTAATAGTGCGGCAACAGGACGTTCGGTCAAGAGTCTTTTTTCCACAGCGGCAAGAAGTGTTTGACGAATTAAATGTTCAGCCAATAAACTATTTGTCCCCCCCTTT
>Ga0209189_1002567_pt1 | contig 12652 bp, 10 predicted proteins | sample C_130820_EF_Meta_FD_187308 | JGI IMG/M metagenome (GOLD analysis project Ga0209189, IMG submission 187308) | Freshwater microbial communities from Lake Croche, Canada to study carbon cycling - C_130820_EF_MetaG (SPAdes) (version 3) | ecosystem: Environmental > Aquatic > Freshwater > Lake...
ACGAGCGGCCGATCCAATCGGAGAGCGTGCCACTCGGCAGCCTGACGACCGCGGCCACGGCGGTGGCGATCCCATCGATGAGTCCGATGTCGACGCTTGTGCCCCCGAGCCCCCCCACACGAACGCCGGCAGAAGCGGATAGATCGCCTCGCTGGAAAGGTCATCGAGGAAGCTCGTCCAGCCGAGCGCGCGGATCGTGTGGGGCAGTGAATCCGCTGACGACTGGGGTGAATGAGTCATGCGGCACAACCTCTCGAAGAGCTTCAGCTGGAGGTCGCATGCCGACCACGGCGGCACGCGACCCGACTGCCGTCTGTCACGGCCGCTCGGCGCCGGTGTCGAGCACCGCCATGAAGGCCTTCTGCGGGATGTCGACGGAGCCCACGCTCTTCATCCGCTTCTTGCCTTCCTTCTGCTTCGCCCAGAGCTTCTTCTTGCGGGAGATGTCGCCGCCGTAGCACTTGGCGGTGACGTTTTTTCGCATCGCTGAGATCGTCTCTCGCGCGATCACCTTCGTGCCAATCGCCGCCTGCAGGGCCACCTCGAACATGTGGCGATCGATCTCACCCCGCAGTTTCTTGACGATTGCCCGTCCGCGGCGGTCGGCGTCGCGGCGGTCGCAGATGATGGAGAGCGCGTCGACCTTCTTGCCACCCACAAGAATGTCGAGCCGGACGAGATCGGCAGGAAAATAGCCAACCAGCTCGTAGTCCATCGTGCCGTAGCCCCTCGTCACGCTCTTGAGCTTGTCGTGCATGTCGTAGATCACCTCGGCCAGCGGCAGGTCGAAGGTGAGCATGGCCCGTGTGGGCGAGAGATACTCGGTCTTGAGATAGACGCCGCGACGATCGGTGCAGAGCTGCATGATCGGGCCGATGTGCTCGACGGGCGTGAGGAAGTTCGTCCGCACGATCGGCTGGCGGAACTCCTCGATTTCGCCGGTATCGGGAACGTCCTGCGGATTCCGGATGTTGATCGTCTCGCCGCTGGTCTTCAGGATCTGGTAGGTGACGTTGGGGGCCGTCTGGACGAGGTCGAGATCGGCCTCCTGCTCCAGCCGCTGCTGGATGATCTCCATGTGCAGGAGCCCGAGAAACCCGCAGCGGAAGCCGAAGCCGAGCGCCTCGCTCGACTCCGGAGCGAATTCGAACGACGGATCGTTGATCGCGAGCTTCTCGAGCGAGTCGCGGAGCTCTTCGAAATTCTCCCCTTCGGAGGGGTAGAGACCGCAATAGACCATTCGCTGCGGCGGCTTGTAGCCGGGCATGGGAGCAGCGGCGTGGTCACCTGGGATCGTGACCGTGTCGCCGATGTGAACCTGTTTCACGTCCTTGATGTTGCAGACCAGGTAGCCCACCTGGCCGGCCACCAGTTCCTCGCAGGCGCGCCTTTGCGGCACGAACTGGCCGAGCTCCAGCACCTCGTGCGTCACGCCCGTTTCCAAAAACCGGATCTTCTGCCCCTTCTTCACCGTGCCGTCGATGAGCCGGACATAGGTGATCGCGCCCCGGTAGCTGTCGTAGTGGCTGTCGAAGATCAACGCCCGCAAGACAGCCTGGGGATCGCCCGTGGGGGGCGGAATCCGCTCCACGATCGCGGCGAGCAGATCGTCGATACCGATGCCGGTTTTCGCACTGGCCTTGATCACTTCCGTGGGGTCGATCGAGAGGCTCTGCTCCATCTCGGTGAGCACCTCGTCGACCCGCGCGTGCACGAGGTCCACCTTGTTGATGACCGGCACGATGGCAAGATTCTGGTTGATCGCCGCGTAGGCATTGGCGACGGTCTGGGCCTCGACCCCCTGAAAGGCGTCGACTAAGAGCACGGCGCCTTCGCAGCAGGCCAGGCTCCGCGACACCTCGTAGTGGAAGTCGACGTGGCCCGGCGTGTCGATGAGGTTGAGTTCGTAGAGCTCCCCATTGTGCCGGCATTCCATGCGGACTGCCCGGGCCTTGATCGTGATGCCCCGCTGCCGCTCCAACTCCATGTCGTCGAGCATCTGCTCCTTGAGCTGCCGTTTTTCTACGGTACCCGTGCGTTCCAGGAGTCGGTCGGCGAGCGTGCTCTTGCCGTGGTCGATGTGGGCGATGATGGAGAAGTTGCGGATGTGTTTGCAGTCGATGCTCATGGGGGGATTGTAGACGAGTTTCGTGCCCGATGGATTGGAAATACGGTCGGCGTCAGCGGGCAACGCCCCGGCGGGCCAATCCTGCGGCGCCGATTGAGCCGGCGTCGCCCCCCAGGCTTGCGTAGCGGATGATGGTCTGCGCTGCGAGCAGGGGAAACGCGCGCGCCTGCACCTCCGCCCGTACCCGCTCGATGAAGGCCTTGCCGACGGCCGCATCCTCGCCGCCGAAGGTCATCGCGCCGCCGATCAGCACCGCTTCGGGATCGAGCGTGTGCATGAGTGTGACGATGCCGATTCCCAGCCAACGGGCTGCTTCCAGGATCAGTTCCATGGCCAGCGGGTCGCCGCCAGCCGCCTCGCGGGAGATGAGGATCGGCGTCAACTCCTCGCCCGCGCGGACGGCGGCTGCCAGTGCACCTCCAGCCCCCTGCTCAATCGCCTCTGCAGCAAGGGCTTTGAGCGCCGTCGCACTGCTATAGGCCTCCAGGTCACCACGGTGGCCAAACGGGCACTTCCTCGCGGTGTCAGACGGATCGACGATGATGTGGCCAAACTCGGACGCATGGCTGTGGGCGCCGTCGATCGAGGTGTCACCGATGATGATGCCTCCTCCCACCCCAGTGCCCAGGGTCAACAGGATCAGGCTCTCGTAGTCGCGTCCTGATCCGACCCAGAACTCACCGTAGGCCGCCGCCGTGGCGTCGTTGGCATACGTCACGTCGTGGCCACAGTGCGCCGCCAGGCGATCGCGGATCGGGAAGTTGTCCCAGCCGGGAAGGTTGCCCGCGCGGAGGATCACTCCCGTCGTGAGATTCTGCGGTCCGGGGGTGCCGAGCCCGACGCCGGCGATGTCGCTGGTGGCGATGCCGACCAGATGCGCCAGCGTGTGCACCATCCGGCCCATGCGTGCCGCCGTATCTTCGGGGCCTCGGTCGGCATGCGTTGGCTCAGTGTGAAAGGCGACGATCCGCCCGCAGTCGTCGACGAGGGCGGCCTTGATATTGGTGCCGCCGAGGTCGACGCCGGCATAGAGCGGCAAACGGGCCTCCGCGAGCGGCAGCAGGGAACGCGTGTTCGTGCTCATGCGTTCCCGGCTCAGTCCTCGGCCGGGAGGCGGCTCACTTCCACCGTTGGTGTGGGGCCGGTGCAGGCCTTCATGAATTCGACGAGGTCGGCCTTCTCCTGCGCGGTCAGCTTCAGCGGTCGGATCTTTTCGCTCAAGGAAGCATTGGGGTGGCCACCCTTGTCGTACCACTCCACGACCTCTTCCAGCGTCGCCACCGAACCGTCGTGCATGTAGGGGCTGTTCAGCGCCACGTTGCGGACGGTCGGCGTCTTGAAGGCGCCGGTGTCCTTGGGGTCTTTCGTCACGACAAACCGCCCGAGGTCGGGCTCCGGCTTATCCATGCCGATGCCGATGTTGTGGTACTTTTCGTCGGCCAGATTCGCACCGACGTGGCAGGCGGTGCAGTTCCCCTTTTCCGAGAAGAAGATGTCGCGGCCCCGTCTGGCCTCCTCCGACATCGGATGGGCTTCGGCAGCAGCCTTCGCAGCTGCATATTTTGCCGCCAGTTCCTCGTCTTCAGCGATATCATCAGGATCGAGGCCGGCGAATGGCCGCAGCTGTTCGCCGTAGTCATACGGAGACGGGCCGGTGACCAGTGCCCGTTCGAATGCGGCGATGGCCTGACCCACCCGGTCGATCGTGAGTTCGCCAAAAATGGCATCGAACTGTCGCCTGTAGACCGGCATCTCGTTGAGACGTTTCACCACGCCCTCGTGGGTGAAGCCCATTTCGATCGGATTCTGGATCGGACCCACAGCCTGAGCCTCGAGCGACTCGGCGCGGCCGTCCCAGAACTGCGGGCCTGACAGGATGCGGTTAAACGATACTGGTGAGTTGCGGCCACCCTGCTGGTTACGAATACCGACCCCTGTCTTGGTGTTGGCCGAATAACCCTGGGCCGGGTTGTGGCAGCTGGCGCAGCTGACAGTCGCATCGACGGAGAGCCTGGGATCAAAGTAGAGCTGACGGCCGAGCTCGATCTTCGCGCGGGTGAGGGGATTCTTGTTGAGGCCGGCCGTGTCGATCTGGGAGGCACCCTGCGAGAGGCCTAGCGGGAGCACCGGCTCCAGTGTCACTCCCTGCTTCGGATCCGCGAGCCACAGATCGATCTCTGCGAGCGTGATGGGTCCGCTGCCGGGTACGCCGGCTGTCAGCGAGGGGTCGCCGAGCATGACGCGTTCGGCGGGCGCGGCAGCCTCCGCGGAGACGACCGCGGCAGCGCTGGCCTGCTCAGACGTGGCCGGCTCAGACGTGGCCTGCGCCGCTCCAGCCGGCGCTGTCGGTGACTTTTCCGGTGCGGGCTGCGGCTTCGTTACCGTCACAGCCTCCGCTGCGGGTGGAGCGTCGGTGGCTGCTGCCGCCGGGGCATCGATCGATTTGCCCGCTTCAGCGATCACCCGATCAGCGGCAGCAGTCGCCTCGTCTGCAAGTTGCTTCGACTTCACCGCCTCCTCGTCGATGGCCACACCCTGTGCGGCCTTCTGCCGCTGGTTCGCCGCGGGGTCGAGGGCTTCGATCGTTTCGATTTCGACGACTTCTCCTTTGGAGCCGGTGCGGCCGGATGGCGCACAGCCCATAAGGCTGATGCTGATCGTGGTGGCCACTAGGATGGCCACGGCAGGAACAAGGCGTGTCGACCGATGAAGTGTCATGTGAAAGGCTCCTTCTGAAATCACGAAGCTGAATTCGAGGACGTGAGCGATGTGTGAACGGAAGATGAACAGAAGCCGCAAAGCCGGCCACTTATAATAGAAGGTTCGCCCCGGCTGTGCAGTAGCCAGTCGCCTGAGGGCCCGGGCGATTTCGACGCGAACTAGACGATATCGTCGGTGGCCAGCCACTCCAGTTCGCCCGGATGGCCAGGACCGTCGTCGAGCCGGATCGACGCGACCGCTCCTTTCTGCATGCGGATCGAGGCTGAGCCGTCCCCAATCGTGAGACCGACCAGCCGGCCGACGCAGGGCATGTGGCCCACCCAAGCCACGCGGGCGGCATCCTGCTGAGTCGTCCACTCCACCAGAGCGGGCCAGTTGGAGGCGGGGGCAAGGGCATCGACCACTTCGACGGCTGGGACGTCGTCGAATGCCGCCGCGAGCAGTTCTGCCGTCTCCAGAGCGCGGGTGAGTGGGCTGGTGGCGATGACATCTACCTGCATGCCTGCCTTGCGGAGGCGTTTCATCATGGCGGCGAACCGCTTCCGACCTTTTCTGGTGAGCGGGCGGGCATGGTCGTCGATGCCGGGCCCCGGCTCCTCGGCCCAGGCGTGGCGGACGATGTAAAGATGCGTGGTGAGTTGTGGCATGGAGGGATTGTGCGTCCGGCAAGCGACCGGGGCAAGTTGGGTGTCGTAGGCGGGGTTCCGCTGGTGCCTGTATTCATCCGTGAAGGGGGTGCCCATGCCCCATCGCCGGACGTTCGCTCCGGACATCCTGTCCTTCGCTCACTCGATGCTGACTGCGCTTCGGCATCCTGCCTGCGCTTGTCAGCAACGCCGGCTCTTGGGGCATGGGCACCCCCAATCGCCGGGAGCGGTGAAAGCCTCCGACTCGGGGCGAGGATACGCCTACTCGCTTCGGCTTCCACCGCTCCCAGCTCCTCAAGCGTCGTGCTAGGCCCGCCGCCAGAGGGCGGCTTCGGCGAGTTGCTCCTGCTCGATTGCGGCGGCGGCGTCGCGGCGCCAGCGGATGGCGTCACTCGGGTAGCCGGCCGTGGGCCGCAGGCCCGGCAGGCGGGAGGACCAGAATGTATTGAAGGCATACATCGCAAGCTCGCGGACGTATTTCGCCGTCATGCTCGCCAGGGCCACCGGAGCGCGTGCTTCTCCACCCACACAGAACTCGATCCGGCAGGCATTCGTCGCGGTGACATCACAGGCCGGCACGAGATACACCGACCGGTCGGGCGTCTCTTCCAGCGGCCGCACGAGCGCGGCACCAAAGTGATGGGACACCAGCCCGCCATACCGTTTGCGGCCGCCATGCCGATCACACCAGATGATCGCCGGCTCGTTTGGTGTACTGGCTCGCAGGGTCGCCGCCAGATCGAGCGTGGCGGCAGAGAGGATGTCCGACTTGTTCATGCCGGTGTCGAGCAGGGCGTTGAACTCTTCGGGATAGATGCAGCGGCAGACGACCCGCTCGAGCGACACGCCATGGCGGGCGAGCACCCCGCGGACGACCGTTGCAAGCACCAGGCACTCGGCTGCGTCGGCCTCACTGGGCACGCTGATCGGCAGCAGCGTCTGCCACTCTCCGCGACAGCCACCACGGGGCGAGATCGGTCCAATGCTCTCGGCAAGCGCCGTCCAGATCATGGGCAACTGGTTGACCGTCAGCAGGAGTCCGGTCGCGACACCCTGTTCCAGCGCACCAAGTCCCGCGCCACCACGAAAGATCTGCTTGGAATCGGCCCAGAGCGGTGATCGCGTGCGGCCTCGGTGTGTCGCCACGACGGAATCCACCTCGGAGATGGCAGCGGTGAGCAACGCCTCGGCATCCGTCACAGCGGCTGCGATTCTCCAGGCCGTAGCCGCCACCCCGAGCGGCCCGAGGTTTGGGCCGTAGCCCGCTTCGTCGGTGCCGATCACGAGCGTCATCTGAAGGCCTGCGGGTGGATTGGGCTCAGGGACTCCATCCGCCGGCAGTATTCATAGATGGCGATCGACGCCGAGGTGGCGGCGTTCAGGCTATGCGGCAGTCCATACATGGGGATCTCCGCGACACGGTCGAGGCGGGCGAGCACGTCCTCCTCCAAGCCGGTCCGTTCGTTGCCGACGACGAGCACGGTTCGAGAGGCGAAGGAAAAGCCGAACAGGCTTTCGGAATGCGTCGTCTGCTCCAACCCTACGATCTCATAGCCCTCAAAGCGGAGCCGGTCGAGGACCGGAGGCAGGCTGCGGTGAATCTCGAAGACGACCGAGTCGGCACCGTCGCGCGCGATCCGGTCGTGGAGCCGGGCCGCGCCGCAGGCGATCACCCGGGTCACGCCGAAGCAGCCGCAGGTGCGGACGATGTGCGAGAGGTTGACATGGCTCCGCATCGGCGGGCAGGCGACGATCAACTCCCGCGGTGTCGCGGGCTGTGATGGTGGCTTGTGGCGAAGGTGTTCGAAGCGGGGCATGCCGGTATTCTGCCCGATTTTCCTTTACACTGGCCATGTCCGGTCTCGTCCCGCAGGAGCCAGAGTGATCATGATTAGCTTTTCGAGCCAGTCACCCCATACCGCGCCAGGGGAGCCAACGGCCTCTGCCAAAACTCCGAACCGCCCGGCCCGGCCGCCGCGGCCGGGTGACATCGTCAAGAGTCCGCTGGGATTCGGTCGGGAGACGGTCGAGTCGATCGTGATTGCGTTCACGCTCGCGCTCTTGTTCCGCGCGTTCGAGGCGGAGGCGTTCGTGATCCCGACCGGCTCCATGGCTCCGACGCTGATGGGCCGTCACAAGGACCTGATCTGCGAGTCGTGCGGCCGGGACTTCCGCGTTGGTTGCAGCGCCGAGGAGGACGATCAGTCGCAGAGTCTGCGGACGGAGGCCGCGCGGCTGGAACGCGAACTGTCCAGCCTCAAGGCCAACGAGAACAGCAGTGGGATGGGCATTCAGGAGCGGGAGGCCAGCCGTCGCCGGATCGAACTGCTCGAGAACGATCGCGGTCCGATCAGCCAGCTCCGTGCGAGACTCGCCGGCAAGATGGTGCCGGCAGCAAAGTGCCCGAACTGCGGCTATGGGATGCGGATGGTGGAGGGCTCGGGCGGTCAGTTGCGGTACGACCCACGGTATCCGTCGTTCAGCGGTGACCGGATTCTGGTCGACAAGTTTGCCTATGATTTTGCCGAGCCACAGCGGTGGGACGTGGTCGTCTTCAAGTATCCGGAGGAGGCGAAGACCAACTACATCAAGCGTTTGGTCGGGTTGCCGGGCGAAGCGGTGTCGATTGCCGGCGGCGACATCTGGACCAGCCGCGACGGGGCCGCGGCCGAGATGGCCCGCAAGCCGCCCGACACGATGCGGGCGATGCTGCAGTGCGTGCACGACAGCCGCTATGTGTCGGCCGATCTGCAGAAAGCCGGGTGGCCGCTGTGTTGGAGTGACTGGTCGCCGCGTGGGCAGGGACCTTCCCTGAGATGGACGAGCAGCGACGAGGGGCGATCGTTCAGTGTCTCGAACAGGTCAAAGGACACGCCGGCCACCCTCCGCTATCAACACTTCTTCCCGTCTGCTGAGGACTGGGAAGACGTGCGGCAGGGCGAGTCGCTCGCCGGCCGCGCCCGTCCCACCCGCATCGATGATTTCCAGCCCTACAACGCCATCGGCACCCGGCCACATTGGGTGGGCGATCTGGCTCTGGAGATGGACTGCGAGATCGCTGGCCAGGATGGAGGCACGCTGACGATCGACCTGGTGGAGGGGGGAGCAGCGCACCGCTGCACGTTTGACTTGGCCACCGGCGAGGCGACGTTGACGCTGGCCGCCGCTGGTGCCGGCGGCACACAATCCCCGCGGGCTCGTACACCGGTCCGCGGGACGGGTTCCTGGAAGATCCTGTTCGCCAATGTTGATGACGAACTGTCGCTCTTCGTCGCGGGCCGCCGCATCGCATTCGACCGGCCGACGACCTGGAGCCGCGACATTACTGATGTGCCGCGCAACCGGCCTGTGGAAGTTGTCGTCGAACCGGGCTCCGCCGAACCGAGTGACTTCTCGCCGGTGGGCATCACCGCGGCCGGGGCGGACATTCGCGTCAAGCACCTGCGGGTGCTCCGTGACACTTTTTATATCGGCGCGGTCGATGTGGGGGCCCGACCGGGTGAGATCTTGGAGGAGGATAGGCTGGAGTTCGACCTTGAGGCGGATCAGTTTTTCGTCCTCGGCGACAACTCAGCCGCCAGCAAGGACAGTCGGCTTTGGCTGGAGGGCCACCACGTGGACAGGGATCTGCTCATCGGCAAGGCGATGGCGGTCTTCTGGCCGCATGCCGTCCCGGCACATTGGAGCGTACCGCTGAAAATTGGCGGTTCTGAGTTGCGATTGCCCTCGTGGCCAAACTTCGGGAGGATGCGGTTCGTGCGGTGAGGCTGGCACGGTGCCAGGATCGCGTTCAAGGAGGAACCAGATGCCGTTGTTGTCGGTCAACGGACTCGTGAAGACCTACGGCCGTCGCCGGGTGGTGGACGGCGTCGATTTCCACGTCGAGGCAGGGGAGATCGTGGGCCTTCTGGGCCCCAACGGCGCGGGCAAGACGACGAGCTTCCGGATGACCTGCGGCCTGGTCATTCCCGACGCCGGCAGCGTGCTGCTCGACGACGAGGAAATCACCCAATGGCCGATGTTCAAGCGGTCGCGGGACGGCGGCATGGGCTACCTCGCTCAGGAGCAGAGCGTGTTCCGCAAGCTCACCGTCGAGCAAAACCTGCTGGCGATCATGGAGCTGGTGGGCATGCCGCCGAAGGAGCGCCGCCGCCGCTGCGAAGAATTGATGGAGCAATTCGACATCACGCGGATCCGCAAGTCGAAGTCGCACTACATCTCGGGCGGCGAGAAGCGGCGGCTCGAGATCGCCCGCTGCCTCGTCACGGAGCCGCGGATCATCCTGCTCGACGAGCCGTTTACCGGCATCGACCCGGTCACGATCCACTCCATCCAGAAGATCATTACGGGCCTCCGCGATAGCGGTATCTCGATCCTGATCACCGACCACCGCGAGCGGGAGACGCTCGCGATCACCGACCGCAGCTATGTCGTCCGCGCCGGCAAGGTGCTCTGCCACGGCACCGCGCAGGAGGTGCTCACGAACCCCGACGCCAAGAAGTATTACTTCGGTGAGAGCCCGGGCGTGGAAGCGGCGTGAGCTTCCAAACGGTGCCGGGCGTGCACAGGTCGAATCCGCCCGCATCGGTTCGCCGGTCTGCGGCATGCTCGTCGCCGGCGGATTCTGCTACAGGAGGCTCGTGGACGAATCGTGCATCGCTCGTGAGTCGCAGAATTCACCGGACTCCTGCGCGTGCCTCCGACCGGCTCCGCGCATCTGGAGTCGTGGTGCCACGTTTGGTGCGTGCCCGTTTAGCCACGGCTCGCGATGAGCAGACTGCGACCGAGCGCCGTCGGTGCGCGGGCCACGATCTTGAGGCCGAGGTCGGCCAGCCAGTCGCCGATTTCGGCGGCTGAGTAGAGTCGCCCCTGGGTGACCGTCGTGAGCAGCACGGAATACTCGGCCGCCCACACCGGGCCCGACATGTCGTCGTCGAGCAGCATGTCGTGGATGAGCAGGCGACCACCCTCCGGCAGCGCCGCGACGCTTCGTGCCAGCAGTCGCCGGCAGTCGGCCTCGTTCCAGTCATGCAGCACGTTGGAGAAGAGATGCGCGTCGTGGTCCTCGGGCCACGGGTCGGCGAACATGTCTGCCGTCAGGATGTTGATGCGGCTACCGAGCCCCGCTGCTGCGACCGTCCGCTGGGCGATGGCGTCGACGGGTGACGCTTCCAGGACCGTCGCGCGGGTTGCGGGAAACGCCGCCGCGACTGCGATTGAGTAGACACCCGACCCGCCGCCGACATCGAGCAGTCGGTGGGGTGGGCAGCCTGCCAAGGCCTGGGCCAGCCCCGGCCCGAGCACGCGGCCCCGACAGTCCATGGCGGCAGTGAAGGATTCCGCAAACGCCTCTGTTCGCATCGCGGCATGCCAGTCCGCGGCCCCCTCCTCGCCCGGCCAGTTGGCAGGTCGGTCGGTCCTGAGCACCGTGACAAAGTCGTCGACCCCCGGCTTTTCGGCGATGCTCGCATAGTATGGCCGGGCATCAAGCAGCGACCCCGCCACGAGGAAATCCCGCGCGGTGTCGGTGACGTGCAGCAGGCCGTCGGCATCGCGTTGCAGTAGGCGATTGGCGATCAGGAGCGTGCAGAGCGTGTTGGCCGGCCGCGGATGGATGGAGAACCTCTGGCAGAGATCGGCGAGAGTGGTGGGCGCGGTCGCCAATGCGGTGAAAAGATCGAGATGCACGATCGCCGCGGTGAGCGCGTCGACGGCGGCGAGCGATTCGCGGTAGCGATAGATCGCGGTGGGATCAGTCATGGGGATGGTGTTCAGGAAGGGTATTGAGGGATTTGGTGATCGGTGCCAGCCGGCGCGGTGTACGAAACGTGCGCTTCGCACCGCAGCCCGGAGGATCGTGTCGTGCTACGATGTTAGCGACATTCAACCGGAGGTCCTCACCCATGCCCTGTCATCGTGCCGAATTGATCTCACTCCCCGTGTCACCACTCTGGCGGCTCCTCCTGATCGTGGGGCTCGTGTCTGGAGCAGCAGGAACGGTGGGTCTCGCACGCGGTACCGAAGCACCGGCCGGCTCGCGGCGGATTCTCGTCTGTGGCAGTCGGACGGCGATCGTCGACATCACACCAGACAGGCCAGAGGGTGTGGTCACGTGGTCGTGGCCGGCCGCCAGCCGCGAGGGCTGGGTGCTTCCCGACGGCAACGTGCTCTTGGCACTGTCGAAGGGTGAGAACACGCCGAAGGGCGCGGCGGTCGAGATCAAGCCAGGTAGCAACGGCGCAGCCGACACGATCGTCTGGCGGTATGACGGTACGCAGGACGAGGTGAACAGCATTCAGAAGACGCCCGAGGGAACCTACGTGCTGACGGAGGCCGGGCCGAACCCGCGGCTCCTGGAGATCGCCGCCGACGGCACCGTGAAGGTGGAGTTTCCGCTTGCCTGCCAGAAGCCCAATGCCCACATGCAGACGCGGATGGCCCGAAAGCAGGCCGACGGCACCTACCTCGTGCCGCACCTGCTCGACTTCGCGATCGTTCGCTACGACGCGGCCGGGAAAGAACTCGCCCGGATCGACACGCATGTTCCCGGGGCGCCGACCATCAACAGTTGGCCATTCACGGCCATCACGCTGGCCGATGGCGGTATCCTCGCAGGCCTTACCAACGGCAACCGCGTGGTGGAGTATGGCCAAGACGGCAGACCGCGGTGGGAGATCACGGCGGCGGATGTCGATGCCGCGATCAATGACGCCTGCGGCACCCAGCGACTCCCCAGTGGCAACACGATGATCGCCAGCTACGCGATCGGCAAAGATGGTGTCCGTCTGGTGGAGGTATCGCCCGAGAAGAAGGTGGTATGGAAGTGGCAGGCGGACGTACCGGCCGTCCACCATTTTCACGCGGTGGACGTCGATGGCGGCGCCGTGCCCTGGCCGCCGCTGCGGTGATCGATGGTGTCAGCCGCGCTGAGGGCGGATTTGGCTGCGTTTGTAGGGCGGACTGAGCACCGCCGATTCCAGGCCTCTCCGCCCGTCCGGCGGAGCTATAATCGAAGTTGAAATGGATATTCAGCGGCCTCCAAACCGGGTCTTTGGCTACCGACTCATGGCGGTCGGGCTGCTCGTGCTGTCATGGCCGATGGTCTCCGCAGCTGCGGAAGCGATTGGGTCCCAGACGGTCGTTCCTCAGGCGGCCG